>Ga0099847_1000834_pt1 | contig 10545 bp, 2 predicted proteins | sample CB_VirMetaG_2_FD_78178 | JGI IMG/M metagenome (GOLD analysis project Ga0099847, IMG submission 78178) | Freshwater to marine saline gradient viral communities from Chesapeake Bay - CB_1504_2 Viral MetaG | ecosystem: Environmental > Aquatic > Marine > Coastal | place: USA: Chesapeake Bay...
GGGGTCGCGGTGCGTGATGAAAGACAGAAGCTCGCGGACAGCGGGCCGCGCCTTGCGCGGGATGCCGTCATCGGCTGGTGTTCCGGCGCGATCAGCGATCTCGTCTTTGATGTTGCGATGCACACGCGAGGGCGACAACGAGGCCTGAGAGGTTTTCTTGGGCTTCAACGTGCGCTTTGTCTGGCGGCGCTGGATTTCATGGCCATAGATGTCGATGTCGGCCTTCTTGTTCTTGGCCAGAGCCTCGGAGAACAAGAGTGACAGCTCACGAGTGTTGAATTTGAGCATTGCTGCGTCGCGCTCGGGATTTTTTGCGACCGTGATCTCGACTGTCTGGGCGCGACGCTTCTCCATCAAGATGAAGGCTGCATCGTCGCCTTCCGGCGTCTCTTTGTTGGCCTTGTAGAACTCCAGCACGTCCTTGTGGGGGCGCGTGCGAAGGTCTTGTCTTGATTTCGGAGTAGGGTTTTTGCGCTCGATACTGGCGTCGGCTGCTTTCTGGCGGCGTTTGCTGCGAGGCTTCTTGGTTGTTGCCGCAGCGGCATCTTCGGCTGCCATGTCGACGCGGGCATCACGCATACGATTGCGCTTGATGACCTTGCGGGCTTTGGCGAGTTCGACGACATAGACGTCTTCTGGCAGAAAGTCAGGGACGCGGTTTGTCGGGGCCAGAGGGAGGCCGCCTTCTTGGGAAACGAAGGTTCCGGTCAGGTCTTTGCGCAGGGTGTCGATGAACTGGTATCCGCCCGTCTGCTCGATGGACTTGATGACCTTCGGCACACCGTTGGACGGGGTGAAGTTCTTGTAGCCGTAATAGTAGTAGTCGATCAGGTTGTCGGCGATCTCTTGAGGGTCGCCAGACACACTCATGCGCTCGTAATCATCCCAATTCACCAGAGCTGGCTCGCCGACATCGTCGACGCTGTCGCCAGCATTGAAGACATCGGAGAGTTCTTTGGGGGTGTAGGTCGAGGACCGCCCTTCGACCGGCGCTCCCTTGATGATTTCGTCAATGGCGTCGATGCGCTGTTTCGCATACCAGCGACGGCGACTAACGGCTTTCAGGGCAGGGGCTTTCTTGCCGTATGTGAACAGCGAGAGCAGGTTTGTGCGGTAGTTTTCGAAGGCATTGATGATGGCGTCCGGGCTGCCAGAGGAGATGGCGGCATGGATTTCGTTTTGCGTCATGTCGAGTTCGACAAGGCGGCGGTGCATGACGATACCAACTGGCGTGAGCGGCTCGGCAATGACTTGATCTGCCGTCGGCGCGGCATCTGGCGCACCGTTCGGATCAGCCTTTGGTTTCTTGGGTGTGACGACGGTGGTGGCTTTGCCCTTTGGCAGACCCTCGACGCGAAGCTTTCCTGTCTTGGAGACGTATTCGTCAGGCATGACGCGCTGGAACAGCGGCACCAGTGCCGGGTCATAGAAAGCTTTCTTCCTGCCAGTGAAACGCTGGAAGATTTCTTTCACAACATGGCCCATGCGCTCCCAGTATGGCAGATCGCGGACGAGCGACTTCTCAAGGTTTTGGACAACCCACGCCGAGAACTGGTCGGCCCACAGCTCGCCGGGGGAAAGCTCTGTGTTGCCGTAGTTCCCATCCGGGTAGCGGCCCGCGATAGGATTTGGATCGGAGGCTTTCAGGCTTTCGGGCGCTGGGATGCCGTCTCGGAATGAAGGTCCACCCGGCTGGCGACCACGCTCGTTGACCAAGTGGCCAGACATAGCGCGCCAGAAAGTTGCTTTGTCTTGTGCGCTGAGGACGTTCGCATACGCCCAATGGCCAATCTCGTGATACAGGATTTGGAGGCGCGGCGTGAAGTTGCCGTCTCCCTTTTGCTCGCCACGAGTGCCGAGATTGATGTGCTGCTTGCCAGCGGCAGACCTTTCCAGACTGTTGGTGCTGAGAGTTGCTTTGAAGTCTGGCAGCATGCCGTCGCCATCACCAACAAGGCGATGCTCAAGGAAGAATTTCGCCTCGGCGATTTCTTCTGGCGTGTAGTCGCCGATGGTTTTTGTCAGCGCGTCAACGGATGCGGCGCGTTCAATGTTGCCCTTTTTCCAGCCGCCGCCGACATACTTGTCGACGAGTTCGTTCAAAAAGAGCGACACGTTGGCCATGTCGGAACCAGAGATGGGGTCTTTGCGTCCGGCGATGGCGGCCCAAGACGAGGTCTCAAAGACATCGGTCAAGTAAACGAGCGCTCTGAGACTGATGTTATCGCCCTCGGCCAACCGCCCTCGCCGCATGCCCGGACTTGAAATAGACGCAACAAAATTGAGGATGGCGACCTCGTGTTCGGTCAGTGGGGCTGTGGTACGGGAGCGTCCGGCTTCGGTGTCGAAGTCGATGGGTTCTTGGACAAACTTGCCCTGCAACTCCGCGCCTTCGTCGGTGAGGATCGTGTAGTCGTACTCGGTCGCGCTGGCCTCGTCGGCCTTTGTCTTGTTCCAAAGCAGACCCAGAGCCTCGTTTCCCTTGGCGCGGGTCGTGTCTGGTACATAGGCAATTTCCCAATCGTTGGGATCGGGCATGGCGTCACCGGCAAGGCCAGCGAAGTTGACGCCCTTTTCCTTTTGGTGCTTGCCTTGGAGGCGAATGACGCGGTCGCCAGTCCTGCGGCGGATAAGCAGGAGCATGCCCTCGGGTGGATTGACGGCGGCTTGAGCGTCCAACAGGTCTGCGTCAGGCTCGACCACGCCATTTGCTAGTGCGATTGCCTTGCGCTTGGCTGCCTGCGCCTCACGGCCACCAGAGCGGCGTGCGCGGGGCGCTGGGCGGCCACGGTTGATTGTTTTGAGGGCTTCGAGCGCGCCAGCAGGATCACCCATGAAGTCGCGGACGATTTTCTTGAGGGCATTGGTGCGCACACCGTATGCGCCAGTGATGCCAGCGGGGATGGCGGCAGTAGGCTCGGCTGCCGTGGCTGGCCCTTCGCCCCGCGCATTGCGCAGGTCTTCCATGGACAGGTAGTTCTTGTCCGAAGTGCCGTCGGCAATGACGATTGTGCCCCTGCGGACTTGCCCGCCACGAACGCCCACGACTTTTGTGCGCGCCGTTGCCGAAAACGGCATATGGCGAAGGCCCTTGTTGAGCGCCATTTCGGCGCGGGCAGCTTCTTCATTGAGGGTGGCGGCGGTCGAAGGCACGCCTTCCGTGATGGTGTAGTCTGGATTTTCTCCGCCAATCGAACGGCCACGGCGCAGGAAGCTTTGGATGCGGCCAGTTGTCTTGGAGCGACCGGCAGTCACCCACAAACTGGCGTTGGCAGGATCGCGCACAAGGCGGCCAGACTGACGGCCCTCGCGTCCGGGCAAGAGGTCGGCTTCGATGCCGCTTTCGCCGCCGTCTTGAAGGCGGTCGATGGCGTTCCGGGCAGCATCAAGCTGAGGCATGTCTGGGTTGTTTGCGATTTCGGCGCGCAGGAAGTCTGCGTAGACCTTGCGCTGCTCATCGGTGAGGCTGGCGATGGCTTCTTGGAGAGAGCGGCCAGCACTGGCTGAGTTGAGCGCAGGCTCGCCATTCTCCACAGCAAAGCGGACCATCCCACCAAGATCGAGGTGATTGGTGCGCCAGCGGTTGTTGGCACCGATAAGCTCGACAATCTCTGCCAGCTCGGTGTCAGACAGGTGGTTGTCGTCGCCGATCTCATCAAGGATTTCTTCCAGCTCGGTGTTGGCTGTCGTGGCTTCGAGGTCGTCTTCGGCATTGGCCAGCAGGCGAGCGAAGCGGTCGCTGTCGTAAACGACTTCTGGCGTGGCCGGGGCAGCAATTTCCTCTGCGGCAGCGCGGGCGCGACGTGTCTTGGCTGGGGCAGGAGCAACCTCTGCTTCAGCGTCGGCAGCAACGACTTCAGGGGGAAGCTCTGGCTCATCGACGCCGATGACTGGTTCGGGTTCGTTTTGGTTCGCGGCGGCGCGGCGCACATCTTCCACGGTGACGAAACCGTCTTCGCGGGAGGACGCGATTTCGTTGAGGTCGAGGCCAGCATCGGTGGCCAGTTGGCGCGCGGCTGGCGATGTGCGGACAGGTGCGGCGGGAGCCGCTGGAGCGGCAGGTGCCGCTGGCGCAATTGGCTCGGCTGGTGGTGCGGCAGGGGCGGCGGGTGGAGTTGCTGGGGTCGCCGCTGGTGCGGCGGCTGCTGGTGCGGCTGTCTCGGCCTCTGGAGTATACAGCTCCATGAGGCGCTGGAGTTCGGTGACGGTCGAAAGTTCCGGGTTTTGGATGGCGACATAGAACTTGGCGAGGTCGCGGTTGAGGGCTTCGGAGCGGGCGTCTGCCGTTCGGATCGAGGCCGCGTCATTGGTCGCGTAAAGGGCGTCGATCTCTGTCTGGGCGGCAACCAAGCGTTTGCCGATTTGAGCGAGGCGGCTGTAAATCGTGAGATTTTGCTCTTGCTCAGACGTGTCTGCGCCGTCCGCTGCACGAGAGCGCAGTTCGGCATTTTCTGCCTCGTGCATGCTGCGAAGCGTGGCTAGTTCGGTGTCGAGATTGGCAAGGCCGGGGGAGAGTTCTGGTGCTGGCGCAGGCTCCACCTCCTCCACGACTTCTGGTGCTGGTGGCGGAACGTATTCGGCGCCTTGAAGCTCATCGAACTGGCGGCTGGTCGTGCGTCCGAAGTCTTCGGCTGGAATTTGGTGGCGGGCTGCGGTTGCCACATCGCGCATGCCTTGGCTCGCGCCAGACAGAGCGCCGGGCACGCCGATTGCGCCGCCGATTGCGCCGCCCATGAGAGCGCCGACCCCAGCGGAGGTAGCCAAGCGGCCACGGTCGAAGCCGTCTTGCAGGCCAAGGCCCATGTCGCGGGTTTGAAGGGAGGCGTCGACGATTGCTTCTTGTGCGCCGCCGATTGCGCCTTCTGTGAGCGCGGCTGCGCCGATACCACGAGCAGCGCCGCGCAGGCCAGCAACAGAGCGGCCAGCGGCAATGGCAGAACGGGTTCCGACACGCGCAGCGCCACCAGCGGCAAGGCCGCCAACGAGATTGGTTGGATCAGAGAGGATCGCGCCGACGGTATCGCCGACACCGCGCCACCCCCGACCGCCTTCTTGCCAGAACATCGGCATGGCACGGGAGGCCTGCTCGATGCGGGACATGCGGGCGCGGCTATCGGCGGAGCCAGTGTTGGCTTCGATGGCCGAGCCGATGGCAGAAACCGTATTGGCCTGACGCCAGACACCGTCGCTAAAGAAGCGGTCGACGAGCTGAGTGGCTGTCTCGTAGGACGCAGAGCTGACGCCACGGTCGGCGTAATAATCACGCAAGTCGCGCAGGAAGCGCGGGTCTTGGAGGATCGTCTGCGGGTTGGTTTCCGAGGTGTACGAATTGTCGGGGGTCGGAGCGCCGCGATTAGCGGACTGGTTGGTCTGGCGCGCAGCGGCGTACATCGAGTCGATAGTCAAAGGGGGCATGAGCGGTACTCCAGTTTCCGCGTTGTCTTGCGAAGTTACTGGAGCGCCGTCGTCATGGTCGTCCCGTGCCGATTACTTCGGCGTGGGGGTAGGGCCGGGTTGAGCCTGTTCGCTGGCACCGACATGCTGATATGCTTGAGGGTCGTTTTGGACTGTCCGGGCGAAGGCGACGGGATCGCTTTCGAAGGCCGTGGTGACGCGCTGGATTGCGCGCCGCTTTTCCTCTTGGCCCATGGTTTCATTTTCCAAGAGGCTTCGGACCATAGCTTCGGCGTCGCGGCGAGCGGCGTTGATAAGGTCGGCGCGCTCTCTTTGATCCATATTGGTGGACCGCATTTCCATAACATCCCAAGGAGCGGTTCTGTTGATGCGTTCGTCGCGGCTGCGCTCAGTGGTGCGGACATGCTCGCGCGCCGCCGAACCAAGGCTGCCCAAAGCTCTGTTGCGTTGGATGCGCTGATCGCGTGCGGCGTCGAGGTTCGCATTTCTTTGGTCGAACGAGGGGATAGCGTCCGCTGGAGCAACCGTGTTGTCTGGCACATAATGACTGAGGGTTTCACGCCCCTGACGGATACGCTCACGGGTGCGGTGCAGCGCGCTGTTTGCGCCGCTGATTTGAGAGCGGATCGCGTCTCCATCGAATGTCGTGCCGACGGTATTTGAGCTTGGATCGGTAGCCCTTCGCGCCCACTGGGTAACATTGGTCTGTTCCCAAAGGTCGACATAGTCTGCCAGACGGTTGAGTTCGGCTGTCTGGCGCGCGATGTCTGGCGTCCCCTCTGGGGTCATGTGCTTTTGTGCCGCGAGGATGCGAGCGTTGACTTGGGTTTGGAGGTTTTCTGACTCCTCCGTAATCTCGGCCACAACATCTGGCGAAGCCATCGGCAGCAGCGGTGCAGATTGAAGGGCCATCGCGTTCGCGCGCATGCCAGCAATGGTCGAGAGTTCGCGGCCAGCCACGGCAGCCAGAAACGTTGGGTCGTTGAGTACAGCTTGGGTGAGGCCTTGGCGGTCGCCACGGCGAATGAAGCCAGCGCCGTCGAGACGGTCAATGGTGTCGTTGACTGCTTGGCCGATGCCCTCATCGTACTGGTACGTCCCGGCGACAATGCGCGCGATGGCCTCGCGCTCGTCTCCACCTTCTGGGGCGGCTGAGACAGATGCTCGGGTGAGTTCTTCGAGCAGTTGTGGCGTGTTGTCTGCGATGGCGGCTTCGCGCGCAGCGCCATGCTCATATGTTTGGACGGTTTGACCGGCACGCGCACGATTGGTCAAATCACCTGACAGAATTGCGCGGCCTTGAGGGCTGTCCAATGGAACGCCGCGAACGGTTTCCCACGCATTTGCGAAGGGCGCGAGGTCTTGGACCATCATTTCGACGGCATCGTCGATGCGGCCATTCTGAATGTGCATCTGAACCAGACCGTCGGCTCGGGCTTCCCGAATTTGCGTCCAGAGTGTCGACGCCAGCGCCGTGTTTTGGACGTTCTCGGTCGCAGCCCGGCCACGCTCCCGCTCGGCGCGCGCTTCGTTGGCGCGGAGTTGGGCGGCCCGAAGAAGGGGTTCGGAAATGTTGCGGGGGACGCCGTATTCTTGTTCGAGGGTCTGGGATGTGATCTGGCCATTGGTGTCCGTGATGAGACCAACGGCGCGGTCCATGTATTCTTCCACCTGCCGACTGCGAACCCTTGAGATGTTGCGCGCGGTGAACCGGCTGCTGCCGCCATACTGAGACAGGTCAATGTTTGGGAAACGCTCACTAAACGACGAATACAGGGTGTCTGGGTCGTCGGTGTCGGCGTTGGCAATATGACGATCTGCATTTGTTTCAAACTGAGTGTCGAAGTCAAACCGCGCAGCGTCGTCGACCATCTGCTGACGAACGCGCTCCTCGTTTTGTCTGGTTTCGTTGCGCTCGGCCATGCTTTGCAGGACTTGCTGCGAAGGCAGACCACCGCGCAGGTAATTGTCCCCGCCAGACAGCGAGTCGACGTAGTCTTGGTACTCTTGGTAGGTCGCGTTCGGGTTCTGTTGGCGGAACTGGCCAAAAGCTTGCGCGAGTTCGCCGCGACGCCGGAGTTGGCTGTCTCGGCGATCCTGAAATCCGGTGGCGAAGCCAGTCATAAGGCTCATGGCGCTCTCCTAACCCTTGCTGCCGAAAAGGCCGCCAAGGGAACCCGCTAAGTTCGAGGCAAAGCCACCGAGGCTTTGACCGCCCTGACCGACCTTTGTACCGATGCCGCCACCGCCGTCAAAAGCCGTGCCGCCCGTGCGCGACATACCTCGACTATTCGAACCTCCACCACCCGAATTAAACAGGTCGGCGAAGGCCGAACCCATTGCGGAACCCGCTGCGCCTGCTGCTGCGTTCGAACCGGCTGCGCGGCTGTTGGCGTTGCTTGCGACGCCAGAAGCCAAGGAAGCGGCGCTCCCTGCATAGGCAGCCGGGTTGTAATTCGGGGTGCCGTATGGACTGATGAGGTTGTGGCCAAGGTTAATCCCCGCACCTGATGCGGCGGAACCAAGGTTCATTGTCTGGCCCAAATTGTCGCCGACGGCGATGCGGTCATAGATGCTGGAGCCGACGGCCATCGGGGCATTGTAGTCGTTGGCTGAGGCAATGCCGCGATTGTTGACACCGGAGCCAACCATATTGGCCAGTTGGTAGGCGTCTACGGCAGAGGCGGCGCGCGGATTTGCAAGCAGGGCTTCGATGCCCGCCATGCCAATGCCGGAATACTCGTCGAGATAACTGCCGCGACGATTGATCTGAGCATTGACGTTGTCGACTTGCGCGCCTGTCTTGCCAGTGATGTAGGCCAGAGCGTCGTCGTATGCGCGGTTGTCTGCGGTCGCGTACATATCAGAGGCTTCGCGGGCGATGTCGCCGCGACGTGCATTGCCTTGAGTGGATGCGTCCATGCCATTGCGCATGAGACGGGCTTCCGTGACGGAAGCAATGCGATCAACGGCGCGGTCTGCGTCGGCCCGATAGAGCTGAGAGCGCCGACCGACTTCGTTTTCGATGTCTGCGGCGCTGAGGGTTGGCATGGCGGGCATGTCGCCGAGACGCCGCTGGGCGTCGGTCAAGGTTCCGCGCAAATCGTCGATGCGGCCAGTGATGGCGTCGCGGTAGCCCAAGTCGGTGTCGCGCTCGGACATGGACTGATCGCGCGCACCCTCGAACTGCTGCATGCGGAAGTCGCGTTCCGCACTGAGCATCTCGCGTTCTTCTGCGAAGCGGCGCAAGTCTTCGTCGCGCTCGCCAGAGGCGGTCGCTTGCGCCTCTTGAAGCTCGGACATCGCTTGCTCGCGCTCGGCGGCAGAGATGGACTGGTTCTGGAGCATCTGCTCGATCTGGAAGGCGCGCTGCTCTGCGGCGTCGCGGTCGAGTTGGACTTGCCGGTCGATGCCGTATTGGCGTTCAGTAAGGATTTGCTCGCGGTATTGTTCGAGTTGGCCACGCTGGAACGTGTAGTCTTCGCCCGCGAGTTCGCGGTTCATCGCCTCGATTTGGCGCTGATAATCGAGTTCGCGGTTCCGGTCGTCGCGCTCTGTGTAGGCGAACTGCATCTGTTCGCGCTGCATCTGCTCCTGCGCGCGGTTTGCACGCGCAGCTTCGGCGCTGTCTTTTTTCGCCTGCTTGTTGGCAGACATCCCACCGAGGAGGGACACGCCAGCACCGATAATTGCACCCCACGGCATATGGATTACCTCAACTGAGACAGGGCAGCGCTAAAGGCGCTGGCAGGATTTGCACTATTACCAGTTCCTTCTTGGAAGCGCGTCCCGCGATTGGAATTGATACCGAGAAGCATGGCCATGTATGAGTCAGGGTCCATGCCGTCAAAGAACTGGCTGGCTGGAAGGTTGGCGTTGGCGAATGGGCTGCGATTGCGCGCGAGTTCTGCGCGGCGATCCATGAGTTCGGCTTCGGCGCGAGCGTTGTTGTTGGCTTGGTCGATTTCGAGGCGACCGCGTTCGCTGCCGAGATAGCCCTGTGCCATGGCGAGTTCATCGTTCGCGTTGCTTGCGCCATAGAGGCCAGCATTGCGCTGGAGTTCCTCGAATTGGCGTTCTTCGGCCATCAGGTCATCGAGGTTGGTGAACTGCAAACCACCCTGACGACTGGCCAAAGCGGCGGCATTGCCCTCGATCTCATTGCGGCGATTGAAGATGCTGTCGCGGCGACCTTGGATTTGCGACATGATGTCGCCGATCTGCGTTGCGTAGTCGGCTGTGCCTTCGCCGCCGTAACCGCCGAGTTGACCATCTGCCGCCATGAGGCGCTGATAGAGGGCGTCGAGGCCGTCTGAACTGTGTTCTGGGAGAGAACCCATGGAGCCAGTGATGGAGGACAGCTCATTGCCGAGCGCGTCAAGACCGACATTGCGGCGTCCCACAACGCCATTGTAGGCCTCGTCAAATTGGTCACGAAGGCCCATGGCCCGACCAAACATGCCGTCGGTGCCGCGAAACGAACTGGTTCCTTCGAGGCCAGACAGGATGCTTTCGAATTGGTCGCGCAGAGAGTTCGCACCATTCTCGCCGTACATATCTTGGATGTTCGGGTTCGAGCGCAGGGCTTGAATTGCCTGTTGCGCGCGGGTGTATCCATCCGAGCCGAGGCCTTCGAGGCGCTGGCCCTCGGTGTTGTATTCGCCGATGCGAGAGTTCGCTTGGCCAAGGATGTTTTCGAGAGAGGCGCGCAGCTCGTCGTACTGGCCTTGGTTGGATGAGAACATCTCGTCGCCGTATTGGGCGCGGCTGTCTCGGGAGAAGGCGTCGAGGTTGCGAAGGGCTTCTTCGGCCCGGCCACGGGCAGAATAGATGTCGTCGATGTTGACCGGGTTTGCGCCCGAGCGCTGATCGAAAGCGCGGACGCTGTCGTAGACATCGTTGCCGGTGCCGTATGGAGTGTCGTAGAGCAAGCCGCCCTCGCCATAGAAGCCACTCGAAAGACTTCCGAAGGCGCTACGGTAAGCGTCGGCAGGGTCCACAGTCGGGACCGTAGGAACCGCAGGAACCGTTGGGTCGCTGACCGGGTCCACTTTGGGAAGGTCGGCAGGGTCTTCCACGGTGACGGGAGGTTCTTGGACGGGGTCCGTGTAGGGGTCGGTGGTGCCGGGA
>Ga0099847_1000835_pt1 | contig 10535 bp, 26 predicted proteins | sample CB_VirMetaG_2_FD_78178 | JGI IMG/M metagenome (GOLD analysis project Ga0099847, IMG submission 78178) | Freshwater to marine saline gradient viral communities from Chesapeake Bay - CB_1504_2 Viral MetaG | ecosystem: Environmental > Aquatic > Marine > Coastal | place: USA: Chesapeake Bay...
CCTTGTTGTGACCTTGCTATATAAATAGGAGTGATAAATTATGAATGATATCAACGGAATCAATGGGAGTTACGCTAACTTACATGGTGGAGTAGAAAAGCATATAGATGGATCATTTACTCTATTCGCTACCATTCAGGATAGCATTTTATTCCATAAAAAATACATGGGTTATGATTTCCCTGAAGCTCTTTCAATGTTTCGGGAAGCATTACAGCAAGAAACCGATAAATACTTTTTAAATAGGAGTAATTAAGATGGAAAATAACTTAAACAATAGAATCTACAAAGCAAAAAATGATGACCTAAACGCTAACCATTGGGAAAGTGTTGGGGGTGAACTCACAGAATCAGAGAAATATGCCTATGCTGATATGATCGGTTCTGGTTGTAGGCAAAATACGAAGGAAACAATTAACAAACTGGTTCAACGTCCTTTGGCTCTCTGGTCTAATCATGGAATATATAACAGAGTTACATTCGATCCTAGTAACTCAAAATATCCTGTAGATTATTGCACAGGTCAATATTGGCCAGCAGAGCGCAAAACATTGCGTGAGTGCTTGTTAGGCAAGTATGGTTAACGCCCTCTTTATATTATTACGTGTACATTGCCAAAAGTATTTGCTATAATAAACACTCATCCACTTGATAGGGGTACATCATGGAAAATTACGACATAGCATCCGGCCTATTGCTCTACGCAATATTATTGATCGCTATCGGCTTCCCAGTTTTGCTCATTACTGCCTATCTGGAAAGGTAAAACTACAAATTGTTAAAGAACTCAATTACTTAACTAATATTTTACCATAAATTTGACTAGAGGATTATCCAAAATGAATAATAAAATACATATCATGCGTTTACAAACCATGATAAATAAAATTAAAAATCAAGTAATAGACGAAAAGCTAATCAATACCAGATTAAACGCTGCGCCTGATTCTATATATGTTGGTAGCCTATACGAAAATATAGAAAGCCTTCAAACAGCCGTAATTTTACTCGAACTAAACGATTCACACTTTAAAAAGGAAAAATAATGAAAAATTTAAAAAAGAATGATACCGCCGAAACGTATGAAATTGGATTTAATGCCGGACTTGATGCATTAGATAATATTAACGATAGTCTAGGGAATGTACCGCCTGATGTCTTAAAAGACGCATTAGCAGGGCTTTTAACTGCTGCCTGTCGTTGTACATGCGCTTTTGCGCCAAATGAAGAAGCAGCAAATGAGATTATTGAGCTTAGTAGACAATTTGGGCTAAAGGATTTTAAAAAACAAAAAAAAGAAATTTTAAAGGATAAAAATGAATAAATTACTAATAATATCAATATTACTATCAAGTATGGCCTATGCCGATCCACCACGATTAATAGATCAAAAAACGGGCAAGTATCTGGGCAACCTTAGTAGCAATCAATATGATCCTAACTCAACCAGTAATTCGTATGGGCAGTATGGGTCAAAGTATTCACCAGATAGTATCAATAATGAATATGGTACTTATGGTTCAGAATATAGCGATAGTTCCCCTAACAACCCGTATGCAACAAATGCACCATCCATAGAATATGAATAGTTTATAGCTCCCACAGTGGGAGTTATGATTTATTTAATCTCTATAATATCAAGGCCATGAACCGCCTTTAAAAGCTTCTTTTTAAGTTTGTAAACGGGTGTGAGTATCCCTTTAACATCTTCTATTCTGTCTATTAGCTGTCCATCAACTAATTCAGAGTATCGAAAATCTGCTACATAATCACAAATTTTAATACTATTAACTTCGATTCTAAATCGTGGCTGTAAGACTAAATCTTGTATAAACTTAGATTGAACAAGCATAAGAAGCTCGGTATATCTACGGCCTTCAGCTTGGCTTGCAAATTTATTACCTAAAATTACGCATGGCTTATTCCGATATTTATTCATCATCTACCTTTTTTTAGCTATATAACGATACATTGGTGATTTTTTTTGCTCCGAATATCTACCTTTAATGCCTAGCTCTGCGTTTAACTTGTGCCTAGCTTTCATTTCTTTATTAGTCTCCTGACAATAACCAGTTATGAGCTTTTCGTTAGGTTTCATTAAATCTCTCCAATAGTAATTGATAAGCTGTTGCGGCACATTGAGGAACTTGACCGTTCCCAATACATTTTAATCTTGGTGTCCGGGTTGGAGTACTCTTACAAACTCTAGGTAATCCTTCTGGTTCTGGACTTAATGGATATTGAACCACTTCTGTACTAATTAAATCAGTCCATGATACAGGCCATCCCATTAAAAACTCTACCCAATCAGGATTAAGTTTTCCGTTGGTTGGATGAATGGTCTTAGCCATAATCATTGCCGTTAAAGCCACAGTTTTTCTGGTGTACTCAGCAGGATAGCCACCTTCTTTTGACATATGAGCCGTAGGTGTAGGGAAATTTTCTAGTCTTTTCTTTAACGCCCTTCTGCTATTACTACCACCATCTAATCCGCTAGTATTTGGTGTATGAAAAAAGTTTTTATTATCAGGCTTTCCTTCCAACGATCCACATTCTATCTCTTTTATGCAATCCCCCAACTTCTTTTGAGCTGAGACAGCCCCATTCCGCATCGTACCGCTCGGAGGCAAGGTAGTGCAGGATATGTCCAAGATATTTTCTGAGGGTTGGTACGTTTTCGATGAGAACAAATCTAGGTTCGGCTTCGGTAATAACTCTTGCCATCTCAAACCAAAGCCCTGACCTTTCTCCTGTGATTCCTGCTTGCTTACCCGCAACTGATAAATCTGTGCATGGAAAGCCACCAGAGACAATATCAACTCCTCTCCATGTTTTTCCGTCAAAGCTCTTGATGTCAGACCAAATCGGGAAAGGTTCGAGGTCTCCTGTATTTTGCCGTTGTGCAAGAACGGATGCTGGGTAGTACTCACACTCAACTGCACAAACGGTTCTGATTCCAAGACTTTTTGAGGCAAGGATTCCGCCACCAGCTCCTGCGAACAAGGCAAGCTCAGTGAGTCCAGTAAAACTTTGCTGAATATCCATGACATTAATTATCTCCTAGTAATTTATCGCACATAATTTTTAATGATTCTTGTGAACCATATTTTTCTTCCCATTGCTTTTTAAATGGATGTATAGCCACGCCTTCTCCACCTGTTTGGTGATGGGCTGAACATAAGGGCAGAACGTGCGCGTGAGAACCTTTTTTGGTTCTGCCGTCGATATGATGTATGGAACAGTAATCATTGTTCTTTATGCCCAAATGACTAAAACATACGCAACAACCGATCTCACTAATAAGCCTATTCCAGTAGAGTTTCTCTTTTCTAGTTGGATTCATAATCTTCAGAAAATTTTACGCCTAATTCTTGAGTTGCATAGGCTTCACATTTTGTAAGGTAATCGCTAAATTCTTTTTTTGACATTACGCTTGTACTTTTTAAAGAAGTACTCCCATCTGGCAATTGTACATATTTCGTAATTACTTTGCCCGTTTTAGATTCAAACTCTATCGGCATTATTTTTTGTTTAAAATAAATATGCCAACTAAAAGCAGAAAACTGCTGGTTGTGTTCACCAACAAATGCTTGTTCGCTGATTTCTTTTAAACGTCTCCAGTATAGAGCATTTTGTAGCGTACTGCGTTTCTTACTGCTAGTAGCCCAAGTACAGGCTGCTACCCAAAGCCTGTATGGATTAATGGTTGATTGTCCATAATTATCTTTAAAATCTTGATATGCTTCTTGAATGTTCATTCCATACTCCTAAAACTAAAGTGAGTTTCAAAAACAATAATAGCACTAGGAAACGGCGCAGGTTGAGCAGCCCTTCCTTGCTTCTCAAATTTTATTCTACCTTTTAAAAACTCTATTTTGGCATGAGGAAAAATATAATCATGCCAATAAGTTGTATCAGTTCTAGCTGGTATCAAAGCAACCACCTTTGCACGTTGACAAGATTCTTCATAAGCTTTTTTAATCCAATGTTTTATTTCTCTACCGTAAGGTGGGTTCATAAAACAAATGTTATCTTGCCAATCTTGCAACAAACCATCTTTACTTTTATCAAAATAATTTTTATGTTTGTAGTTGTATGCATCTGCACATACATCTAAAGTAAAATGATGGATAGCATCTAACCTTTGATAAAGATTTATAGGGGTACCCCAATCTTGAGCTTCGCTACTGTAATGTACTTGCATACTAACTCCAATCATTCGTGTATTGAATGTTCATTTCATACTCCTAAAGCTAAAGTGAGTTTTAAAAACATAATCCTTTTGCTTTTTAACACTATCAAGCCCCATTTTTCTGTTCCAATCTTGTGCTTTCTTTAATTTTCTGGATTCATAATGGCGCAAACATACGCCAACAGGCGATTTGTTATAAACCCATTGCTTGTTTTTTACAAAACCAGTATACAAGCCGATAATGGCTCTATCGTCGCAGTCACAACATTTAATAAACGGCCTATCTGATGGGATTTCATTTTTAGCGAACATAATTGACTCCACTTAATCGTTGTTGGATGCCTTCTCTAATTTCTCCCAAACTCTTGTCTTTGCTGAAATGATAACCAATTTCCATAGCCTTTTGCAAAGTAGCTTCTTCTGTCTCCCACCAGGAAATTTTTTTAGCAACTGATTTATTTATCTGCTGCGACAACTCATCTTCCCAACGGCCTTGATTAATGTAAGTTGCAGGGTTAGGTATATATTGACCATTATCTGCTTGCCATTTATCTGACTTCTTCTGCCAATCTAATGCCTTTAATACAGCTTGTAAAGATGGTTTATGTTTTTTCCAAGATACTAAAGCTATTTTTTTACCTGTTTTATTTGGGTAATTTTTCCAAAAAATATCAAATTCTGTATCTATCTTTTTGTTGGTTCTAGGTTCTTGGTTCTTGGTATCTGGTTTGTTCAACACTTGCTGAACAGACGTTAAACTTTTGTTAGGCTTGTAGTCTATGATTTTATTAGCTTTTTTCCTAGCAACTCCAGAAAGCCTACCTGCTTCACTAGTTTTTTTAATTTTGTTTTTGTAATTTTTTATTTCTTTATCGCACCGTTTATTTGTCCATTTGTTATGACTAGAATTGGGTGTAAAAAACTCATTTAACACCTGCTCAACATCTGCTACATTGTCTCGCATTAATATCAGTCTGGATATTTCTTTGGCACTACCTTTTAATGGCCTTTCGTTCAAATAATATGCGCTTATTAATCTCCGATACGCCAAATCTTCCATAAGTGATAAGTGCGCTGTATGGGCAATATAGTCACCAATATGGAATTTAAACCAGTTAATTTTGTTCACCTTTTTTAGCTTTTAATGCAGATTTAGCCTTGTCAGCCGCGCACCAGATTTGCGAGTTAGTTATGCTTCCACCCGTTTTCTCTTGCACTTTAGATGCAACCTCGTATGGTATAAATCCCTTTTTAATCCAATGCTCTACTACCTGCCTACTAACGCCAATTGCCCGTCCTGCTTGGGTTGGTGTAGTATACATATCAATTAATTTATCAATCGGCTTCATGCTTAAATCCTTTTCATGTAAATAAGAATTGCATTGTAAATCATTTTTTTAACGAGGACAACACTTTTTGCTTGCAATTATGAATGGCTTGCTTTAATATAGCAGGTAAAGGAGGCCGATATGACTGATTGGATTAAGTACATTAAAAAACATCCTGAAGCTGAAGTGCCTGATTTAGAAGGATTACTAGATAATATAGACCGTTTTTTTGGAGACAAAGTAGATGATGCAGCAGAGCAAAATACGCAGATTAAAACTGAAGGAAAGATTCAAAGAAATTCTAATCCCAGTAGTACGAGAGTTCACGCACCACGAGATAGATAAGCTGGTAGAAGGCGCAATTGAAGATTATGTTAAGGAAATGGAAACGGTTGACGTTTTAAAACAAAAGAAAAAAGATGCTCGTAATGCCTATATTCACGAAAATGGAGATTGATATGCTCGATGAAACTTTAGAAGCTGATCCACAACTTCAGCAGCAGTTAGATGAGGAAGAACAGCAGCAATGTGCTGAATGGCAAGAAATGGAATCTGTCAATAAAATACACGTTTTCCGGCTAAGAGTGCTTATTACTCAAAAAAGAGAAGACCTTTTACGTGAAATAAAAGCACATAAAAAACTTTTGGGCGAAAAGACTTACTTTAATAGCGTGGCGATAATTGCAATTAAAGATGAGATAGAAACGCTTACTTTTGTGATTAATATTTTGGAAAAAGATGGTGCTAGTTTGGGAGAAGATTATGATAAATGACATTATTCTTTTTGACGGCAGCTTACAATGCCAGACTCGTCTTGAGTACGAAATAGATGAGGTGGTCAAGGAGTTTCCTTACTGGAATGAGATTAAGGATATTTTTAAGATTCTTTGGGTTCATCTTGATGAAGATTGGGATTCAGAGTATGACCCCGTAGGTCATATTGGTACATTGCATCTTCCATCCTATACCAAGTTGAGGGGATTAGAGGAGTTGATGTGCATGATTCCAGAGATGGTACAGCAATTAAGATATGAAGAATTTGAGGATATGGTAAGCGTGGCATACGCTGAATACGCTGAAATAGAATTATAAGGAGAAAGCAATGGGTAAAATGAATATACCGGACGAAGCAGTTAATATTTTTAAAGAATTAGGAATTAATAGCGCAGAAGCTACGTGGGATTGTCATGGCACGCCCGTTGTGCTGCACAGATACATAGAGATCATTGCTGCCAAACTTAATGTGTCTATAGAGCTTTTGGATGTGGTGGAAGCAAATACTAAAGATGGGATTTGTAGCATGAAATGTATAGCTTCTATCAATGATAGACAAGTTATATCGTATGGCGAGTGCAGCCCGAAAAATAATAAAAATGCTTATCCATACGCTATGGCAGAAAAAAGAGCAGTTGATAGGTGTGTTTTAAAACTAGCTAATCTTCATGGCTTCGTTTATTCAGAAAATGAGATAGATGGTGCTAACAAATTAAAGAAAGCTGAATCTAAAATCAAGGGATCGGTACATACTCCTTTAGATGGGGCTATGGATGATCTTACCGAAGAAGAACATATCGAGGTTCAGGGTATCTCTCAAGATATTATATCTTGCTTTGATAACAATCAGCCATTTTTAGCTTACGAAATGTTTTACGATAATGAATTATCAAATGAAGTGAAGGAAGCAGTATGGTTTTTACTAAAGCCACACTCGAAGATTCGTACTGCGTTGACGAAAATGAGAAAATCTTAAAAACTAACCGGAGAAAAGTATGAGTAAAATAGGAATTTCAGCAAGTATTGATGTAACTAAAATTGATAAGTCAAAATTAGTACAAGGAAGGAAAGGTACTTATTTGAACATTACGGCCTTTATTAATTTAAGTGAAGTAGACCAGTACAATAATAATGGCATGGTCACTCAATCTGTTTCGTCAGAAGAACGGACAGAAGGAGTTAGAGGGGCGATACTAGGGAATACTAAGGTTTTTTATAATGATAGTGATGATTTGCCAAAGACCAAATCCCCAACAGGCTTTGACGATATGAAGGACGATATACCATTCTAGTTTCCCCCACAGCAGAGGGGAGTGCATTTTATTGCATAGCCTGATCCCCTCATTTTAATTTTTGGAGAAAATATTATGTCAAATATTAAGACTTTAGTACGCGGTGCTTACGATATTCAAAAACTTAGAATTATGATGGGCAACAGAATTGTTGGTAATTTCAAGTCTAAATTAGGGCAGAAGCCTAGCGAGAAAGAACAAGAACTTGACCTTGAGGGTAAAAAGATACTTGCTGCACTTCGTCTTTCGTATAAAAAAATTACTGACGGGGTAAAGACCTTTCCTTCTCAAAAGAAGTTCAAAGGCGATGAGGTCATTTCAGAGTATACCGAGTTAGTGTTAGTGGATAGATATATAGCTTTAGAAAGAGACGAAGCCAAGCACTTTAGTTTACTAACCAAAGTCCTAGAAGATTACCCCGTTTACTCTGCCTTTCTTAAAGATGTTAAAGGGTGTGGCGCAGCGATGTCAGGCGTGATTCTTAGCGAGATTGATATTAGTCGAGCGAAATACTCATCTTCTTTATGGGCGTATGCTGGATTAGATGTTGCGCCAGACGGACAAGGAAGATCACGGCACAAGCAGCATTTAGTTGAGTCAGAATATGTAGATAGAGAAGGAGAGGTAAAGAAGAAGGTGGGAATAACTTTTAACCCTTTTTTAAAAACCAAGCTGGTCGGTGTTTTAGGTTCATCTTTTCTTAGGGCAGGGGAGAATAAATATTCTATAATTTATTATGAGTATAAAAATCGTATTGAAAATCACCCTAATCATATTGAAAAGACAAAAGGTCACAGGCATAATATGGCTATGCGGTATATGATTAAGAGGTTTTTGGTAGACCTATATGTGGCTTGGAGAACGCTTGAAAAACTGCCAGTTGCCCCTGAGTATAGTGAGGCTAAATTAGGTCATGTCCATGTCGCATAAAATCAGGAAAGCTCAGAAACCCATTCGATCCAAGTGAATCACTATATACAAGAAAACCATCATTGTAGAGTGAACCATGTTAGGTAAGAAGCCCAAAGGGGAAAAGTGAATCATGTATTTCTAGAAACCCATATGAAGGAAGTGAATCATAAAAACAGAGACAACCAGAACGAGTTAGTGAGTCAGCAGAATTGATAAACACAAAGCATTAGAACGAGTCAGGTAAGAAAAGAAATCCATGAATTAGAAACGAATCATCCGCGGCAAGAAACCCAGTAAAGAAAAATGAATCAGCGTTAGTAAGGAAACCAACAAATACCAGTGAGGCAGAACGCTTGAGAAACCCAATGAAAGAGAACGAGTCAGTAAGGACAACGAAACCCATCCAGAAATAGCGAGTCAAAGGAGTTTAGAAATCCATCCATTACAAACGAGTCATTTAGTCGAATAAACCCAATGGCAAAGAACTAGTCATGATTAATGAGAAACCCAGTCGTGATAAGCGAGTCAAAGAAAAGAAGAAAACCAAAAAAAGGGAAGCGTTTTATTTAAAGGAGAAAATATTATGGATCAAGGAAAGGTAGAATTAGAAAAATTAAAATCAGCTAAATTTGCTAGGTCATATAAAGAACAGAATGGGGTAGATTTCCATTTGGACAAGGACAAAAAACTTCCAGCATCAATTTTGATTTTTGTTGTATTTATACTTTTATTGCTGATATGAAAGCTAGAACAAGAAAGAAAGGAGACTTTAATAATTATTATGGTAACTCTGATACTCCAACCATTAAATATTCTAATTGCCATTGGAGTGAATTGCCACCAGAAATAACTTGTTTAGAATTGCTGTATTTACTTAGATTAGACCGCGAACAAGCGGTAATCGCTCACGAGGCTTATCTTTGGTATAAAACAAAAAAAAGAGAAAAATATAATAAAGATAAAACAAAGAAAACAGAAGATATAGAGAAAAGTTATACAAAACTTATTAAGGCAAAAATGAAGCGAATGAACCGAGAAAACAAAATTTAATATGTTGCCCTTTCTAATTCTAGTATATATATTCCGAGGTTTTCAGCATCTTGTGCGTCCATGCACATACTGCCATCTTCCATCTGAATTACATCAAGGCTTGGTTTTGTCGGTGCTATCGGTTTTACCGGAGTGCTTAGACAAGCCATTACTGAAATGCTGATTAAACCAGCCAGCAGGGTTTTTTGAAAGTCTGTCGCGTTCAATTTGCGCCTCTGTTTTCTCTGTTTTTCGGTTATAAGCCAATAAAATCCAAAGTAGCTTGTCTAATACAGCAACAATAGCTGTGCCTAATCCAATCATTTAGCTATACGCTTAACTGCTTTGATTCTACCGAATACGGCTATTACACCACCTGCTAATGCAGCAACTTGTTCAGCCAGACCGTTTGTATCTCCCAAATCCCATCCAAAAAGCTGTGAAATGGTAGCAGTAATCGCTAACAAAGCACCCCAAACTGTACGTGACTGAAGCAATCCTTTTACGTCATCCATTTTATTCTCCTAAAATTTTGTAAACTGTCTTATGGTCTTTCTTTTTAGCTGCTAAAAATTGGCCTCTATTGTGGCGATGGCTAATATGAATCCATTGCCCATATTCGTTTATACACTGATCTACAGGAAGATTCAACTCGCGGATAATAGAAATTACTTCTTCTACCGTCATTGAAGGAATTGTAAAATCAGCAGCTTGACCTGTTGTATGTTGACTAAATACAGACCCACCAATTAAACGATTTAAGTTAACAGAACGATAACCACTACTTATGACTATTGGCTTATTAACTCGATCTCTTAAAGGCTGCAATATATTTGCACATAGCAAATTAAGAGACTTAATATGTTCAGTAGTTGGAGTGTTATCTAATCCAGTACGAGTTGCTTCTTGTGAGTGGGTTAATTCTAAGAGCGTAAAATTCTTAGACAAATTCATTTGTTAATCGCCTTTCAATAAAATTTTATCGACCCTTTCATTGACTTCAGATAC
>Ga0099847_1000840_pt1 | contig 10507 bp, 3 predicted proteins | sample CB_VirMetaG_2_FD_78178 | JGI IMG/M metagenome (GOLD analysis project Ga0099847, IMG submission 78178) | Freshwater to marine saline gradient viral communities from Chesapeake Bay - CB_1504_2 Viral MetaG | ecosystem: Environmental > Aquatic > Marine > Coastal | place: USA: Chesapeake Bay...
AGGCTTTAGCGTCCTTCATTCGCTCGCCCAACCCCTTAGCTATATATCCAAACTGATCTCCGAAGTCTATCTCGAATGTTTTAAGGCCAGTAAACTGACCAAACGCCTCATTGAGTTTATCATCAGAGTTGTATATCTTTCTTATCGAAGTGAAAGTACCAGGCTCTAACACTTTGTACCCGTAAGATAGAATATCTTCTGTTTGAGAATCCCAAGTATCCTCTGGGTTGTAAATCTTCCTGCCGTAGTCATCTTCATTTTTCAGTAGATTAGCACCCCTCCTGGTGGCAATGTCTACCCCAACGAAAGGCTCCAGTATGGATATGTATCCATCTATAAATGATTCTATTCCTAAGCCTTTGCCTTCATCAGCTAATGCTATAGAGTTCACGACCTTTGACATACCCCCAAAAGGATCTGATGCAGATATATCCTTGTACTTGAACTTACCGTTTTCAACCCCACCTATGGCGTATATATCGCTATCCTCTGACCAATCAGGAAGAAACATCCTTATGTCCCTTTCTCTTTGTCTTTCTTCTTCTGTAGCCCCTGGGTTCAAGGCACCAGCCACACCCATAATTCCTGCTCCAGCAGCACTTCCCATGGTTGCTATGAGGCCAGTTTTAGCTCCCTGAAAACTTGTAATACCCGCAAGTCTCTTTGCTCCAATCTTCATTACCTCTGGATTGCCAGATGCAATCTCTTGCCTAGCAATGTTTAAGATATTGTAAGACGTTCTGTACGACTCAGCTTGGAAGCTTACAAAGTTACCGATCACAGGGTTTAGCTTTAAGAACCTTACCGCCTCAGGCGTTCTGCTGTACGTAGGGTATGTATTCTTTACTATCTCAGCAACCTTAGCGTCTAACTCCATGGATTGCTGCTCGGTAAGCTCTGAAGGAAGAACCCCATACTCAGCCTTAGCGTAACGCCTAACCTCATTCTCGTATGCAATAATCTTAAAGAAATCATCCTCAGCCTGATACAAATCCTCCGCTTTCTTTTTACCCTGCTTAAGTAGTTTTTTACCCTTGCTGTCAAGCCTAGACCCAACCAAATCGTCAAAATTACCTTCCTCCCCTAGCATTGACTTAACCTCACCTAGCCCCGCGCTTTGTTTTACAATACCGAGAGAAAGATATTTATTCATCTTTGCGTTTAGTTCCGCATCAGACATACTGCCAATATCGTTTCTTATAATGTTGTGTGTTTCTCGAAGTTCAATCGGGGCGTGACCATTCGCCCACATAAATCCTAAGTTTCCAAACACATTCTTGAAGTGAGTACCTACAGATCCTATTGTTTTTGCCCACTTAACAGCACCCGTGACCTTCATCCACCCAGAAAAACCAGCACCCATAAGCTTCTCAGAAGGACCCTTAAAGTCCATACTCATTCCCGACTTATTGAACTCCTCTGCTATTTCTTTTGTCGTATATAAACCATTCAGCGGACTCAAGGACTCGCTCCCTTCAGATGCGATTTGAACGCTGAATTCTCCCTGAGGCTGATCAAATAAATACACCCCCATACCAGCCTTCTTGATAGAATTAAGGGCTCTATTGGCCTCGGCTAATTGAGACTGCTTGAGAATTGTCTGAGCGTAATTTTGAATTGGATCTGAGAACTCCCCCATCAAAGCTCTTATCTCAACGGGGACTTCTTTTCTTTCTTTTAGTATGTTAAGATCCTTACTGGTAAGCTTTGGACTTGAAGCAAATGAATTACCATCTTTATTTAATATCTCAGCAATTTTACCATCTAATCTTTCATCCATAAGCTCATTGAAGCTTAACTGCTTGGGGTTGTTTTCTGGTTTATAAGTAGGAGAACCAAAAGCATCTCGTTCTGCTAGCCCAACAATATTTTCGAAGTTACTTACCCTAAGGCGGTTCTTTGCTTGATTTACAATTGTCTGGCCTTCCTCAGAAGCCAACTGATCTTTCCAGTTTTTCTGCTCAAAAAGCTTGTATGATCGAGTAAGGTAGGTATCTAGGTTTGATACAATTGCATCTACCTCACTCATCTTTACAGCTCCCTCGTTTATGAGACGCAGAGAAAGATTATCTATGTTGGACCTCATCTCTTTGGCTAAAGAGACGCTACTAGGGTTAAGTAAATCACCAGCCTCACCACCTCTCAAGACCTCATCAAACTGAGAAGCCCACTCATCTCTCTTCGCTTGAGGGACATCAGCCTCTAATCTTCCAAACTCTTTAGCGTGAACCTGAACGTTATTCATTTCCACAGCTGTGAAAGCTTCTTTAGCTTCAGACGCCTTAAACATAGACTTAGGCATGAGCCTTCTAGCATTCAGCCATTTGCGCTGAACCTTAGTCCTTCCTTTCAACACGTCAGCAAAAAACTCCTTAGCATTTCCTAATCCATAAGACTTATTCACGAAGATGCCTTCATCTTTTTGAGCCTGCCTTAAGTCTCTAGCTCCTTCTCTGTTTTCTTTATTTGTTTTTTCTTGTTGTTCTAGCCTCTCTTGCTCGCTTATGGCTGCGCCCTCACTTTCAGCGGTAGCAACGATAGCTTCTTTTTGATCAGGATCAGTAACTTCAGGTGAAATAACTTCAGGCTCTACGGGAGCTGTACTCGACTCCTCAATAGAGTTCACTATAGCGTCTATGTCATTATTATATTTCTTTCTTTGCGTCTCAGGTGTGCGGCCTGTCTTTCCGTCTAACCTTTTTAGCCTAGTCTCTAACTCAATAAGCTGACTCCTTTGCTCTGGTGAAGCCCCTTCAGGTAAACTCTCCTCTATCTGCGCTAATTCCATCTTACGCTCCAGGTAGCCAGACATCCTGTCATCATTCTCTACTCTAATGTTAAGCCCTAGGAGCTGTTCATTGGTGGATGTTTCGATAACATCAGAAAACGCATCCGCGTCTACCTCACCGTCATTAATGTAGTATTTGTTCGGTTGAGATAATGGAATACGAGACTTCTTGTCTATCATCTCCTTTCTAATTCCTGCGTAAGTAGACATTAGATTAGCAGGAGTCTGAGTTACAGGACCTGTCGCTGCCTCAAGAGTTATTTCTAGTGGGTCTTGCTCTTGATCTGCCAATTCTCTAGCCAGCATCTCTGATCCACCGCCCGTAACTACATCACTAGCTACTTGAGCGGGAACTAAAGCCTTTGTGCCAGCCTTTCCAGCAACCCTTACAGCTCTAAATGCTTGGCTGAATAAAGAACCTAATACAGCATCAGCCGTGGAGATAGTGACCTTCCTGGTTAAGGCCCTGTTCCTAATTGACTTGTATTTTTCGTCGTCCTGCAAAACAGCCAATATGTTTTCTGGGGTGAAGTCAAGTTCCTCCTTTTGAAGCTCTTCATTCAAGAACTCAATAGAGGACATAACACCCTCCACCTCTGCTCCCGCTCCAGCCATAGCAAATGGTGCCGACAATCTCCCCCCAGTAAGCATCCCAGGAACTACCCCAGCTGGCCCAGCCGTGCTAAAGCCTGTCATTCCCCCACCGATAACGCCAGTCGCAAATACTTTCAACCCTTCTTTTATAGCTTCAGGATCAAGCATATTAAGACTACTCTGAAGTAAAAACTCATAAGCTACCTGAGGGTTTTCGGCAAGCGCTTTAAAGCCACCCATTGAGTTCCCGTCCTCTTTAATGTATTTATTGGCGTTAGTCAGGAAGGTTTTCATGTCCTCACTCTCGCCGTAATCCTCGACATTTTGTTGATGCCGCATCATCTCAGCAAAAAATTCTTGAACGCTTTCTTCGCTTGGGTTATTAAACATAAACCTAGCTTCGTCCATCGTCTTTACGTTGCTATAACCAGTGGCTGTAGCTCTAGCGGTATGATCGAAAAGACCTCCCAGTACAGGAATAGAATTCACAACATCCCCTACGACACCCTTTAAAAACTGAGGTTCTTGGCTTACCTCAAATCCAGGCTTACCAAATATAGTACTAAGCGCTGGCCTTATAGTGTAATCCGAATCGCCAGATTCTGGTTCTTGCAGCTGATCCGCACGAGAGGAAGCAACCGTAGAAGGTCGGGCCGAAGGATAGGCCGAAAGAAAGTTCTCGTTTGGGTTGGACGGGTCGGGAAGTTGATCTTTTTTTTTTTCAACCCCAAAAAAATCTTTAGAGAAGGCGCTCATGTTCCCAGTCTCAAATGGCTTGTCGTCGTCTAGAGCCATCGCCTGAAACAGGTTAGACATATTCTTATCACCAGAGACGTACATCTCCTTAAATGATTCAGGAGTCACCCCCTCGGAAAAAAGAGACGAGTACCTCTGATTAGTACTCATGTAATCGTATAACTGTTGAAACTTATCTTCCATTATTTCAATACGTTTTCTGAGTGTATACGAAACATTTCATCAACGGTTACTCTATTTCCGTATGGAGAACTGAGCAGTTGATCAATTCTGTTCTTGCTAGCAGCGTTAGAGACATTGACAAAAACAGGAGGTATATTCTGGTCTGTAAACCCATGAAGCATGATTATTTTATTGCCACTATCATCTATAAAAGGTGATATTTTTTTAGGGGCCTCTAGTACCTCTTTGTAATCTCCAGGTATTTCGTAGTAGTCACCAACCCGATAGGTCCTGTTGAACTGAGGGTTTATTTCTTTCCCAATTTTTGGGTCACCCTCTTGAATCCTGGCTTGCGGACCCTTCTCTCTTATATACTCATCAGTTAAGTAGTTAGCCAAATCAAATTTAGTCGAAAGGGTAGGTAGCTCAAAATTAGTTACACTGATGTTTTCATCAACATCAACGCCAGCTACCTTAAATAATTCAGAATCAAATTCTGATACATCAACAGAAGATGTTTCAATCCCACTATCAAGAACCGCACTAGCAGCCTGAGATTGCTTAATTTCTGTTTGAGTTGGTTTACGTCCTTGACTCACCTTTGATTCCTTAACCTCTGGCTCTTGGAATGGAGGGGCAAATGCAATGATAGCGTTTACCTGATCCTCATTTGCGCTTTGCTTGGCCTCGTCGTCATAATCTAGCCCTGTATTCTCTTGCTCCCACGAGTCCTTAGCGAAGTTCCTGAAATTCTCTGACTCCTTAGATATATCATTAAACACCAAAGAGTTTACTCTTTTAGAAAACTCAGCCTCAGCCTCCTCAACAGAAAGATCAAGTCTCACAATTGAGTTATATATATCCTTTACCTTCTTATCATAAAAATCAGAAACACCTAACAGCCTTTCTGAGTCAGAGATTGTAGGGTTATACAAGCCGCTTATCTCCTCAATACCCTCCATCACCGCCTGAGCCTCTTCGTCTGGAGTGAGTTGTTGAGTAGGGTTCTTGGGGTAATTTTCATTCCTAAAGTTTGCAAGCATGGTGTTGTACGCTTGTTTACCATCCTCATCTAAAGTGTTTTTATTACGGAAAGATGTAGTCAAGAAGTTTTTAAAAGAATCTCTTCTCTGCTCTTTGCTAAGGTCGGTATTGCTGTTTAAGTTACTTATGTAATCATCTAGTGTCATGAAGTAAGAGGCTGAATTCATCTCAGCCATCTCCTCACTATTGCTAGCCTTGTTATACATATTTACCTGAGCGTTAACCCCGTAAAAAGGAGCATCTTGAATTGGCCCTCTTATGTTTAGCTTCTTGGGCTTCCCTTCATTGTCTACGCCATAGTCCAAGTAATCAGCAACAAACTTTCCCTGCTCTGCATCCCATTCCAGCGAGTTAATATCGAATCCACCATTCTCGACCAACTTGTTTTGCGCCTCAAGGTCTTGCTGGGTACCAGTCCATTTAAGCCCATTACCAATTGTCTTCTCGCCAAAAGTATAATCCTCAAACTCTAACCGTTTCTTATCTGTTATTTCATGGCTATTATTAAACAATGGGGACAGGAGCGATAGCTGAGATATGATAGCAGGCAATTGCTCTGCATCCTCAGAGAAAACCTCATTAGCTAACTCATAAACGCCTGCTTCTCCTGAATTAAGAACGCCTATATTATCGGGAGTAGCGAGAGATGATCTCGCCTCCTTGTCCGCTTTCTGCTGTGCTTTCTGAGCGTCATAGATAAACTTAGCGTTCTGCCTATTTTCTTGAGCCTGCCTAAGCTGCATGGTCTCTTGGAACTGTGCTTGCTGCTGCTCTAGCCTTTGCTGTTGAGCGTCTAAAGCTCTGTTCTGGGCTTGCCTCTGCGCTATAATAGGCAGCGCCTTCTGTATAGCTTCAGAAAAACTAGTCCTTTTTACGTAAGGTGTTACACTATTTGCCATTATGCTGTTTCTTCATTGAATTGAGGCAAGCTAAATACCCCGTCAACTGCTTTGTAAAAAACCATCCACTCTTCGTCGCTAATCTTTTCACCTGACTTGATCTTAGCAGCTATAACGTCGTACTCATCATGAATACCCTTAGCCTGTTCGGAGTTCAAGATATACTCTTGACCCGTAGCCTCGGCTACTTTCTCCCCATTATCTTCGTCTACGACAGCTCCATCATCCATAATGGCGTACTTCTTCTTGTCGTGATCTTCTGGTCCCTCTAGTTTTTGAACGACTGGTTGACCACCATCTTCAAGAATCTTACCGATTGCCCCACCGTCTTTCGCGACTGGAAGAAACATACCAGCAACCGAAGTAATATTACCCAATGCGTCGGGTATGGCCGATGCTTTATCCGCCTCAATCTGAGCAAGGTTCTGTTGCGATTGCATCAAAGCCTGTTGATTCATTTGAGCTTCAAGCATGGCGGCTTGTTGTTTTGCAGCCGCATTAGCCGCATCCATTTGAGCTGTACTTTCAGCAGCCATTTGCCTGCCTGAGAGCTCTCTATTAAATGCTTGGTCTTGAGCCGCCATCTGAGAACCAAAGCTTTGCCTAGCTAAGTTTGTAGCGCCAGTCATGAGCGCCCGTTCACCTCCAGTAGCCAGAGCCTCTAAGTTTTGAGCCTGTATCGTTTGAAGGGGGGTCAAGTCAAGCGGTCTAAATCCAGTCATCATCGCCTCTAGGTTTGACTGATCCTGACTTTTCTTGTATCTCTCCGCTGCAAGGTCCTTTAAAGAACCAGCCATATTCGCTTCTGCTGCCTGAACATCTTGCTCGGCACCAGCTATTTGATTACTGGCCCCGAAGTAATCTAACGCTCCAGCAGCAATACCTAGAGCACCTAATGCAATGCCGCCAGCATTGTATTTTTTTTCTTTACCCATGATTTACAAATTTAAGAATTTTGAGTTAAACGTGAATCAAGCTTGGAAAAGCTGTAGTCTACGTTGACTGCATGAAGCTCAAGAGGTTGATTAGTTAATGTAGATAATTCAATCCTAGCGTAAGGTCCTCTCATCTTATCGCCATCAAGCTTAGTATTTGATTCAATAATCAATTGGGTTAAATCATTCAAACTAGCAAGATCATTTATTTCCTCTTTAAATAAAATGTCAATTGATTTTAACCCTACACCAATACAATGCGAAGGATTACCATCTATTACATCCACGATTAAGGTAGAAGAGGTACCGTTATTTGTACTAGCCTCAAGTTTCTTTATGGGGTATAAATTTTCTAAGCCGTCGCTTTCGGGAGATGAAGGTAATATAGGAGCTATAGGAGACCCGAAAAATAATCTTACTTTTCTTTTATCATCATCATCAATAAACTCTGAGCTCAATAACGTACCATTACCCACAGGGAAAAGATTCCTTGACGAGTTTATTAGACTAACTGGAATTTCAGCATATTGAAACCCCTCTCTAGAAACAAATTCTCCAGCACCTATTTTACTTTCCTGTCTGTTGACGTCCTGGTACTCATCATTTGAAAACACAGAGGCTGACCAAGTACTTATATTCGTTTCTAACGAAATAGAATTAAAGCTTTTTATCGCAGAAGGATCTTGATTAGAAACCACCTCAAGCTTACAAGGTTCTTGATTGTCGTAAAAATTACACCTTGATTCATTTGAGTCGTGTTTATACAATCCGTTTCCATTCTCACCACTTGAGGAACCTTCAGGTAAAACCCCCTCTTTAGATGACAACAGGGTATTTCTTACATGAGCGTAACAAGTAGGCTCAAAGCTATACCTAGTCGTCCATATATCGTACTTATCAGAAAAAGCTATTGTCATAATTTTTTATTATTGTTCAGGATCGAAATCTCCTTCAACATCAATCGTTGAGGTACCGTAACCCGCTAAAAGTATCAACAGGTCTGATGTAGAAACAAGCCCATCTACATTACTGTCAGCTAAAATTCTGCCCAAAGAGGTAGCATTTAAGCTTTTTAAGGATTGAAGTAGATTTCTCAAATCACTCGTGTTTACGACAGTACTCTGTAGGTTGTTTATGTTTACGGAGCTATTGCTTAACTTCTGTTGTAAGCCCCTTGCGATTGCTTTGTTTGAGGTAAACTCTAAAGCCTCATCAGGAGTAATAATATCATCTCCATCGAGATCTGGTATTGGGCTCGTTAGACCCGCAGGGGGTTCGGGTTGATCTATTTGTATATTAGCAGCCGCTATAAATTCAGCCTCATCAATATCTGAATCGATAAATAGTTCGGCAAGGAACTCGGCAGGATTATCAGATTCAGCTATAATCTGAAGTAAAGATTCTAATACGTCAATACCAGTCTGATTAATAAATTCTAAGACATCTACGTTCTGGTCCTCGTTCTGGTCCGAAACAATTATATCTCCTTCGCCAGCAATAATGCCTGGATTTACTAACCCCGCATCGACTAAATCCTGTAAGCCAACCGAAACGTTATCCGTGCCAAGTATATCTTCTGCATCTATAACTCCATCGTCATTAATGTCAGTTATCACTAACGAATCAGGCTCTGGTCCAGCTGGTTCAGCGGCGATTCCTGGCTGAATTGGCGCTTGCGCGATGGCTGTTAAAGCCTTAGGGTCAAGGTTTATAATGGTTATTAAATACTCTTCTTTTACTGGATCGTATCCACCAACCAACCTCACAGCTCCACTAGACTCCTTCGCTAAAATCTCATCCCTGATTAAAGAAGCTACATTCTTATCGGATATCGTTATAACGCCCCTACTAGATTTTGACATCTTGCAGACAGCATAAGACCCAGCACTAGCAAAATATAAAGTGCTATTTACCTCAACCACAGAACTGGGTGAATCAGATCCGTTTCCGTTATCCATAAAGACAGGGCTGCCTAGCACTTCTTTAGATGCAATAACGTTTTGATTTCCGCTAGCATCAGAAAGTATATTCCTATTCACGGGAACCATACTCACCTTGTCCTTCTGTAACACTACTAAGAACTCTCCGAAGTTGGCGATGTAGTTTATATCACCGTAACTCTCTAGTAAATCCTTAAAGTTTATTTGAGATAGGTTAAACGAAGAGTATTTAGGTTTCTTAGACGATGGGTCTGTAGGGTCAGAATAAGTCAATGAGGACTCTCTAATCACTTCTCCAGCCGATTCTGAGGCTACGTTTGGTCTACCTATACTGTGCGAGTTCGATCTAATGAGATCGCTAACCGACATAGTTTCTAAGTAAACAGACTTAAAGTTAGAAGTCGGGCTCCCTATCTCTCCATTATCCTCAAATATCAAATCCTTGAACTGTCCCCCAGAAAACTCACGAAGATTAACAGGCACCTTCCTGAACCAGACATCACCCTTTGTCAGGGAAATTGTAGCAGGATTATGAGTTAAAACTCCTTCATCATTGAACTCAATAGACCCTGTTTCGCCTATCTCGTAATAAATCCTGTCCTCTTCTTCAGCGGACTTTAACGGGCTGTACAGCTCTATAATACAGTTCTTCTTCCAGTTGTCAGACAGTGCGGATACAGACGCGTAATCGAAACCGAAAGCAGAAGTGTTGTTCTTAAGGACAACGAATGCTCCAGTTTGATTTTCATCTGGGTCGTTCGACAGTGGGTTATCCTCGGTATCTGACAGAAGCTTGTAGTCAACTACCTCAAACTCAAAGCTGCTTACATACTCTCTGTTCTCACCACCTCCGTTATCAAAAGATATAACCCGCAACCTATCGCCCTCCTGGTACTTATACAGGTTCATACCACCATCTAACCCCCTAGCACCGAAGGAAGAGGAGTAAGATATAGGGTGCTCTTGCAAGTAATTAAGAGAAACGTATATGTTTTGATTGGATTGAGATATCTGTTGGTCTTCTATCTGCTGAACGAAAGCACCACCCGATGAGTACTGAACGAAGTTTCCTACGCTAGTATTCCTAGCATAAGCGATCTTGTAGTTGTGAGCCCAGTCAGGCGGAGTTAGATCACCAAGGGGTAGGTTTACAGTTACAGATCCAGGATCCCCATTTCTTTCTGAAAATTTATAACCTGGCACAAAGACAGTGGTAAGAGGGTTTACAAACCCGTGCCTTCCCCTTTGGTCATAGTATATAATGCCGAAGTCGTGATTAGCGTTAGTCTTAAACGACCTGTCCTCTACGTTAACGTTATTAACAAAGAACAACAAGCTTGATATCTCAGCAAAAGAGTGAAGCCTTTTTAAATCTATGTTAAGAGAACC
>Ga0099847_1000842_pt1 | contig 10502 bp, 9 predicted proteins | sample CB_VirMetaG_2_FD_78178 | JGI IMG/M metagenome (GOLD analysis project Ga0099847, IMG submission 78178) | Freshwater to marine saline gradient viral communities from Chesapeake Bay - CB_1504_2 Viral MetaG | ecosystem: Environmental > Aquatic > Marine > Coastal | place: USA: Chesapeake Bay...
CCTAAAGGGTGTGGAGTATCTCTTAGAGTCGCTGGAGTAACAGGTGCATCAGGCGTGATAGTTGCACCATTAAGTTGTGGATCTGGACCAACACTAGGCATACCAGGATCACCAAGCGCAGGGACATCTGGACCGACTGCGGCTGTATCTGGTGTATAGTTAGGCTTATCAGGCCAATCAGTAGGTCCAACTCCAGATCCGAACTGTCCAGGCTTATAGGTTTTATCTACAGCCCACCCTAATCCATCCCATATCCAACCTGGAGCAACAGGGAGAAGCGCACCAATTGTACCACCCACCCCAGCAGCAATGGCATTTTGAGTATAATCTTGCTCAGTTTGCTGGCTGTAGTAATCATTATCACTAGCAGCGATAGCAGCTTCTTGGTTAAGGTAACTGTAGCCTCCTGAGAATACAGCCCCCTCTAAGCTAACCGCTATTGACGCTTCCAATCTTTTTCTAAATGCCGATGCAAATGCTTTTTTCCCTGCAAATTTAAATCCCTGTGAAGCCAGCGCAGCAATACCACCTAAACTAGACGGGTCCGAAACCATTGCTTCAACCATACTGCCTGCTTCATTTATATTGTCCATATCCACTGCTGTATAGGTATTCATCAGGTGCAGGAATGCAAGCTTTTGGTCAGGTGTCGTTTGATCACTCTCCATTAGTTTAATGTAACCAGCCATGCCTATCTCATCTTGAGTAGACATATAGTCTTTTGTAACCATATCAATTGGGTTGTACTTATATGAAAGATCCTGCGCCCAATCCATGTCAGCTTGAAACCAACTGTGATTAAACCTACGCATCTCATCCATCCCGTACTTAACTAAATCTGAGTTCTCGCCCTCATAAGGCTTTCCTTGGCGCATCTGATAAATTGTCCCTGCGGCCTTAAGAATATCTGAATCAGGGTAGTCGTAAAGCTGCTGCTCTTTTTGCTCCTGAACCTTTCTACCCAATGCATCAGTTAACTGTAATGAGGTATTATGCTGCTTATCAGCTTCTGACTGACCAGCTCTTGCTATGTCATCAGCTTGTTGCAATTCACCAGGGTCCACGTTCCATACACTGCCGCTCATACGATGACTCCAAGCTCTTTAGCTAATGACATAATGTCGTTTTGAGTAACTCTTTTAAAATCTTCAGGATCTGCGCTCATAAAATACTTTGCTTCCCACGCTTTGAGCATTTTGTCTCTCTGAGGTCCAGGTTTATATTTGTCAACAATCTCTTGAATTGTTGCAGGTACAGCAAGAGCAGGCGTAAGATTTTTGTTATTATTTGACTCTGCAATTATTTCTTTAGCTATACTAATAACAGATGTTGTACGCTGACCAACAGGAAGGGCTATTACACGCTCGTACAGCTTAGTCAATGCGTTATCGGCTTCTGCGCTGGCAACACCAAAAGGATTAAATTGTTTTGATGCCACTGGAAAAGCAGCTTTTATTTGCCTAGTCGCTTCCCTACCTGATTGAGTTGCAACCCAATCCAAGTCTTTATCTTCGTCATCATTCCACTTGGCTAAATCAGCAAGAAGCTTTATGCGAGTGCCTTGGGTAAGCATTTCATTGTTTAAAATATCAGCGGCTGTGTAGTCCCACACGTTTAACTTAATTAGTGAATACTCAGCCCAATCATCTACCTCTGGACCCTTGATCTCTTCAACAAGTCGCTGGCTTAAGGCCGCATGATACGCAGGGGTGATTTTCTCATTGAGTAGTAGTAAATCAATTTCACCTTCATTAGTTAAATCGCCCATTACGATCTTAGTTAACGTGTCTACATAAACGCCTTCTTGCTCGTCATCAAAGTCTTTATCGATTTGATTCTCGCGCTGCTGAATAGATGTGAACGCAGACTGTACAGTGGACAATGATAGGTACGGGTTAGTATTGTTAATCAATGAAAGCCGAATAGCGTCAAGGTCTGTATCGCTAGTAGAGCTTTCTATAGACATTGTTACTTGAGTCGATGCGTGAGTCTCTAAAGCTTCTTGTAACTTGTTTACGCCCACTTCAGGGGTCATAAATCCAATCTTTACCTGTTGCTCAATGACATTCTGAATTAACTCAGGCCCATTAGGTAACTTAGTAAAAGTAGATATTTGAGATGAAAGTACCCCATTGGCATAGTCAACTTGCCTCTTCCTGGCAACACCTCTAATGTCGCTAGACTTTCCCCGTAAATATGTAGAAATGTCTGCCTGATACTGAGCAGATGCTGTTTTATTGGTAAAGTTGTTTAGCGTTTCAGAAACGTGCTTTAAAGACACAGCATTCCAACGCTTTGAAATATCTCGGTAGGTAGGGTTATTCTTGTCATCAAAGTGAGGCTGATTAATCATCTCATCATAAGAAGCATCTAAAGCCGTCAAGCTTGATTGGTAATTCTGCCCATACTGAGCAGTTGCTTCGGCCTTATCGCTCATTACCTGGTAGTCATCAACCACTTTAGTTAACGCTTGGGTTGTTTTCATACTTGCTTGTGCGGCAGACGATATAGCACCTAAACTAATTTGTTCAGCACCAGGCACACCTGTCTGGTTAATGTTAGGTATTCTCACGTTATTTTACCCCACCAATCATTTTTGTTGCCTATGCTGCCTATGTTAGAAATCAGTAGGCTTTCACCCTGGCTTCTCATTGCGTCTGCCTGTGCGCCTGCTCCTGCTCTTCTAGCTGAAGCGGTACGTCTGCCTTGTTCTTCTGTAAAAGCTATCTCACGCTCTGCTACGTTAGCTGCTTCAGCCATTACAGCCAGGCTTGATCCACTAGAAAGGTCAACGCCTGCTTTAGCATAGGCAACCACTCGCTGGCCTTGCTCTTGCTCAAATTTATACCGCGTCCTTCTAACTCGCTCCGCAGTTTCTAACTCTCCAAGTTGAGCATTCTTTTCCCCAGCCTCACGCATTTCAGATGATGCGCTGTCAGCGTCACTAAATTGTTTGATTGAACTGGCGATTGAAAAAAACGTCATAAGGCTCATAACTAATCTCCCACGCTCAATGTGCCAAACAGCGAAACGATATGACAGGCCAACGGCAAGTCTTGTTCGATTTCAATACGACCATCGCGGTCATAGCCAAGATTTTTCACATTTATGTCTTCTGAAATAACAGGCTCTTCGTTACCATAGTCTGTGCCTGGTGATCGCACAGGTGGACGTTGCCCGTTTATGATTGGGATTGCTGACTTTTCTAATCTTGCAAAGATTTCATTCCACCGCTTTTTCTTACCTAGCGTTGTGCCAGCCCCAGCATTTTGACCAGGCCGTGTTGGCGTAAGCTTAGATACATACTTTAAGCCGACTTTAATATCTGAAGCTGTGTAGTTAAGTGTGATAGCACCGCTAGAAACGACCAGATCGGGGTGTACAGCACCGTCAGCAGTAATTTGTACAGTCTTGCCTTCTAAGTGTGCAAGGCCGCTCACAGAGGCTGTAGCGCTGCCTGAGTAGGAGATCATTGAGTCTAGGAAAATGTCTGGGGTGTATAGCTCAACATATTGTTTAGTTGCCCCACCAATAGTTCTCTTGACTACGAACCAAAACTGATCGGGACCATCCTCTGAGATCACCGCTAGGCTCTTGTACTCGCCATCAGTAATGTGTCGATGCCACCCAATAACTTCTTGAGTTGGCTCATATGTCAGCATAAGTAGTGCCCCATCAGCCCGTAATCCTAGCAATATAGAATCGGGCACATGAGAGTAGCTTAATGATGTCAAACCACCTGTCGTGATGTGTTCAGCCAAGAAGGTTAGGTCATCAGATTGGAATGAGTCAGACTCCCACTTGTATGACACGTTACGAACTTGTGTACCTGATCGCTGAATAAAAAACACATCGGACCCGACATAGGCTGGATGTCCAATCTTTGACCCATAACTGGTCTGCCTACGCACATCTACGTTAGTTGGTGTCACTGCTGACTCGTTGCCGCCTGTAACTCGAAACTCACCGCCAGACGTACCTACAATTAGCACCCTCTGTGCCGCCATCCACTTGATGTTGTTTACTCTGTCGCTAGCAATAGCATAGCTCAGTCCATCATCGGCATTAGCACCAGGGTTAAAGTCTTCATAGATGCCTGGCTTACTTGCCCACAGGGTTTGAGGCTTGTGTGTCGTGCCCCCGTACCAAAGCCGCTGCTCATAGAACACGACTGCTGACGGGAAGCCTCTGTGGGTCGAGAACGCCCCCTCTTGCCATAGATTGGTGGCATTGGTGTCAGTAGGCATATACCCTAAATCTTTAATTGTGACGTTAGCCACTGTGGCTGATGCAACGCTATTTACGCGAACCCAAACCACCTCGCCTGTTGCATTGCCAGGGTTTGTATCTACCAGCCAATCAGTACCAACGTGGCTACTGTCAAACAAAGAAGCAGAGGCAGTGAGATTTTGAGTCGCAGCAGAGGTGCTGGCAAAAGCAAGAGTAAGGGCTTCGTTTTGGTTAACAGGTAAGAATGGGCCTTTTTTAAATACTTCATCAGCAATCGTCCAGCTTGCATGGGCAAGTCTTGTTAGTTTTCTGGGTAGGTGTGACGGGTGAACAATCCACATTACGTCAGCGTTCTGAGCAAACTGTAGCTCATTAACCTGAGAGTGAGTGTAGGTCGTTGTGATCTCATACGCTGCTGAGTTAGCTTGGACCTGACCACCATTGGTGTAAAAGCGAATGTAGTTATTGCCGAACTCTAGAACATAAGTCTGGTCCACACTAAACTCAAACGGTATTAGCCTGGTTGTATGCGCTGAGTTTTTTACTTCATTAATAAAGCGAGTACCACCACGCCTTTTAGCTCCACCGTGTGGCAGTGCCATAAAGTTTTCCATGACCTCACAGCCAGTGCTATATTTTTGTGAGTCAGTGCGCCCCATCAGTCTTGGTGATAACTCACCTGACGAAAAACTGTTGATGATCGGGGTCAGCCTCATGCGCGAACTCCCTCAAATATGGTGGCAGTAATCTCTTCTTGACCAACTTCTGCACCATCTGCTGAAGACGCTTCGTTTATAAACTTCTCTGACAGATTCCACATATCGTTTGAAAGTGCGCGATTCTGAGTCAGAGCATATGAAATCTCGGCAGCTATTCGACAGGCTAAAGCAAAGACTAAAGTCGGGTCGAACACACCAGGATCTGTAATTCTTGCAACATACTTGATGGTTGCGGTGTCGTTATTGCAGACCAGGGTACGGCCTTCAACGCGGTATAGTTGTGATTCTTGTAAGTCAATCACGGATAGACAGTATGGGTCGTTAGGTAGGCTGTATGCCTTATCAAAACCCCAAACTGGGTCAGTCGATAGTTGGGCTAGTGAGGCTCTGTTAATTGCACATGACCAAGGATGTGCGCGGAGAATAGCATCACGGGCATCAGCATAGACTGCGTTGCACACGTTAGCTTCCGTTGATCCGTCAGTGAGTGAGGTGATAGTGTTAGCACCAAGCATCGCTAAAGCCCTGTTACATATTGAAACTTCGCTAGCCATTTTACTTTCTCCAACCTCTATTCTTTTTCGGGGTCATAACACGCAAGTTTTTTGAAGAGTTATTTAATGGGTTACGATCCTTGTGATCAACATCCATATTATCGCCCTTGCTTACTCGACCAGATCCAATCAGGATACTTCTAGCCTTGTTACGAGATGATCTGCGCTTCCGCTGCTCAGGCTTTGAGTGATAATTGTCGTATTCCTTTCGATAATCTCTAGCCACTTAAAACCTCTTAAAAAAAAGGGGCGTATTTCAGCCCCCTTGATGATTACACGGAGCTTAGGACTCGGTGCAAAGTACCTCTACAACACATTCGTCTTGAACGCGAGTTGCGCCAGCGACAAATGACAAGTACACCTGGTGAGCGTATGACTTGTCTGGGCGAACATCGATCTTGGTAGTAACGTCCTTACCAATACCGAGGCCCATTGCACCCTTTGTAAATGCGAAACATTTACGTTGAGTTGATGCTAGGTTTAAACGCTCTGAGCGTAGGAATTTGAACCCCATGAAGGTATCAATATCGCCTTGAACAAGAGCCTTAACTGAGTTGTAGTCGCTAGACTTAACTTCAGTAGTCGCTAACAAGTTAGAAACCTGTTGTGAGCCTAGTACAAAGAAACGCTCTTCGTCTGGATCAACATCGTTGCCATCAAGAATCTCTTTAGCAGAAATCAATTTAGCAAGAGTTAAGCCAGCAGAGCCGTGCGCGATCTTTTGACCAGCAGGCAAAGCTACGTTAGACCCGTCACCATCGACAGCGTTACCAGTGGCAGCAGCGATTATTAAGTCATCGAAAGCCCGTGCCATACTTGCGGCTCCGCTGCGGGCATAATGGCTTTCAGGGGTGATCAACATACGGACTTTGTCTTCGTCATCGATCATGTCTGCCCAGTGGTAGTCGGTCATTGTTGCGACCCTACGGCTGTGCGGAACTTCCAACACTGGAGTGTTAGTGTGACGGCTTGACTTGACGACAGCAGCGACTGTGCCCAAGCGTTCAAAGTTAAACTTCTCGCCTGTGACTGACTGCTCGTTTACTGATGCGCGTAGGCGTGAACCTTTCTGTTGCGCTAAGTGAATTAAATTGTCCTGGAACTGTTGGACAAACGCTTTTGCGATTGTATTAGCCATGTGAGTTATCTCCGAATTGGCAATTGAAATTGGCGCTTGGAGCTACCCGACTTTCGGACTCATAAACTGGCAATAACGCTTGCTTCAACGAGATGAGAAACGGCTCATCTAACCCACAGGACTAAGGATTAGCTACCCTGTTGATTAGATGATGATTGTTTCCTACACGGTTATTAGGACTAATCTAGTTCTGGATATGCCTGCGAGTAGAGGCGTTCCATTTTTTCGACTTCTGCCCTATGTTGTGGGTGGTTTGCTACATTGTATGGATGCTCAGTGTTTCGTCTAACCTCACCGATACGGTCCATTGCTTCACTAGGGGATAGTGTAAAACGTGACCCTGAGTCAATGCCTGCTGACTGCTCCTCAGTAAGGGTTGCACCAATGCCAGCCATTAGTCGGATCATGCCAGCGTTGTTGGCTAGACCACTGTCTAATAGGAACTGCTGGGTTTCGGCATCAGCATAAGCAAGCACAGCATTTTTAGCCTGGGATAGCTTGGCATCATAGGCATGGCCCCACTCTTTTTTAAGTAGGTCATTAGCCTCTTGCATCTGGGCATCGCTGTTTTCATTGTCTTGCTCTGTTTGACTCTGAGTATTCTCATGCCAGGCTTTAACCTGAGCAGTCGATAAGCCATTGTCATGTGCCCACTCTAGAAAATCGGGGTCAGCACCCTCGACTTTGTACCCATCCTTAGTATCTGGACGACCAAGACGCGCATACATGGCATTACGAGCTTCATCTTCATCGCTTGAGAGGTTTAATAGGGTAGGAACTTTATCTGTTAGCTTGGCATTAAAGGCTGACCAATCGTCAGTGCTTGCATCCTCACCTGGTATGCGGATTGAACCGCCAGCATATTGCTGTGCATCTAAATAACTCTTAGCCAAAGTGTTAAGGTCTGGTATTTGTGATAGTGACTCATTGCCACGGTACTCATCGGACAGGCCAGAGTGCCAAGACTCCGTTGACTCAACCGATTCTGTTGCTGCTTCTTCACTCATTTGTCTTCTCCACTATATTCGTGATTTCTAGATAAATAGAACGCTGACCTTCACGATAAGCCGATTCATATGGGCACTTGGTAAACGAGATTCGATCACCGTATGCCATCTTCATATTGGCAAGCATTCGCTCACCTGTTTTACTGTCAAACAATACTTTTACGTCTTTTTCAAACTGGTCCATTAACCATGTTCTCCAAATTGGCTGCTTGGGTTGCGCCCTCTAACTGCTGTTGACCCATATCCATCTCAGCCTGTTGTTGTTGCTGTTGCTGTCGTGATTGACGCATATCAGCCACTTGCTCATCACCTCGTAAGATGTCAGCAGGCGCACCTAATCGATCTGATATGGTGCGTCCTGCCTTGTCTACATCGACAATATCCAATACCTCTGGGTTAACCTGGGCTAGTTGCATAATCCCGTCTACTGCGCGTTGAATAGATGTCACTTCATCCATCTTCTGGGACCGTGCTAGTGGACCTACATACTCTATATCTAGATCACCTCCTGCGTCTTGCAGCACCTGGGGCATTTGTGGCAGCGCATTGCCACGCAGCATCGAATAAAAAGCTCGCTCAACAATTGGGTTAAGAAACTCTGACTGTAGGCGACCAAGAGTAGGACCAAGTAATCGCTGCATTAATTCATAGCGAACTTGGACCTCGGTTGCTGTCATTTGTGGACCTTCGTTTAACTCAAGTTGATCACTAAAGAAGATACGCCTGACTGATCCACGCACATCACCCAACATAAGCTGGTCTGCTGACCAATTAGTTTGATTGGAAATTGGTGCTAGGCCATTCATGTCACGAACATAAGTCACCGAACTAGGGCGCATATCAATCTTGCCAAGGATGCCGTTTTGCATTGCCATCAATGGAGGATCTATGGACTTCTCCCATGCCTTCATAGCAAGTTTTCTAGACTCGTTTAAGGTTTTGATGTCTGGTCGAGCTACGCAGCCAGGACCAAAGCCATAGACATCACCTGTCGTCTTGCCCCAGCGAGGGACCATGTAGGGCAACTCGTAGTATCCAGACTCTTTGCATATCTTCTTATCGATAACACTGACGTAATAGCAGGCATATGGGCGCATATTAGGTGGTGCAACCATTGCTGGCTCACCCTTAAGCTCGCGCGGAATAACGGCTTGGATGTACTCAAACTCTTTATCTGGATCAGTCTTTAAAGCTTTCATTGACTTCTCACCACAGTCATCACCAAACTTCTGATGGGCTTGACGAGCAGTCAACTTAAGCTTGCGGAACACAGTATCAATACGACCCTCTTCACTTTCGGAAATGACCACCTCTGCCAGGTGACACGCTCTAAAGTTAAAGCCATCAAACTGAGCGTCTTTAGTCTTAACGTCAAACTGTAAACACGATGTGCCAAATCCAGCTAGGTCTTGGTACGCTTCAGCTACCTCAGTTGAGAAGTTAGACTTTCCGAACTCTTGGAAAATGCCTTTACTGCACTTTTCTAGCCAATCTTTAGCGTCTTTGTTTTCATTTAACTCATCCTCTCGGAACCTTAAGCCGAACCATTTAGTTGATGGGCTTGTCAGCGACCCGTGTAGCGATGCTGATAGTATTTGTAGGGCATGGATGGCTGTCGAGTCATAGACCTCTGCTGCCCGTTTAGTGCCCCTGGTAGTGGTTGAGATAAAGTCAATCTTGCCTGGCATAAGGTAAGTTGCTAGTTCCTCCCACATCTGATCCCAGTTAACACGATCAGACTTTAGGCGGTCGTATCGCTTGATAATAGACTCAGGAGTTACATTCTGCTCAACGGCAGTGCCACCTTCTTTTTCATACATCAGCTAATACTCATTAGGTTGGTGCGCTTAGTGTCAGCTTCGCCAATTAACCCAGCGAACCTGGTGTTAGTTCTATTCATACGCATTAGCCGCAGCCTGCGCTGATATAAAGCTTTTAATTTGACAGGGTCAGTCTCATTTTTGATCTGATTGTCAATGTCTTTCATTTCTGCAACAGGGTCTGGACCAGCTTCAACGCGATCATTAGAAGCACTAAGCTTTGCTGACTCAGTCTTCTGAGTATCACCTTGGCCTGTCTTCACATAGGTATTAACCCCATTAACAGATGACTTAGTAACATCATCTCCAACACGGAAACCTAGAATGGTAGGTGATGTTGTTTCCTTAGAGGTCAATATGTTTTTGCCAGTACCAATGTCATATGATGAGTTCGTTAGCATTGTCTCTCCAAAGAGACCTTTCTTCATATTCTCAACTGTTGGCTTAATGCCAGAGTCTTTTAAGTAAAGCTCAATTTGCTTTGCCACACTCTGGTCTTGCTCGGTAATTGCTCGGTCACCTGAATAGATTTTCTTGCTACCCAATGCCTTTTGCTCTGCTGCCATATCTGCTTGAGATGTTTTGCCATCAAGCTTGGCTTTCCAATACGCTTGGTTGTAGCTCACCTCGTCATTACGATACTTGTCACTAACAGTCGGCATGATAGAGTCTTTACTAGACACTGCTTTTTTGTCATAGCTTGACTCATCAAAGCCTGGGCGATCCTCTGCTGGAGTATTTTGATACTCTTTAAGCATGAACTTAGCTCGCTCAGTAGGGTCAGCAAACTCCTGAAGTCCAGTAGCTTTAGGCTCAGTATTAGCTACAGGTGCTGCTGCTTTAGGTGCTGTTGGCTTTAAAGATAGTAACGATGCTCCAGAAGATCCAGCAATCTCAGAATTATTAATTCCATAGCCAGTTGCATCTAACCCGTCTTTCAGCGTACCACTTGGCCTTTCTTCTTTAGGCTTAGTAATCTTAGCTGTCGCTACTGGCGTAGTCTTTGCCGTAGACTTGATAGGAGTCGCAGGCCG
>Ga0099847_1000843_pt1 | contig 10494 bp, 13 predicted proteins | sample CB_VirMetaG_2_FD_78178 | JGI IMG/M metagenome (GOLD analysis project Ga0099847, IMG submission 78178) | Freshwater to marine saline gradient viral communities from Chesapeake Bay - CB_1504_2 Viral MetaG | ecosystem: Environmental > Aquatic > Marine > Coastal | place: USA: Chesapeake Bay...
GGTGGTTTGGAACCTTCATAAACAAAGTTCTTTGATTTAAACTCTTTGGTTTGTCTAGGTTCGGCAATTAGTTGTGTAAGGTTTTTAATTTCTTTTTCTTTATCCATAGGCAAGGGGAGTGGGAACGTTGAATACAATCTCTCATACTTTCCTGAATTCACCATTTCTTTCACTACATCAATTCTGCTTTTGGTTATTCCTTTTTTGTCATAGTAAACTCTCATCCAAAGGTACAAAGTAAATCTCCACATCTTCCAGGTTCTTTTGTAGGGGATGGATTTCTCTATGTATTCAATAGCTTCATCTTCAGAAATACCTCTTTGCTCTAACATCTTTATAAGCTTTCTCATACATCGTTAAGTAGCAGTGATAACGATGAGTGTAAACCCCAGGTGTTTCTCCAGGTGTTAATAGGGGTTATGCTCTTCGTTTTACAAAGTCTAGTACAACGCCTAATTCTGTTGAGTTTTGTTGGACCTCTTCTCTAGTCACACCATCATATAGGCCTTCAAGTACCTCTTCAGTTTTGTGTCTAGTAAACCTCTTGGCAATATCAGACCTACCATCAAATGCTGCTTTACATTTATGAGTATAGGTTTTTCTCAACATCTTACTGGTGCATAAATATTCATCATTAACACCAAGGCCCAGTCTCTTCTTCATTTCAACTTTGATTTCATCCCAGCAGTGTTTATCTGAACACAGTCTAGTTTTTCTGCTATTTCTATATTCAGGGTCCAGTAGTTTGTCTGCCTGGACTTGTGTTGAACAGAATAACCATTTTAATCTTTTGCCATAAGCTAAAGCAAAGTTTCTGTGTGATAGGTTGAACATCTTACTGTGATAGGTGAAGTGTTGTTCAGGTATCTTTGCGATGTTATCTAATATTGCTTTAATTGGTTCTATTATTGGTATCCACTCTTCTTGACCAACTTTAGATACTGCTGGTCTTATATGTATCTCACCATAAATAGTTTGAGTTTTCCCAGCTTTGTTAATTAAATATTTAGGTTCCTTCCAGTATTTAATGTCCTTCTTTTGCAGCTTAAAGCATTCTTCACGTCTTAATCCAGTTATACCTTGGAGTGCAATAGCGTCGGACTGCCAAGGAAAACGAGAAGATAAATCATTAAGGACTTCATATAATAGGACCCAATCTTTATCTGAAAATATCTTTAATCTATATTTGTTTACAACTGGTCTTCCTTTTTTTATTGGCACTAGATAAGTTGGATTTATCATAGCGTCATTCTCCATATAGCCCTGATGTACTGCGAAGTGCCATAAGGTTCTAAAACATTCAACAACATCTTTTTTAGTTGAGTAGGCGTTGTATTGATTAACGTAGTCTAAAATTAATTTAGTTCTTAAATCTTCAATATTAATTTTACCAATCTTATCATCAAACATAGATGTAATTCCGTGAAGATTAAAGTTGTGGTCTTTTAAAATACTTCTTCCTGGTGGATACCATTTAAACAATTCATCCCAATCTTTAGGGGCTGGTCTGTTTATACTTTTAGTGCCACCACTCTTTAGTCTCAAAGTTTTACAAGGTTTAAATATGACAACACCATCCCCATTTTCCTCGTTGTCGTACTCCAGGTGTTTAACTCTAATGTTATACCCAATTAAATATCTAGCTTTGTCTCTTATGGAATTACCAGTCATCTTTTCTGCTGAACGCATTTTTTCAAATCCAGCTTTACAATATTCTTTAATTAAATCTCTTATGGTGATGGACTGATTAACTTGTGTAAAAGCAACTGTAAGGTTTGGGTCTTTTATCCAATGCCCATATTCATCTTGGTGTTCTTTTGCTATTGTGTGAAGTCTCTCTTGTATCTGTTTAATTCCAAACTTTGTTTCACCAGTAATGACGTTTAAGTTGTTATCAAACTTACCTAGTGTGAAGACACGAAGATGAGTTCTTTGGCCTTTAATCCTAAAAAGAATAACAATATGTTTCTCACCCTTCTTATATTCACAAAGATTTAGGCCCCTGAATTGAGTTGTCTTTGTTAGATTAAATGGAGTGTAAACTCTCTCTTTGTCCTTCCCTGATTTAGATTTAGGACCAGGTGAGAAGTCAGACTTCCAATTATGGATAGCCCTATTATTAAACTCTACTTTTTTCTTTTCGCCTTTTTTCATAATCATTTAGTTGCACATCGTCAAAATCGTACTACACGACGTACAACACAAACTTATATATTATTTGGCTTCAATCAAGAGTTTCAGAAGATAAAGATAAGTAAAATGTTAGTTGAGGTCGGTGGGGGTTGGAGGGTAAATAACACTAACTGTTTTCATTAACCAATACTGCATCTAATTGTTTCTCCAGTGTTTACTTACTTTTTTGAACATAGCACTTTCATAATACGCCATTTTTACAAAACACGTACAACACATCGTATGACACAAACCAAAGTCTCGTTGTGTTTGTTAGTTAATAAAAGAAGTTAACCTACAATTTTCCACCATCACTTTCAATAGTTGCAGCACTTATTCGTACAACCTAGCAAAAGAAGAGATACCAACTTTGTTCTTACTTGTAGGGGTCCTGGTGGAAACCAAACGTACTTTTAACTTCTAAATACCGACCTTCACTCTCACCACAAAGGAACCTAATAGTTAGTATGTATTGTTGGTTTTACTCTTTTGTAGAAGTGATTTTTCATTTTTAAAAATTTAAGTACCTAACGTCTAAAAAATTATAAAAAAAATATATGAAATGGGTTGTTGGGATTTTCTAGGATTAAAACCAAGGGAGGAAAGTTTAAATCAGTCTTGGGAACGTGAGTATGTTTTTCCTCCCCTAGAATATTACTAAATGATTGTTCTAAATATAAACTCTAAAAAATATTTTACAAATTCTTATCACCCTTCAAACTATGTCAATTCCCATTAACACCTAGAGGAACACCTTAATAGATAGGGTCAAAGTCATCGTCTGGTCCATAATTACTGGCCCTATATTTTGCATTATGAAGTTCGTCTGCACTCATAAATCCACCATACTTACTTTGCCTATTTGGGTGATACATAGTGTTAACACGCCTAGTGTTTCCCAAGGTGTTTCCCTGGTGTTGTTCTTGTAATCGTCTTCTTCGTTCTTCTTTTGCTTTGGCTTCTATTCCAGGGACCAATGCCAATTCTTCAGGGGATAGTTTTCCTCTAGCAGCAATTAATTTTTTCATATGGTTATGTTGTTGGAAAGCAAAGTTTGGATAGTTTCCTTTTTTAACTGCGTTGTCGTGATTACCACGATTAATTTTTCTCTTTGCTGGGTACACACTAATAGGGATTGACCCCTTGTTTTCACGCACTGCCTCTCGCCCCTTGAAATAGTATTGGCCATTCTTGAAAATATATAGCTGCTTATACTTGCCTCTACGCATATCCATTTTGACTGCTTCCCTTGATTTACCTATCTCTTTTGCGAATTCACTTCTAGTTAGGGTGTATAAATGTTCATCACTCTTGTACGTTTTCTGGTCCAAAATAACTCTCCTTTGTACCCACTGTTCCCAAGGTGTTGTCACGCTAGGTATAACCTGATGGAGTGATGGAAACAAATTAAAATAATCCTTTAATTGCAACATACCCATCAACCCATCATCCCATCAACTAAATTTAGGAAAGTACCAAGTGTAAACATCTATAAGAATTAAATAATTATTATGGCTTTGAATAGGTGTGATTGAGTGATGGTCATTTAATTAAATCTATAAAGTCATCAAGGTCAATAACTACAAGTGGTTGTCTAGTGTTCATCTTACAAACAACTGCTGGGGTTAATTTACCTGAACCTTTGGATGATTGTTTGTACCAGTCATAAACTGTTTTCATCTTCTGTTGGTTCTTACACTCAAAGTTAACACCTACGAGTTTTCTAGCAACTTTAGATAACACCAGGTCAGGTCCAGTTTGACCAGTGTTAGCAGTGACAACATCTTGTCTTTTTAAGTGTGGGAAAGCTTTGAGTATTTTATCTCTCACCAGGTTTTGCAGCAGTGCCGACTTTCTTTTTTTACTTGTAGGGGTCATTAATAGTTCTCCCTTCGTGTCTTCATTCCTTCATTCCCAGGTTTATCACAAGCACACTTTCCACAGTCACATCTAGTTGCGTAATTGCATTCATCACAGTTGCTTTCACCTCTAGTTATTTCTTCTTTGCAACTCCAACAAACAGTCTCAACTTCTTTTTTCTCATCGCTAAATGGTTCAGTATAATTGGGTAATTCACGTACTAAACTATTTATCTCTTCAGGTTCTAGTCTTCTCTCAAATAAACTTCCAAGTTCTCCTTCAGATAAATCCTGAAGTTCTTTGTCATTAAATGTAAAAGGATGAGTTTGGTAAACTCTAATATAACCTTGTGATGTTTTTATTTGTCTAGTTAGTTTTCCATTCTTCCAAGGTATTGCACGTTTTTTTATATAGTCAGTTAACTCGGCTAAACCCCAATACATTTTTTGTGTTTGTCTAAATGTTGGGTGTCTCAACATAGCTTCATAGATAGCGTCTAGGTTTATCATTCCTTTGTAGCTGTAATATTCAACTGCGTCTGTTCCTATCCAATTACCAAAAGGAAACTTTGCACCTTCATATTTCATATCCATAACAATTTTGAATTCACCTCTATTGTCAGCAATCATTTGTTCTTTGTCTTCATTCATCGGTGCGTCTTGAAAAAACATCTCTCTATCGTACTTAACTTCATTCATTAAGTGCCATTTGAAAGCTGAAGGGTCATCGTATAGGGCCTTCAGGTCCTTCTTATAACCTCGGTCTATAAGCATTTCTTTAACCTCTTCTTTGGTTCTTTTAATTGCTATTACAAATGCTCTTCGGTCATTCTCATCCATATAAACTGGAGTGTTGCTATTGGACATAACTCCAAAGTTAACAAGGTTTGGTATCTCCACCTGGTCTTTAAACTTTGGGTTTATCATTAAGTTATCGTCTGTAATTAAATCTTTAAACTCTTCAGACATTTCTTTTCGTTTTCCAGTGTTCTTTGACAAAGCAACTTCATTTAAAATAATAAGTTGTTTACCTTCTATGACTGTTGAGTGGCCACTTGTAATATGTTTGAACGCAACATTAGGTCTAACATTTCTAACGCCATACATTCTTTGCAGCACTTGGGATATTAACTTCTTACCAACACCTTGTGTTTGACCTTGGATAATCCAAAACCACTGTATTTTTTCTCCAGGTTCATTTAGCATAAAAGCAAAACACTGCTTCAAGGTCATCCAGTTCTTTTCACCAAAAGCAAAATTAAAGTATTCATCAGTCCTGGTTATGTCACCTTGCTTTGCGATAATGTCACTTGGCTTATACATATTAAGATAAGTTCCACCATCAAGTCCTTTTATTTCCCCTTCATCAATATCAATAACACCTTCAGGTTTTCCAGCGTGTGTTAGATATGACTTAACCTTAACCATTCTTTCGTCTTCTAATAAAACTTTAGACATAGGTTTTTTTTCTCTTTTAGAAAAAGTGGCCCAGTAATCGTTAAAGTTTTCTTTATCAACAAAAGTATAAGTTTCTGTTTCGTATAAGGCCCCTCGGTTTCTTACGTAAATATATTTATCAACAAGTTCTGTTGCTACAACGCTAAAGCTCTTTGCGTCTATATTTGGTTTAGCACCACAAATTTGTGAACACCAAGTTGGCCATCCATTTAAAAAATACTTCTTATCGTATTTATCTTTGTCAGTGGTTTTAGTAATATGGTTAATATCTTTTTGTAGCTGCATATCATCTAAAGGTGGGTGAAACGTTTTGTTTAACTCTTCTAGTGACACATCAAGTTTCTCATCGTGTTTCATATTAAGCATAACTGCCCATAAAGCTTTTCTTCTACTGCCTTCAGTTCCTTCACCTAACATTCCAACTGAAGCAACAATTAATGGGTAGTGTCTATAATTAGCCCTGAATTCACATTCAAATTTAGTTAGTGGGTTTCCTCCAGGTGAATAACAAACTGTTTTTTCATCGTGATAAGGAATAAAAATCCATCCACCAGGTAAACCATTTTCTATGTCATAGCTTTGGGGTAGGGTGTGGCCACTATCACATTTATAACCCAGTTCTTTTTCAACTTTTTTTTCTAATTCTTTGGCCCTATCTCTAGCTTCTTCAACTCCCATCCAATCATCAAGGAATTCTACAACTCTCCACTTTCCACCCATAGTTCCAAAGCAAAAGTATTCTGGACCAATCTTCTCATATATATTTTTACAAAACTCATCTGGTTTAATCTTCAGGTCTATGTCCAAACATAACCATCTGCATTCAGCAGTTTCGGTATTAACTGGAGACAATCCTTGTGGTTGTTCTCCTTTTAAATGTTTCTCCCAGTCAAATGGTTTGGGTTCAATCCAAGCAACTTTTTTATTGTTTTCAAATCTTCCTAAAACTCCTCTATGAGTTTGGTTGCCTTCAAATAATTGTTCAAGTGTCATCATAGTAATTTCCTATTTTTTATCTTCAGTTTCTTTTTTTGGTTTTTTTAAAAGGTATTTATGTTCAACTCTTCCACTCTCCAGCAGTGTGTGTTTCTGGTGAAACTCATATTCTGGTAATTGCTTTTGATGTTTTCTTATGTCTATGCCTTCTTGTTCAGCAAACTTTCCAAGCTGGTGAAGACCATTATAAGCACGAGTTATTTCGTTGTGGCTTTTGATGAGTTGTTTATTCTTTTTAATAGCGTCTTTGTTTTTCTTTAGACAATCTTCCCAATCTACTTCAAGATTTTTATAAGCTTCTACCCACCTGGTGTGGCTTTCATTTAAGGCAGTGTATTTCGTATTCCATATTTCCCTGATTGCGTTTTTCTCATCTTCAAGTTGTTCAATCTTCTTCATTTGACCAACGATGAATTTCTGCTGCTGCTTCGCCAAGCTATCTAAAGTTTTATAATTAATTTGATTATGTTCACACACACCATACTTTTTAAGTTGTGCTGGTGTCATATCAGCGTGGGATGTTGCTACTTTTATTCTGGTTTTATTTTCAGACTTTAATTGTTTCTTTTTTTTCATAGTGTTTCTCCTGGTTGTCTCCTGAAGAACACTCGGTTTTATTCTTGTCTAAAATTAATAGTTCAACTGCTTTAGCATTGGAAAGTTCAATTCCAGGTACCAAAGTTTTGGTTAAATCATTTAGCATAGAATAAGTAGAATTCTTTAAAGAGACTGATTTATATTTCCACTTATCAGTCATAAGTTTCCTCCTCATTTGTTTGGTTTCTCTCATTCACACTTTCTGATTTCTCTTCTTTCTCTCCCAATACGTACTTAATGTTTTCATTAATATCTTCATTCAGTCGTAGTAGGTCTTTCGTAAGTCCAGGTTTGAACCTAGATTTCTCTTCAATTACTTCCATAGCGTCACGTTGTGGTGGTGTTGGAACGTATGGTTTGTAATTAATATCTATGGAAGGTATCTCAATAGTTTTTTTAACATCTTCCAAAATCTTTTGTGCAGTCTGCGTTTTGTGTTTACCTATAAGCTTTAATTCATCATCACCTAAATATTGTCTCATAGTTGGCTTGTTGTAGTTCTCCCAAATTGTTCTCTTTACACTTGCTGCACTCTCTCTATCGTATTTGTCTTTGGGGTTCTTTGCGTCATTAACCATTATTTCCCATAGGGATAGGGTTTTTCCCTGGTTCATAGGATAACTGGAGGGGTCTTCCGATTTAAAAGGTTTAGGTCTCTTTGCCCAGTCTTCATCACTAACAATAAGTGGGTTATCCATATGTTTAGGTCGTTTGTCTTTAGGTATTTCATCACCTGAATATTCATAAGTCATTCTTTCAATTCTCTCGGTCATAGTTTCTTTTCTAGGTTTACCTATTGGAACATTAGGTTTCTTTTGGATATTTTTTAAAGTGTTTTGAAAAGGTGTATTACTAGCATTCACTCCAGGTGACACTCTAGGTTTATTTGCAGCATTAAGTTTGTTAATAGGTGTCTTGTCTATACTTTGATTATAAATTTCTGCTTCATTATAATTCTGAAACGCAACAGTTCTATTGGGGTTTGAAAACAATCCAGTTGTTGAATTGTACTTCACCTTAAACTTCTCTTTAGGTCCAGTAGGTTTTGTTGGTGTGTTGCTGGTACTATTAAATTTCACTTGGCCTCACTTTAAATACTCTTTTTTCTTCTGGTACGTTGAAGGTTTGATACAAAGTCCATATGTGCATTTTCATATATTTAATATATTTTAGGTTAAATACTTTGTCTTGGTGCCATAGGTGATAAAGACAATCATAGTTATATAAAAGCTTCTCCAGGTTCCACTCTTTTGGTTGGAAGTATCTTTTGTTATTTGTCATTTCAATATCGTTTCTAATTTTTATGTCTGTGTAAGTTGGGCTTATATTTCCATCAAGGCCACACAATCTTTTATCTAAAAACTTCTTATGAAACTTCTGGGGATGGATGTATTGAAACTCTTTAGTCAACGTACCTTCTATTGCCATTTCATTTGGAAAGTTAGCAGCTTTAAATTCTATATACCCAGGTTCATCAGGGTATAATCCTTTTTTCATATCCATTTCGTAGGCCATTAATCAATCTCCTCAATCATCACAAGTTTACTTCCAGCAGTTTCCCATACGTGTTTGATTACATCTTTTTGTCTGTCACCAAACAAATCACTTTGGAACCAGCTTTGGTCTTGTAATTCTTTTGTAGTATCCACGTTGACCTTTTTGCCAAATAAAGTTTTCTCTTGTTTGTTATATTTGTGGAGTGGTTTCATCTTAATTTGTGTCATTTGTTTTTCCCCAAATACTTTTTACCCATTTGACCTTTAGAATTGCAAGGACACCAAATCCCATAAAAATATCTATACAACTTATTTTTTAATCTAATTATAAGTGGATATTCTTTGGCCATTAGTTGTCCTTTTTTCCCTTCAACATCTTGTTTAACAAAGCTTTAACTTTTTCTTTTTCTTCAGACGTTAAACTGGCAACTGTTTTTCCTGGTTCAAAGTGTTGGGCCAAATTAATTTCTTTTACTGGACCACCAGTTGCAAGAAATAAGGTCTTCAGTTGGTCATCACTTAAAGTGTCCATATAGTCGTTGAAGCTTCCTTTAAATCCTTCTTCTAACGCTTCTTTGAAACCTCTCTCCAGGTTGTTCATTAACTCCAGGTCTATGTGAGTTAATGGGTCTTTGTCAGCGACCTTTATTCTTCCTCCATTTCCTATATCTTTTTCCATCGGCATTTTATTTACTCCTATAATTGTTAATTGATTTCATCATTTAGAATAAATTGTGTGGTTCACTTTCAGATTTAACTTTAGGTGCCACAACTGGTGCAGCTTCAAGTTCACCCAAAGTGTTCTTGGATTTACCAGTCACCAACTCAATCACTTGCACAGTTTTAAGTCTCAACGTACAACCAATTCCAATAGGCATATTGTAGGGATTAGGTTCAGCAACAATTCTTAATATGCTATCACCCCATATTTGAGTGCCTTCTTCTAGTGGTGTCTTTAAGTCTGCCTGAAGTAGTATTGGCTTTTGTGTAAATGTTTTACCATCATCTTTACGTCTGCCACTAGCTTTCATTTTGAAATTAAAGATAACTTTGTCATCCTCAATAACATATGGAAGAGGTGCTTTTGTAATTGCTTTGTTTGGGTCTTGGTCGTGTTGTTCTTTAACTTTTGCTGCAATCAAAGAACCAACAGTTTGAATTATATTTTCACTTTCAGACTTCAAACATTCTAACTTAACGTGGTATTCACCTTCACTTTTAAACTTATAATCTGCTTCAGTTAAGTGTGGGAATATGGCTTTGCCTTTAGGTGTTGTGATAGGTTTAGTCATTATTTACCCTCCATCTGAATTACATTAGTTTTGTAATCATTAAAGGGGCTATCTGGTTTGTCTGCATTTAGTGTTGGGATTAATTTACAATCCTCAACTGCTTCATCAACTGGGTGGTCGTTTGTATCCATCCAATTATAGTCAGTTCTCCAATTATATTCTTTAGTCATTTAGTTTACTCCTCGTTTATGGTTTGTATTAACAACAGTAAGAACGTGGTTGATTTCTTCTAGTTGTGCCTCTTCAAATCCAAAGCCAACTTTCTTTTTAGGTCTTCCAACTCTTAACTGTATTTTTTCTTGTTCTATGAATAGGATTAACTCTACTGGGTTCCACATATCGTACTTACAACCTTTAAGTTGATAGCAACCCATATCTCTCAAATCTCTTTTAGCTTTTTTTAATTCTGCCTTCCATCTATCAACAGTTGATGATGAAACTGGTAGAACCTCTAAAAGTTCTTTGTATCTATATAATGCTTTAGGAAAATTGTATTCCATACTGCGTTTCCCAAGTTAAATTATTCATAACTAACAGTATCAAATGGGTAAAACATCGTCAAGATAATTACGACGATGTATGTAATTATTCTATATATGGACAAAATAAGAACATCGTCAACTA
>Ga0099847_1000844_pt1 | contig 10491 bp, 1 predicted proteins | sample CB_VirMetaG_2_FD_78178 | JGI IMG/M metagenome (GOLD analysis project Ga0099847, IMG submission 78178) | Freshwater to marine saline gradient viral communities from Chesapeake Bay - CB_1504_2 Viral MetaG | ecosystem: Environmental > Aquatic > Marine > Coastal | place: USA: Chesapeake Bay...
ATCCGACAATGGATACATTAAGGACTGGTGGACACATTCGTCAGAACACTATGGCTATGGGTGGTGATCTTGAAACTCATTGGGGTGGATATGCAGAACCTATGTCTTATAATCCTTATCTTCCTGAAGGAGGAGAAACTGTAATGTTTAAAGGTCAGTCTCACGATGAGTCTGATGGAAAAGGTAATACAGGTATTGGAATCACTTATGGTGAAAGTCCTGTAGAAGTGGAGAGAGGAGAACCTGCTGTTAAATTAAAAGATGGTAGTACAGGAAATACTAGTCTTACAGTGTTTGGTAATTTGAAAATTCCAAAGTTTGGTGCTGAGATGATTGGTATTCCTAATGCGGCAGGTAAGAACTTTAAAAAATATGTTGCTGATGATCTTACTAATAATGAGCAGAAGCAAAATAAACTTATTGATAAGGCTGTCACAGAACTTGACAACTTAGATGTGAATAATCCTTACGACTTACTTTCTTTTGAATCATACAAAGCAAACATGCTTGGAGCAAATCAAAAGCTTAAGAACATTGCTGATGAGAAAATAAAACTAGCTGATCTACAATCTGCTATTAATGACACTGCTGAAGAGTATGATCTTATAGCAGATGATTTGGCAAAGGGTAAAGTGAAACAAGCTCAGCGTGGATTATTAATACCTCCTCGTGGTTGGAAGCAAAAGAAAATGTATGACGACTATATGAATACTACTAAAGAAGATTCTTTTAACTTTTCAAAACCTAAAGAAGGAAAGAAAAAAGTTAATAGAGAAAAAGTCGAATCAATCAATTTTCCTACCAACACTCTAGAAGATCTTAGAAGTAAGATTAAAGATAGAACAGGTCTTTTTTCTCCAATAACAGTTCCTGAAAGTATTGATAAAGCAGGTCTTGCACAAAGACCAGTAGCTAGTACTACTCAGGCTGCTGGATCTGATGAAGAAAAGTTTAATTGGATGGACATAGTTAATCAAGTTCTTCCTTACGTTAGACCAACTGACGCAGAAGCTCTTGATCCACGTCAACTATCTGGAGAGATGCTTGCTCTTGCTACAAATCAAGTGGAGCCTGTACAAGCACAAACTTTCCAACCACAACTAAATGTTCCTTATGATATTTCTCTACAGGACATTATCAATAAGAACCAAGCTGATTACAGGGCTGCTCAAAGAATGATGGGATATAATCCAGCTGCTCAAGCTGCATTGAATGCTCAGAAATATCAAGCTAATCAACAAGTGCTTGGTGAACAGTTTAGACTGAACCAAGCTATGAGAGATAAGGTGTTTTCTGAAAATAGAAATCTTCTAAATCAAAGCAATCTTCAAAACCTTGGTATTCTTGATCAACAATACGGAAGACAGCAGCAAGCTCTTTCTAACACAAAAGCTACAGCACAGGCTGCTCTTAATTCTATCTCTGCTAAATATCTACAGAACCAGGCTGAGAATAGAACTCTTCAAACATACGAGAATCTTTACAATTACAGATTTGATCCACGCTTCAGAGCAATGAATATGAATCCTCTTGCTCAGTTTAACTTAGAAGGATCAGGATCTTCTGGTACACCATTTGGAAACATGACTCCAAAGGAAATTGAATTGTACGCAAAACAAATGGAAGTTGCTCAGGAAAAACAGAAGAAAATGACTAAAGGTAAAAACGGAGCTCTTGTCAAAGCAATTAAATCCATGTAATCTGGACTATTACTACTAAATTTGATAAAACAATAATAATATGGCTTCATTCACAGATGCAATACCTCAGTTTAACCCATACATTCAACAGCTTCCTGTTGAGGCTATGGTTGCTGTTGGTATGGAGAAGCAACAGCGTTACGACCAAGGGGTACAAAGAATCCAATCTCAGATAGATCAAGTTGCAGGACTAGACATTGTTCGTGATGTAGATAGGCAGTATTTACAATCTAAACTTAATGAACTTGGTTCTAAACTTAAAACTGTCGCAGCTTCTGACTTCTCTAATTATCAATTAGTCAATTCTGTAGCAGGAATGGCTAGTGGTGTTGCCAAAGACAATAATGTACTATCTGCTGTACAAGCTACTGCTCAATATAGGAAAGAGCAGAAGTTTATGGAAGAGTCTAGACAAAAAGGTGAGTCTGCTATTCAAAATGAATACGACTTTACAAGACAGTCAAGTAATTGGTTGAATGATCCTAACTTAGGCGCAAGTTTCAGCGGTAGATATAGAAAGTACATTGATGTAGATAAGAAGTGGCTAGAGGTCATGAAGACTCTACACTCAGATCTTCTAGAAGAAGATATTCCATACACCTATAATGAAGATGGTTCAATCAATGTTGGTGAAACAGCAGCAGCGATGGAAAGAGTTAGTAAGGAAAGCGTTAGTGCTGAAAAAATTCAAAATGCATTAAGAGCTAGCCTTTCTCCTGATGAGTTAGAACAATTGAATATTAATGGTAGATATGAGTTCAGAAATGTAACCAGTCCTGAACAACTTGCTATTTATGCCACTACAAAAACTGCATCTGCAATATCAGAAAATAATAAGATTATTGAAGATCTTAAAGGTGCTTTGAAGATGTATGAATCTGATCCTGAAAAATATGTCAGTGTTGAACAAGGAATAAAGTCTTTAGAAGAAGTTAATAAAAGACTAACTTCACAGATGAATCAGGAAATAGAATTCGTAAAAAGAAATCCAGAAGAAGCAAAAGGAGTTATTTATAAAAATGGAGCAATAGAACAGTTTGCTAGCGCACATGCTTGGGAGAAACAAAAATATAATCTTCTAACAAATCCTATAGCAGAAAATGAATGGAAAGCTAAAAATTATAGTTTATCAGAAGCAAAGTTTGCACTTGACAAGGATCAATTTTCTTGGAGACAGCAAATGGATAAGCTGGACTATGACTTGAAGTTACAAGAAGCAAACGCAAAGATGTTTGGTGTGCCTGGTGGATTTGAAGTATATGGTGGAAAAAGTACAAGCGTTCCTAATCAAAGAGTTGCTGTCTTAAAAGATATTGAAAGCACAAGTGTAATAGTTGAAGATCAAGTTAATGAACTAGTGAACGCATTGAATGCTGGAGGAGGAACGAAGGTTCAAAAAGTTCAAGTGTTGAATGCATTGGAGGCTTATAGAAAAGGAGATGTCTCTGCATATGAGTCTCTCATACCTAATGATTTAAAAGACTTAGCAAATTCAATAATTACCACTAAAGGCGACTTAACTAGAAAAGAGCAATTCTTAAAAACTATTGAACAAGAAGTTTCTGAATCCCCAGAAATACAACAAATTAAAAATCAATACAATACTCAGCTTCAAGATATTGGTCCTTTAAGTGTAACAATAAAAGGAAGGGAGTTGAATTTCACTCCTTTTGAAATAGCACAATATTTATCAAAAGTTCAAGAGACTGTAACAGGTGGTCAAATGTCTGGTACAGGTGCTACTGGTGGTCAAAAAATAGAGACAAGAATATTATCCCCTCTTACAGAAAGAGAAAAGTTGATCTATGATAACAAGGGAATGTTAAGAGGATATTTGGATACTTACAAAAGAGCTGGATCAAATTATAATAAAGAATACAATACTATATTAGAGGAAAAAATTAGCGAAAAAACTATTCAATATGTACCTAGACAAGTTCCAATTATATTTGGAACAGGAGATGGTAATATTGCAAGAAGCACTTGGGAAAACATATCTACATCATTATTAAGTAAAGTGGCAGATTCTTCTTTATCTGGAATGGAAGGAGGATATGAAGGACTTTCTAGTAGTAAAGCAAGAGAAGTGATGAAGTGGTTTGATTCTTCTGATAAATCAAATCTTCAATATAAGAAACTTGAACAGGGTGATCAAACTTCTCTAATTATTCTAAAGGGAGATGAGGAAGTTATTATACCTTTAGATCCAAGAGAAGCAGCAAAGCTTCCAATAGTTGATCGAGATTCTCCAAGCCCTCAACTAAGAAGACTAATGGAAGCACAAGCTATGGGTGGAAGAAATACAAATCCAACTGGAAGTTTTGAAAATGCTTATTTCCAGGGTGAATACATGCCTAGAGTTAATATGAATGTTAGGGCTGATATGAAACAATCATTGGGATCTCCAGAAAAGCAATACTTAACACTTAGATTAAAACTTCCTAATGGAACAGTTTATCCATTACAACCTGAACAGCCAGTTGATGCAACTGAGGGAATGAATTTTATAGGGAATCTTACTGATGAAAAGATAAAACAGTTGTATCTTCAATCTCCAAAGATTTCAGAGGAAGTTAAAAGAATTATTAGAAATATGTAATCATTGCTCAGATGGCTGATTTTGATAGAAACTTACAACCCATTATTAAAGAAACAGGTTACAAACCTTCTGATATTCCACTAGTTGCACCAAAAAATCCTCCAATGAACTTTAGTTCTGGACAGGGTGGTGGAGTTTCAGATCTTTCACAGAAAGAGGATGTCTTTGCTGAACTTGCAGCTGCTGGGCAAAAGTTTTCTCAGAAGGGGTTGTTTGTTAGTAATGCGCAGCTTGAAGCAAACAAGAGATACAAAACATTCAATCCTACGATTGGAGACTATGAAGACTTTGCTGCACAAGGACAAGCTTGGTATAAGCAAGCTACGAATGGTGTATTAAAAGGAGCAAACCTTGCAGCCACTACTGTAGCTGGTGGATTTGGTATGCTATATGGTGTTGGTAAGTCATTGTTATTTACTCAGAAAATGTCTGATGTATTTGACAATGAAGTTATGCGTGGGTTGGATGAGTGGAATACAAAAGTTGATAATGAACTTCTTCCAAACTATTATACAGCTGCTGAAAAAAATTCTGAGTGGTATTCTACAGATAACTGGTTTACTACTAACTTTCTTTTTGATAAGCTAATAAAAAATGCTGGATTTGCAGTGGGTGCAATGGTTACTGGTAATATTGCAAATGCTGGACTTTTAAGACTTGGTGCAACAATAGGTAGTGCAGCTGCTAGAACAGCAACTGTTGCTGAGGCTTCTCAAGCATTCAAACTTTTCACACCTCTTTTAAGAAATACATCAAGAGCTTTTTCAGCTGGTAAAAACATAGAGGCTGCTTCTATACTAGAGAGCAAAATTTCATCTATAGCAGATTTGTCTGCAAGATCTTCTGCATTAGCTAACATGGCTAAGCAAACTACACAGTTTGCAAAATTTGGTGATACTGCAAGAAGAACAGCTGTAGCAATTAATTCTTCTGCTGGTGAAGCATCGTTCGAAGCTTTGCAAACATCTAAAGAGTTTAGAGAAAATTTAATTGAGGAGTACACTAGAAAAAATGGATTTGCTCCAACTGGTGAAGACTTAAAGAATATAAATGTTGAAGCTGAGAGAGTTGGTAAAACTGCTTTCTTTGGCAACATGGCATTATTGTCCATTACAGAATATTCACAACTTCCATACTTGATGGGATCAAGTTATTCAGCAAGTAGACAAGCTGCAAACAGTTTGTTAGGAAGAGTTGATGATTTTGTAATTGATGAGGCAGGTAAGTATGCAGCTAAAGCTGGACCAAAAACTAGATTTGGTAAACTTTACGAAGGTGTAAAGAGAAGTGGAGCTTATGTGTTCGATCCAAAAGAATCTGCTCAAGAAATTTTTCAATACGGATTACAAGTAGGTACACAAAACTATTTTAAGAAAGCCCAAGAAGGTGGAGAAGCTGATCTATATGTTGATGGTTTCTTGTATGGTTTGTTTGGTAAAGACAAGTTTGGAGAAGGCGTAGGTGCTCTTGTATCTAAAGAAGGTATTGAGAGTGGTATTCTTGGAGGAATTACTGGTGGCTTAATGCAAGCAAAAGGTACTTACCAAGAGAGAAAAGCCTTAGCAAAGAATACAGAGGTTTTCTTAAAAATGATGAATAATTCACCATCATTCAAAGAAGCGTTTGAAGATAGACTTACTGCTGCTAATAGAGGCGTTGTATTACAACAACAACATAGAGACGCAATTATCAATGGTGATAGATTAGAAGAGCGTGACTTGTACAGTGACCAGATGTACAACTATCTAGCACCACGTATCAAATACGGAAGATTTGATATGGTGATGGAAGATCTGGATGAACTTAAGAAAGGTGGAATGACTGAACAAGGTCTCACTGAACTTAAGGAGCAAGGAATGGCAAACATTAATGATACTGTTGAAACCTTCCAGAAAAGAATTACTAGCATTGAGAGTTCTGCAAAGGCACTCAACGATATGTATCAGGCTTTGAACATTAGATATGCTGGAGAAACTGTAGAAGTTGATGGTGAACAAAGAAGAAAGTATTCGCCTATGGCAATTGACATGCTTGCTTACGCAAGTACTAAAATTGCAAACTACGATGTAAGAATTCCTCAATTGAATGTTAAGCTAACTACTGCTGGTATTAATACACAAGTAATTCTTCAAGACATTATTGAGACAGGTAAACCAAATGCTGAAGCCACTAGAGAAGCTCTAGAAACAATTAACTCAATGAGTGTAACATCTGATGTTAAGGATGAACTCAAAGGCACTCTAGACGATGTTATTGAGTTATCTCTAAGACGAAAGATGTTCATTGAAGAGTATGATGGTATTAAGAATAATCCATTAAACTATGAACGTCCAGAGGAAGAAGTTCAAGATGTAGAAGTTTCTCAAAAAGAAGGTAGAAAGAAAGTTCAGAAAACTCTAGAAGTGGGTAAGACCTATTCTCTTGCTGAACCTATCACTTTAGAAAAAGGAAAAATTGTTCTTGCACCAAAGTTTACTGTCCTATCTAGTACACTTGGTGGAGAGTTTGAGGTGCAACTACCTGATGGTACTGCTACGTTCTTCTCTCCTGAACAATTTAATAAATATAACATCACTGAAGAGGATAACACTTCTCAGGAACTTGAAGATGCATTGAATCAATCTATTGATGATGTACTTCAATATCCTGCGTTCAGAGATGTATATGAGAAGCCAGGAGAAGAATTAAACAAACTTGAATACATCAACTCAATTGGTGATCAAAAGCTCACCAAGGCTGTAATTAATAGGTTTAATAAACTCACCAAAGAGCTTCTTGAAAAACAAGCTAAGGCAAAAGAAATAGCTGATAAGATTAAACAATCTAGCAGCACTCTTGACAAACAACAAGAAGATATTTCTGACAACGAACCGTTCCCTGTAGGAACTCTTCCAGAAGATGCTGGAGAAAGAGTTGATACAGGTGAAACTGGTAGAATGAAAGCTGCTACAGATTTCTTTGATTCTAGTATTACAGAGTCTGAGGAGTTTGCTGACACTTCTAAGTCAGAGCCACATGTAGCAAGATCAAGAGCTTTCTTGAATAACGCTAGAAAGTTTAAGAATAGAAACAAGCTTAGAGCAATTGTATTCACATACAACCAAGAAGAATCTCTTGGTTTGTCTGGCATTACAGCTTTGTCATTTAAAATGACACAAGAACAAATTGATGCAGACAAGAAAGCTTTTGAAGATAGAGTTAATGATGTAGACAATGGGTTTGTTGGGATGGTCTTTGTTGAGCTTGCTGGTAAGAAGCGATACTTTGTAGATCAAGATGGTAATCGCATTGGTGAAGTGGGTCAACCTACTGATCTTGGAAAAGTTATATTCCAAACAATGCCTAGTACATCTATTACAGATAGTAGAGGTGCTGATAGATATAGAAAGAATGAAAAAGATTCATTTGTAAGATTTGCACAGATTTGGAGAAATAGACGTGCAGAGCTTATGAAGCCTTCTACAGTTCCTCCAACTCTTGAGTTTAGAATATCATCAGGCATTCCTATTACACAAAGAGAAGGTGACACATTTAAAAAGAATTCTGTCACTAGCTCTCTAGTAGATGAAACTGCAATAGCTACTATTCCAGGACTTATAAATGTTGTTACCACTGATACTATTACACACAATGGTAAGATTGTAAATGCTAAAAAAGGATTTGTTTACATTCAGAGTGGTGACTTATTACAATATCTTAACAACAATAAACTTGGTAAGAAAAAAGCTGCTACAGCCTATCAGCTTATTAAAGATGTTGTAACCAAGCTTGAGAAGGATGCTAGCGAAGGTAAAACTCCTCAGTTTGACAAGAACAAATTATTGTTCTTGAAGAATGTTCTCAACTATAAGAAGATTACAAAAGATCCAAAGGATAATCAATTCTGGTTTGATACAGACAACTTAACTTTCCAACTTGGATCACAGTCATATAAGTTTTCAGAAATTGCTTCTAGAGAACAAGAGATTGTTGCTCAGCTTTCTGAAACATACCATTCTGCTAATGCTAAAACATTGCGAATGGAAAGTCCATTCTTTGAATACTTCCTTGAAGATGGTAAGTTACAAGAAAGAGAATGGCCAAACTATCAATCCTATCTTGCTTCTGGTAAGAACAGAACTACAGATGAGATTCCATTTGTAACAATTGCAAATCCTACAGAAGCACAACCTTATGCATTTGCAGGTAAGTATGCTACGCTCATTAACTTTGAGACAGGTGATGAAGGATATGTACCAACTCAAGAAGAACAAGAGCCACCAAAACCTTCTAGCTCAGGTGCTCCAGTAAGACCATCTGATATTATTGAATCTGATGTTCCTGTTACAGTGGGACCATACACTCTTAACGATGGCACTGTAAACACTGTAACCATGTTTGGTGGTGAGTTTAGCTTCAAAGCTAACATTCTACCAAGTGGTGAAATTGAGATTGATACAATCTCTCCAGAGACTAATGCAGAAACAATTCAGAAGTTTGCTGATGCTCCTGCTAAGGTTGCTGTTGCTAGAAAAAAATATCCATCTGCTACAGAAGGATTGAATGATTTTGATGCAGCAACAGTGTTCTACATTGGTGAAGCAGGAAGTAAAGTGGAAGCTGCAATTAATGAAGGACAAGCCCCCGCTGTCCCAGAAGTTCCTGTTTCTGGCATAGAAGCTAAGAAAGCTGATATAGAAAAAGATGAAAATGGAGAATTTATTCCTAAAAAATATACTCTTAGTAGAGCTGGTGATAATCCTGCTCCTAATATTTCAATAAATGCAATAGACCCAAGATCATTTGGAGAAGAACAATTACCAGAAGGAATAAAAAAAGTTAGACTTTTAGAAATAAGAGGTAGAAATTCTGAAGGTAAATTAGTAGGAAAAGTTTTTATTCAAAATGAAGATGGTGGCCAATTTGATGCAGAAGTAATTTTTAATGATGCAGAACTTGCTGCTCTAGAAGGTACTGCACCTACTGAAGCTCTAACTCCTGTTGCAAAAGAAGCACCTAAAGAAAAGAAAGGATTGTCAGGACTTAAGTCTGGTGTTAAGGACGAAGAAACTAGAAGAGTTCGTACTGGTGAAGCTGGTGAAAGAATAAGTGATAGAGATATTGCAGCATTTAGAGCTTGGCATGCAAAGAATGTTCCTAACATACCATTTGAAATCCTTGAGAACATCATTTCATTACATGATGGTTCTAAGGCATGGGGTGTATTTGAAGAAGGTGTTGCTAAATTCTTCAAGCGTGGTTTGCGTGGTACAGAATATCATGAAGTGTTTGAAGGTATATGGAAAGCGTTCTTGACACAAGGAGAAAGACAAGCTATTCTAGATGAGTTTAAATCTAAGCGTGGCAGCTTCCTTGATAGAGAAAGTGGTCAACTTGTTGCATACAGTAATGCTACAGATAGACAAGCTAAAGAACGTATTGCTGATGACTTTGCTGACTACAGACTTGGTAAGCTTCCAGCTAGAACATTGTCTGAGAAGATAAGAAACTTCTTCAAAGCTATTGTTGACTTCTTTAAAACCTTTGTTGCAAAACCATCTCTTAAAGATGATTTATTCGAGTCTATTGATACAGGTAAGTTTAAAGATTATGTTGTTTCAGAAGAAGCTAAATCAGCAGCTCCTGAATACAGAAAGATATACTCCGCAGATGGTAGCGTAATATCTGAAGATGAGGCTTGGGCAATTGTTCAGGACATGACTATTACAATGTCTGAGTACATCTTCAATAGAAACAATACTGATGGTTTAGAAAAACTATTCAACCCAAGATCTGTCACTGGAAAAGAAGTTTATAATTTCTTGAGAAGTGAATATGCTGAGAACATAGAGATTCTTGGAGAAGATGCTTTCAAAGATTTGTTCTTGAGATCAAAAGATCTAATTAGAACAATGGGTATAAATATCGACACTGAAGGTGTAGTTAGTACAAATGATGCTAATCAAACTAACAGACTATACGCTGCTGAAGCTTTTGAAGTAGACTTCAAGAAGAACATGAAGTTCTCTGTGAAGTTTGTACTAGCTTCTAATCCAGCAGCTGAAACTATTTATCCAGAAGGCACTGCTCCTAAGTTGTTAAGATCTAAGACAGTAAAAGGATTAAGTATTCTAAACAATTTCAATAAAACATTTGCAACATTATTAGGTAAGCTTTCTAATACAAGCTTGTCAAAAGTTGATCAAAAAATTA
>Ga0099847_1000846_pt1 | contig 10486 bp, 9 predicted proteins | sample CB_VirMetaG_2_FD_78178 | JGI IMG/M metagenome (GOLD analysis project Ga0099847, IMG submission 78178) | Freshwater to marine saline gradient viral communities from Chesapeake Bay - CB_1504_2 Viral MetaG | ecosystem: Environmental > Aquatic > Marine > Coastal | place: USA: Chesapeake Bay...
ACTTAGTAAAGCAAATCTATCTTTACGATCTACCATGATTAAAAGTTTGACAAGGTTGCTGTTGCTACAAAAACACAATCCTCATCATATGAAGAATTAAGGGAAAGAACTATTGTAGTGTCATCTTCCTTGACCTTCTTGTCAATTAGCTTTGCCATCTTCTTTAAAGCTTTTCCTGGAGTATCTCCATAAGAACAAACAACGTATGGTCGTTCTCCAAAAGCTACATATGCTCTATTATTGCTCATGCTAGTTCCTCTTTCGCTTGGTTTAGTTTTTCTGTAAGTTGATCTTCTACAAACTTGTAGACACGATCAGATGCTTCCTTGGCACTTTCGCCATCTCGTTGCCAGTCTGATATTTGGCAATCAAGTCGTAGGTTCTGAAAGTTACCTGTATTAAGGGTGTAACACAAAGACCATGTAACCTTTGTTGGCTCCATGAAAATCCTTTCACTAAATGGTTTCGTTAAATATTGGAATGAATCTTCCATCTTCAGTTTTGGTGTATAACAGGATACCATCTCCCATTGCATAACGCAACTCCTGTTCTGTAGGAGTTTTATTATTGGTTGTTAAACCATCTTTTCTTTTAGCACCATGATGTATTTGAGACATAGCTTCTCGTGCTTCCATTATAACGTCTTCTGAGTAATATGACAAGTAGTGAAATGCTCTTTCTCCATTTGGAAGTTCCCCCACAGGATCAGGAATGACTCCTCGTTTAACTAATCTTGGAATATGCTTCCTATGACAGTTTAACAATTGTGCTGTTTCTTTAACTGTAAAAGCACGTTTACGTTTTTTCTTAAACTCTATTATGGTAGTTGTTTCTCTTCTATCTTTTGTTAAGTTATGTAATGTTATGATTCCAGCAGCTCTACTGGTGTGCTCTATTCTTACAAGATCTTCATTTAAGAACCATACTTTTCTTCTTGGTCTTCTTAAAACGGTGATATTGTTGCCGCTGCCCTCTTCTTTTCCGCTGCTAGCAGCCATTCTGCCTCCAAGTCATCAGGTCCCCAGTTATGATAAAACCTTCTACTGCCACAGACTATGCAAAATGTTTCTATGTGATTCTCAGCAGTAAAAGATCTATCTACAAAGACCCTTCCCTTACATTTTTTGCATATCAGCATGGCGATCAATTATATCATGCAGGAAGACCAATTGCAACAATATTCACAGATGTACTTACATTTCCAGAAGAATTGTATCTAATTATTCCATTTACTGCGTTTGTCGTAACTGATGTTATGGTAACTGTGACATCATTTCCAATTGTGCTTGTTCCAGTATTAACTGGTGTTGCTGTAACAATGGGAACATATTTAAAGTCTGAAGCAAAATTTATCGACCAAGGCTTTGTTGTATTGGCGAAAACAGTTTCATCTGTAACAACATCAACATATCCTCCATAAAACTTTGCATTATTATTTTTTAGATCTTGTCTTCCTACTGTCCTAGTATCAACACTTGTATAATTATATGTTGCTGTAGATATGCTATCTGATAAATCATTGACAGCATTTGCAATTTGATACAAATATGTTACATCTAGCGGTTGTCCACGGTCTGGAAGGGGTACTTTTGCCATTATATTCTCCTAATCAATTATAGCATTAAAGGGTGGTTATTAGATTATCATACATTCTTAGAGGATACCCTGTGAAAGATCCAGTTCCAGATCCTGTAGAGGTTAAGTTTTTCCTATTAGTATCATCTAATGCATCTTGTCTGGTAGGGTATAGAGCTATAGTTGTGTAATCTATAGTCCTTGTATAATAAGTTGTATTGTTTGTAAGCCCACCTATTGGTGTTGCGGATAAATAAAGTGCTGGAGTTCCTGTGCTTGATCCATGAAATGCCCCAAAATTAATTACATCGTTTAGTGTATCTACGGTAGTAGAATTCTGAGGGAATTCATAGGTTTGATTGTATCTAGTAATTGGTTTTCCTGGTCTATATATTTCTGCATACATATATTTTATGCTGCCTCTGGTGATTCCATTAGAATCTACATACTCTTCTGGAATGTTAATTCTTAATGATGTTGAATATATTCTTTGATTATAAATCCAATTACTTGGATTACTTCCTCCAGATTGTGCCCACCTAATCCATACATCATAATATGGAGTTTCTGCTATCATGCTAAAGGATTCATCAACAATTTTATAGATTGTGACAGGACTCCAAGTTAAATCAACAGAGTCGCTACCAAGCTTATCTAAATATAAATACCCAGGAGTTTCTAGCGTTCCTCTTTCATAAATATATTTTGGATCTACTTGAAATATTGGAGACCAGTTTGAGAAGTTGTTTTTATTATCTGATATTAAACGATACCTTACGTTATATTTTCCAGTATAAATATCCACTTCTTGAAAATTTTCTTGGGGAATGAAGATTTGTAGCATTACCCTACATCCAAATTAAATCTAAATTCAACATAATTGTTTGTATTTGTATATTTATATATTGGCTGACCGTCAGTTGTTCTTATAGGTGAATATCCTGACATCACATAAATAGGATTTAATGTTGTAGTATTTTCTACTCTTATTCCTTCCAACTCTACATAATGGATGGGCGATGTTTTTTGCTCTCCACCATCGGTATAAACAACTGAAGAAAATATTCTTGCAATTCTAACTTGTGCAGAACTAAAATCTGGACTAGTAATAAGATCTGAAATTGGAATTTCTACAACTTTGTATCTATCTCCAGTAAACTCTGTTCCATCAATTTCAATCTCTGCCTTTGCATATCCTGATGTTGTGGAAGTCTCATTCTTATAAAATTCAATCAATATCTTTACATAGTCTGGATCTGCTCCACTTCCAACGGCATCCCTGTCTATTAAGCTAAAAGCAAGAGATATCAAATCAGATGGGGCATTCTTTGAAATATCAAAGTTTATAGCATTAAGATGTATGTGAGTTGATTGCATGAATGTAATTGTTCCAGAAGATGATGTTGATAAAATTGTTGCGGCTGAATCAAATTCCACAGTAGTATCAGTTCTTCCTGTAATAACATGTTCTCCATCTAAATCAACATCAGATATGTCTACTAAAATTGTATCTCCAATATTTAAAAGATGAGTGGAAACTGTAAGGGTTGCTGTTCCAGAATTAGCCTCTTTATTTGTTACATTGTATACAGGAGTTTCTGCTGACCAATTTCCAGATGCTCCTTGAATTACAGAAGAGTCTCCTCTAAGTAAAATTTTAGAATCAAGGAACCTAGGTCCTTCTTTTCTTGTTTTTCTATCTAAATTAGAAAATACTAAGTTATCACTTGATGCCCTCAAAACCTTAAGATCTGTCGTTATGTCACCGCCACTACCCAGTGGTGAAGGAGTTATAATTTCCGAGATAGATGTATTATGCGCTTGCCAAGATTCAGAAAAATTAAACAAAACTCTGCTATCAAAGTTTCTTGCTAAACTGTTGCTTCCTGCAGACCAAAGACCTATTTCTGTTATTTCATACCTACCCTCTTTTGGTAACTCTGCTGTTAAAGATACTTTTGTCACTCCCCCATCATCAACAAAGCCCTTTGATGTTATGGGAACGCGAGCCATTTCAAAATCCATCTTTGTTTTTCCTGCCAAAGTTTCTGCAGTTGGGGCAACATCGTTTGCATCTAATGGAATAGCTCCGCATCCAATAGAGATGTAACTAGCATAAGTTGGGACCTGTCCCAAAAGATACTTTGAAATAATTTCTTTTCCTACATTTGTAATCATAATTCAATCCTTGTCACTGTTCCATTATTGGCAACTTGCGCCTCTATGTTTTCTTCTGGTCTTACTATATCAATTTCTACTACTAGCTGCCCTAAATCATTAAAATATGGCTCATACATACCTCTAGATATTATATCAATTGTAGCATTTCTTGTTTCATTTTGTGAAAGAAAGTCTGATTCAATTATATTATTTGGATTAAATCTCTGCCTTAATTTAGAAAGATTTGCTATTGGGTTATATGTTACATTTTTCCCATCAATTAAATCATGTCTAGAAATATTTATAAGTTCTTGTCCACCAAGTTCTTCAAAAAACCTTTCAACAATATAGTCTCCAGTAGTATCTATCTCTGGATCAATAACAATATCTGGTTGAGCCTGCTTTATACCCCTTGGAGCTTGATAAGTTGATGTTGTTATCCATGGATTAGGTGGTGTCGGTGGTGGTGGAGGTGGGGGTGGTGATGCTGTTGAGGTGTTTTGATAATTGCTCCACCACTCTCTTGCTGCTAAAGCATTCTGCCTAACCCCCTCGTCAGTATGACCTTGCCCTTTAGACCATACATCTGACTCTGCTTGTAGAGCAGCGGCTACATCTGCATAACTATTAAATCCCATTTTACACCTCTATCAAGTATATCGTAGTTGATAAACCTGATGCATCTTTTTTATATTCCATGTTGTAGATAATGAACCTGCTTGTTTCTGGAGATATAATATTTATACCTTGACCTTGAGCATCTTTATAATTAATATTAACAATGTCTCCAAGCTGAAGATTTGTTGTTGCAAAAGTGTTTATTCCAATTGCCTTTTTGGGGACAGAAACCTTGTCAATAATCCAACCAAAAATATCCTCCGCTGCATCAGAGGTTTGAATGTATGGGCTGTCCACTGGTGTAAATTGATGAACTCCATATTTTATTCTTGAATTTTTAATCTTATTGTATTCTTCTAAAGTTTTAAATGGATTAGACATGACCGAAGATTTTCCAATTTCCTTATTTGAAAGCATGGATCTGCTCTTATAATAATCATCGACAGTTAATGTATAGGTTGTATCTTGTGTAAATGCAATACCTTGAATTCTTAAATAGTTTCCAGATGTATCATCAAGATTCAGGTTAAAATCGGTGCAATTGAATATTAAAAAGTCTGCCCCATACGATCCAGCATAGAATCCTGACACAGAATACCCTTTTATCCTATTCATAGTTTTCATTATTTTTGCATAGAGTGCAGGATATGCCCTATCATATTTAACATTAAAGTATGCAACCTCCCTTAAGATTGTTCCAAATTCTTCAAAATACATCCTATACTTTGGTGGCTCTGAACTACTAATTCCAGACAAGTATGTTTTTTGGATCATTCCACTGATTGCATACTTTCTTAATGCTTCAGAAGCATCAACTAGGTCATCGCTAAATACTTTTGAAACTCCAGAGTTTACCGTAAAAGTAGTATTTTCTGAATAATTATTGGCTAATGCATAAACATTCTCAAAAATACATCTTGAAGATCCTCTAGTGAATACCGCCATATTATTGTATTCTGGTAATGGATCGACATCATCGACTACAGATATTTGCTTTCCATTCATATATAGGAAGAATCTTCTTGCAGATCCAATATTTATATATTCTGCAGATAGATCGTATACGGTTGTTGATGATTCTCCAGCCAACCTATTTTGTCCAATAAAATCTCCGCTGTCCACGTTTATTTGACCTAGGCCCGACCATAATTTTACTGGAACCGCAGACCCATTTCCATCGGAAACAATTTTATAGAAGTAGATATTAGAAATGTTTGTCTTTTCCTGAATAGACTGAGACGCTATTCCAGCAACGTTAGAAGTTGTATTTAATGGAGTTGAAGATTCTATGACATATTTGAATGACTTTTTATCATTGTTAATCGCTGTAATAGCATATTCTCCGTTTAGGGGCGTTCTAGTATTTAAAGGATCATTTTCATCTACCAATCCAGAGATGAGGACGCTTTCTCCAACCAAAAAATCTATTTGATTCTCTGTGTACACGGTTACTTCATTATTTACGCATGATGGTTTTGGAGAAGACAATATGCTTGAAACTTTGGTTCCTGAGCTATTATCTGATATATATTCTTCTATATTATCTGCAGTTAGAGCTACAATTTCAAAAAAATATCCATTATTAGTTTCTTTATTTATTCCTAGCCCTATCCCGCCTGAACCACCATATATCCTTACCTGTTGCTCTGGTGAATTTTGGGACACATTGCTAGATGATGAATATAGTTCTAATCCAGAAGATCCTTCAAATATAGGATATCCACCGATAGGCGTTTGAGACTTATCTGTTCCAGATTCAATCTTTCCAATAACTCTCATTCTTGTGCCAAAATGCTTGTAAGGAATTGATTCTCCATTTTGATCAACAAAATCCTTATATACATAAGAAATAAACGATGAAGCTGGAAGTACATCTGTAAACTTTGGTCCGTTTACGATTAAAGCAGAAGATTGAATGGTTCCTGGTCCAGTTGTTTTATAATAATTTACTTCTGTTTCTGTTGCATAGCTATCTGCTAGAAAATTCTTGATAATTCCATTTCTTGTTGATGATTGAGAAAATGCGTCTGCATCAATATACGGGGAGGTTTGAATTTTTCCAGCAACACCTTGTTGAAGATTTTGTGGATATTCAATATAAGATCCTGTAGTAAATAAATATTTTGATGCATCCATTATACATCCACGAACATAGGAATCATTTGACCAATAACTATCGCTACTGAGTCCAGCGTAATGATTTGTTATGGGGGTTCCAAACTGCCCCCTACCATGATCTATAATTTCTCCATTTTTAATATTTGTTATTTCATCTATAATTTCATATTCTGGCTTTGTATATATTCTTACATTTCCTGTAGGGAACATCTTTCCATTGAAAGGAAGTCTAGAAAAATAATCTTGATATTCCTGATTATTGGTAATCCATACTGGATCAATCTCTCCAGATACGGAGTACTCTACTGCATCAAACCTAATTATTTCTCCGTTTGCATAAAAATATCCAGAATAGGATGGAATCCAATAAACATTTTCTCCAACATCAATAATATTATTGTAGATGGTATTATTTAATGCATAGGGAATGTCTTGTGTTAAGTTTGTATTTAATGGAACTGCTCCAAGTGTATACCCAGAATTCTGTGCCCCTAACTGATTTACTGTTTTTGTTGACTCTCTTCCCTGAACTTCCCATAATAAAACAGGCTTATAAATATATTTTTTATATTGATCTATTTTTTGTGCTGTAGCAGTTGACCCAATAGATCTTTGAATGTACCTAGTAGTATAGTTTATCCCTCCATCATTGTAAACAAGTTTATCTTGTGAAGAAAGATTGATAATATTAGGAAGATTATTTCCCTCTACTTGTCCATATAGAGTTGTGCTTGTTAATCTTTCATCTTCATTATTTGGAAGAAGGTATTCTTTGGACATTATGACAAGATTATTGTATTCATCAAAGAACATTGATGACTGACTGGAAATAGCTAGCTTTTGTAAAATTTCTGCGACATTCTGATTAGGTTCAACAAAAAAATACGGGATCACTGGCTCTGGATATCCACTGATTCTTTTAAATGTGTAGTTTGAGAACCCTATATAATCAAGAAGTACTGTTATTGCCCAGCTTAAAGATACATCAGTTAGAAGCAGTTCTGGTGCTGGTTTTGATTCAAGTAGAAAGAATAAATCTCTTGTTGTAATATTTACTGTTGATGCTTCTCCAGTAGCTTGTGGAAAAGACTCACTATACATTGTTTTTATTGGAATAAAATAATCTATGCCATTCACTTCTCTTGTAATATCATAAAATAAAAACTTTATTGGCATATCTAAATAATTTGCCAATATGCTTCCAGTATAATTATCAAAATTAAAAGCATTATTTTGATTAAAAGAAAAATCTGCATCAAATAATTCAACTTGACCTATAGATGCAGAAAGTCCTCCGACAGGTATAGATCCATTTCCAAGGTCTGACATTGTTTTTGTTATTGAAAATGATAAGATATTTTCACTCATATCAACTAGAAGTCTTGGAGAGAATTCTATTAAATCAAATGTACAGTTATTTTTATTCATTGTATCGACAACAATCCTTATTCCACTTAACCATTCGAACTCTCTAAATATTGGATTATTGTTTGCATCATAAAAGTAATCTGGGTTTGCTGGCTGTGTAACAAAGTTGCTATTATAATTAATTAATTCATTTGAAATACTCCAAGAATAATATGGGGTAAAGGAAACCCATTCCTCATTTACAAATATCCACATTGTACCTAAATCATGATCTGATTCTTTAACAAGGTAGGCATACCCTTCTGGAGCAGTATCTGGAAGCAAAGTTATGTTTGGAATAGTTTCAGCAAAAATAAATATATCAGAATACTCTAATGGTATTTGCAATCCATAAGATAGCTCAACATGACCATCGAATCCTATTATTGGAGTTCCATCAGATCTTAAAGATGTTTCATCAAAAGATGTTATAGTTACCCAACTGTCATCCTGATCTAATTTTTCAATCCTCCATTTAGCTGGAGTTGTTTTATTACTATTTCCGTATAATGGATCTTGAATTGATGTGTCTCCATATCTTAAGGTTCCAAGATCAACATCTCCAACATTTGTTTGCATTTTTACAACAATTTTATTTGCTGGAACTTGATTTTCATAAACAACAAACGGGACAGCATCTTCTATAGAATATGAATTATTTACTAAAAAGGATATACCTCTGTCAACTTGACGTAATTCTGAAACAGCCTCCTCCCCAGGTCTTGGACTAGGAATGCCATATTCTGTTCTATAAGATGTCCAGTATTTAAATATATCATCCTTATGTGACATGTAATATCTTGGTCTATTGACAATGTAGCTTTGATTTATTTCTTGTAAATTTGTCACTTTGTTTATCGGTGATGGATTAGTTATATATTGAGTTGTATCATATGCTGAACCAATATTTCCAAGATATAGTGGCTTGTTGATTCCTGACCTTGGTCTATGTGGACTTACACAATCATTTAAAGAATATAGAAGCTTCATTTTTTCTTTAGTAGAAATAAACAATGTTGGTTGATCTTGATCATCAAAACCACTTTGAATAGCAATGTTAGAATCTGTTGCTCCCGTATACCAGTTTCCAATATCTAGTGAATCGTAGTTTATGGGAAGAAGATAATATTGAGATCCAGAATATGTAGGCCTGTATCGATAATTTCCAATAGCCTTGATGTTATCTGGTTGATTCATATTCCACTCAGCGTATACCGCAGATTCAACCTTAATGGTGTCTGAGGTTTTTAAATGATTTTCAAGTTCTTTTGATTGAAACACTTATACCTCTTCCAAGGAGATATTTATGTTCCAAAAATCATATCCCGTAGTTGTTCCATTTGCCCAAGTTCCGCCTCTTTTTTCAATTGAGTAATCAAAAGAAGATATGTACATCTTGAGAACTTGATTATATACGCTCATTTTATTGAAGTTCTTTGTACCATTTATATTAAACTTATCATACCCAAGAAATACATAAAACGGTCCAGCATGGTTTTCATACCAATTTAACATATCGACTCCTCCAGCACCACCATCTACTGTATACATCGAATAATTATTTGGATTCGTATCTATAGATCCGTTTGTAGAATTAAAATAAATATTGTCAGAAAATGCTCTAGAGGGAATTCTATTCCAAGAGGTAGATAGATTCAACTTGTCTGCTGTCCAATAGGATCTCATGTTTCCATTTACCATTCTCTGTCTTGATTCAATCCTTTGCTGAGACATGGATATCTCTCCCCTATTACCATCGGTTAAGATAATGAAATCGTCTCCTTCAGTACCTGTGGGAATATATGATCCATTATCAAGAGTTCCTGAGTTATCAGAAAACAGTAGAGCCTGTGGCCTTGTAGCCCCATTTAGATAGGATCTGCGCCCTTGCATGTATGAACTAGTAGCCACGACCACTCCTTATTTGTGTGCCCTGCATTTGCTTTATTTTTGCAATTGTTATGTTTGCAATTTCATCTGCAGATGCATTGGTGTTACTGACATTAACTCCAACGCTATAACTATTATACATGGGGGCAGAGATGTTTGTCGAATTTGTTGAATTTATCTTAATGTCTGATGGAGTACTTCTTGATGTGTCATATGTTGGCATAGAGAAAGATCCCTGATTAATAGCATCAAACATTGGACTTCCATACTTATCAACCATTGCTTTACGAACTACAAATTCTCCTGGAGATAGCATTGCTGTAATGGAATCTCTGCTTCCATTGCCCATTACGTTTCCACCAGCATTAAATTTATTTATGTTTGGGGTGTCTAATGTCCATGGACCAACTTTTTTACCAAAAACTTCAAATCCACCTATCTCTAGTTTTAAGTCGTTCCAAACATCAATTATTGCATTCAATCCAGCCCTCAATGCGTCTACAATCGTGTCTCCAATGCTCCCAAAAGCATCAACCACAGTTGAGGGAAGATCCATAAACCAATCTTTTATGGATACAAGCTTTCCTAAAATACCAGTTTTCTTGTCTGCATCCCCAACTATGTCTGCAAACTTATCTGGTATTGTAGAAATAAATTCAGCAATATTTCCTGGAATATTTCTAAAGAATGTCTTAACATCTTCAACCATTTCATTAAA
>Ga0099847_1000848_pt1 | contig 10478 bp, 12 predicted proteins | sample CB_VirMetaG_2_FD_78178 | JGI IMG/M metagenome (GOLD analysis project Ga0099847, IMG submission 78178) | Freshwater to marine saline gradient viral communities from Chesapeake Bay - CB_1504_2 Viral MetaG | ecosystem: Environmental > Aquatic > Marine > Coastal | place: USA: Chesapeake Bay...
CAATCCAAAGACTTGACACGTGTACGGATATGTCTTTTCGATAGCAATAAAATAAAAATCAGCGGGATTAATCCCAAGAACATCCGCATAAAAAACCGCTTGTAAATCATATCCATATTTTAACATATCAAATTTAAACGTACTGCAATCTCCTGTTGTTTTAAAATCAACAACGTGCAGTATCTCACTATTGTAGGTATAATGCTTGTCCGGACGAATACGAAAATCTAATCCATCTCTCTTAGCATAAAAGCTATGCTCTGAATGAGCATCATAATTATCCTCCAAACTCCTGTAAAATTCATTTGAGTTTAGGTTATCGTACATTCTACTTAGTCTAACAGAATCACCCTTTGTTAAGGCATTTGGGTTATCCTTTATAAACTCCTTGTACAACTTAGTTCGTTTATTGGAACAATCATCGGGAATAACAGAATACATCTTATTGAACTCTTTTGTCCCTAATTCACATATATCGTGAAATTGCGTTCCAAAGGTTAAAGCATCATTTGGCTCTAAAGGTATTTTTGCCCTACTTACCGAATGCTTGTATACACCCTTCAGAAAGGACGAAGAAATAATCTCCGTCCCCACTGAATGATATAAATTATTAGATAGATTAGGCAGTTGCTTTACTATCTCAAACATTAAAAAGGAGGGTTATTGTCATTAACAAACTTCTTACCGTTGCCTACATAAACAACCGCCTCACCTTTCTTCTTGTTCCCGTGAGAAATAGAAATTGCTTTCCAATTCTCATTATCATCAGTATGATCAACATCATCATTAATCCATACTGCAACATCAAGGTTCTTACCCTTCCATGCTTTATCCTTTAAGGCTTCTAAAGCCTCTAGATTTAACTTTACTAAATATAAATCAGCCATAATTATAGAACTATTTTGTTTTTACTTAAAATATTTAATTGAACTTCATCTAAGGTGTATTTCCTTAAATTATCTTTAATGTATTCGGGATTAGTTTTGTATTGCTTTACCGCATTATCAAACCTATCCTTACTTAGCTTATTCTTTGCCTTTGGGGCAGAAGGTTTAGCACTAGCATTACTTGCTGCATTACCGTCATCATCCTCAGACTGTAAGCCGAGAAGACTACTCAACGTGCACCTACGCAAATATGTTACTGCTCCTCCCAACTTCTGTATATCAGCTAAATCGGGTAATTTCATAGAAGCCTCAACAAACTCACCACTATCAACACAAAAAATATAGGTATAAACCAATACATCACCATCTGCTTTTGGTGGTTGTAGTAACAGTAACCTATGTTTTTCTAATAGAGGTTGTAATTGCTTTATTAGTGAATTAATATCAAAATATTTACTCTTATAAAAGGGATTTTTAGCATCCTTGCTAATTGCCCCAATCTCATTCTGAAGAGCAAATAGCTTTTCATTTATTGATTTGTTCATTCTTTCTTGTTTAGTGAAAAATTTATTTAACTGTACAATGCTAAATAAAGATTTCTACAAATCCAAAAAAAAATTAAGTTAAAGTTTCTGTTTCAGTAATACCATTATCACCAATCCATTTTATTGTTTTAGTTGAATTAGAAAACAAAGTACTTCCGTAATTATTTATCAAATCATCACCGCTAAATTTTGTCTTAGCTATTTTTAAGTCTATACTAACTTTCATTGGAAAGAATTTACCTTGGCTCCCATTTAGTGTTTCTGTAGATCCGTTAACCTTTAAAACCAACCTATCACCATATTTATAATTACCATAATGAACACCATCTAACCTTCTAACGGGTATATTATATAATTTCATGTAAGAAGCAGCCAATAAGTGCTGCATAGTAGTATTAGTTAATAATGTATCACTCCAATCTGTCCAACTCTTTTTTGCATCCGAGGATACATCTGAAGGAAATCCTACAAATATATCAGAGCCTGTATTAAATAATCCGGAGCCTATTCCAATTTTTTTTGTTTTCTTATTGCTATACCCAATGTCTTGTGATATTGTATATTCTTGTTTTTTTGGAATAAACTTAGAAGAAGTAACCAATGGAATCATTTTTATATTAGTATAGCTAACATCATATGTGTTGGTGTATGGAAATGAAAAATAAGATCCACTAGCATCTAAAAATTTAGCACCACCAAAAATAAACATTTGAACTTTTAGTGAATCTATGTTATTAACCCAACCATCTGAAGCAGTAATTTCACAAGAAATCCAATCATTTATTTTATTTGTTACTATTCTAGCTGCTGCGTAATCTCCTTGAGATTCATTAAAATCCTTATTAAATGCATTGGCAGCAATCTCAGTAGTATCTTTATTTGCCACATTCGGAATACCTAACCACTTAGCAGTCCAAGGACTTGTTCCACCACCACTACCGTTAATAACTCCCTCAATGTCCCATTCAATTGATGTTATGTTTGCAGAAGTTGTTTCAATGCTAACGCTATACTCAGCGGGAGACATCTTACCTAGTGGAAGTGTACCCGTAAAATCTGCCTTAGTTATTGTATGTGAACCCGAAAGCGTTCCACTTACATACCAAGTAGGATAAGCAGAGGTTGATATAGTAACCACATAATTTGAACTATTAGATGCGGTTATTATTAAATTTGATTTAGTAAGTTCGGGAGCATAATTAGCGGTACCAATACTTAATTCGTAATCATTAACAATATTAGCTTGAGGAGGAAGAGTAGTTGGACTATAGGAGGATAATACAAAATTTCTTGTAACACCACCTATTCCAAATCCTTTTGCATAAGGAGTACCGGCATCCGTCCATATCAACTTTGGTGAGAAAATTACCGCTGCTGCCTCATTATCAACTTGGCTTCTTCCTAGTGGACGAATCCTTGCTTCAGCTTTAAGTCCACTAATGGTGGATGAATCAATAGTGCAATCATGAGTAACGGGGTAATATAGCGCTTCATCATTAAAGTTTAAATCCAAAGAATTAACTTGTAAATCAACCTCTATAAATGATTTGTTTAAGTCTTTTGCTTGACTTTGGTTGTCCTCACTTCTTAATACAACGGCTTCAACGGCACCACTTGCATCCCACTCAGTAAACAAAAACTCACCGGAGGGTGCTGATGCACCTAAATCCTTTACTGAATCAATAGTTGTATCAGTAATCATATTATGATCAAAATCTTGACTTATAATAACATCCTTTAATGGATATTGAAGAGTCAAAAGAGCGCTATTATCAATCTGAAGAAAATCAACCTCTTGAGATATGTTATCCTTATTCGATGAATGTGTCTCGCTTGTTAGTATATAATTTGTAGCAGTCGGAACCGCATCCGCTCTCCAAGAACTCCTTTCTTTCACTACACTTAGTAATGGATCCGTAAAATCAGAAATCTTAACAATACACCAAGAACCGTCTCTCTGATATATTGTTGCACCTAAAGCCTCTAGAACTTTCTTTAGAACCTCTTGCATATTCATGGAGTCTGATTCCCCATTCAAAAATGTTTGATGGTGAACTCTTGTTTTCCCTACAAAGTCGCTAAAATAATTTGTAGTATTAGTATTTTTTACAAAAATAAAATAATTAACATCATTAAGAACTCCTGTATTATAAATGCATTTCTCTATAATGTCCGTAAGACTATGATAGCCATATCTATCATTAAATAAATTAGATGTAGCTTGAAAAACATCTGTACTGTCAAAGTATGGAATTTCCTTTAATAAATGCAATCCATCATACGCTCTTAATTTTATAACGTATGGAGGTGAAAAAAATGGTTCTGAAGTTAATTGTGAACTTATCCAACCTTGCCAAAACAAAACATTATTCTTTTTCAACTCAACTTCAAATTGTTTATTTTCAGATATGAATAAATCAGAAAAATCATCAGATAAGTTTTCCTTATAAAAAGAAATATCCAAGTAGCTTGATCTAAATGGGGATAAAATATCATCTTGAACTAAGTTATAATCAAGTGTTATCGGATTCCCTGTTCCCGTTAAAGAGGTTACCTCGCTAAAGGGTGGTTCTTGTAATTTTTTAATAGATAAAGTGTAGAGGTTAAACTCTCCTTCAATAATATCTCTAAACTCTAATTTATACTTTGTTTGATAACTAAAAGCCATATGTTTTTATCCTCCTATTGTCCCTTGAAATGTATTTGTTCTATTAATTGCCGTCACTAAATCATTACCCGCTAATCTAAATACTTGTTCCCCTCTTATAGAATCCATGAAGTCTTCAAAAGTGCCTCCTCCAATTCCACCGCTATTATTAGCACTACCTCCTGTACTCGAAGTAGACATTGAGCCGGATCGTCCACCACCACCTTTAATTGCTGCACTTGCTGCACCTAATGCTACCGCTCCGGCACCAAATATGGCTGCTGCCGTACCCGCACTCACACCCATTGGAACTGTCATTCCCATAGTTGCAAATGCTGCTGCACCGAATCCCGTTGCAAGGATACCATAATACAATGCTTTTGCAGCTAAATCCGCTGCCATTGCACCTAATGCAGATTTAGTAGCCAATCTAACCGCAGTTTTGAAATCAGAGCCTCCCGATAGGGTTTGTTGAACTGCCGAACCAAACGCTGATGAAATAGTATCAGCTAGTCCTAAAAGCGCGTTACTTATTGTTGCACTCCAATCAACAAATGTATTAGTAATAAGTTTTCCATCTTGTAATATCTTTTCTGTCACAAAACCAATACCATCAAGACTAAAAACATCCCTCCAAAGTATTGATATTGGCTCTATGTTTTCCGGTATTTCTTTTAACGCTTCTGATATATCACCGGCAATTGCCATAGAGTCAACCATTTGCATACCACTACCTAATTTTCCAAAACTAGGTGCCAATGGAACGCTTCTCGGAGCCTTTGCTTTATTTTTCTTTTCCCCACCAAAAGTATCATCAAAAACCACATCCCTTAATGCTAATAATCTTACATTTTCCGCAATAGCATCACTATATTGTTTTGTTGCTGCTGCTAAATCTAGAGTAGCATTTGTCCCACGAATAGAACCAGTTAATTGTTCTTTAAGTCTTATGTTTTTTTCAACTTCACCATTACGAGTCTTCTTTTCTCCATTGGCTATGTTCTTTTGAATCTCTTCTTTAAGCGATAAGACTTTGTTTTCTTTTTCTGTTAAATTTATTTTTAACTCTTGTATCTTAATTCCGTTCTCAACTATTTTTTGTTGAGTTTCAAATGCACCATTAATTTCAGAAACCCTTTTTTCTAATTCCTCCGTACTTACAGTTGCCCTGTTTAATCCTTTCAAGAATTTTGGATACATTAGAACTAACTTATTCAATATTAATTCATAATCAGAGGCTCCTTTTTCTGAATCTACTAATGCAGCGCCTAGTAATTGGAATTGCTTCTGTTGTTCTTCGTTAAGTTTTGCTAATTTGGTTCCACCACCAAATAATTTATCAATACCATTGGAAACACTAATAACCACCTCAAGCATTTCTTTAGCAAAAGGAATAAATTTATCCCCTATTGATATAGCTAATTCCTTCAATGAGCCTTCTGCCCTTGTTAATGTGTTAGCATAAGTAAACATTGTTCTCTTAGCATCACCAACAATACCATTGGCAGTCATTGCCTTCATTATTACAGACAATCTAGCGTGTGTCTTTGTCATCTCATCCGTTTTTTGAACGGTTGTTGTAATGCCCATATTGAGCAACTCTTGCTCTAATCTTGCTTCTTTTAAGTTTATACCAAACTGATCAAGAACTTCGGGAGAACCGGCTAATGCTGCTAAGAATCGTTTTTGTGCATTAGAATCCTGTAACTGAAAGAATGAAGCTAAATCAAGAGACAATGCTTGCATATTTGAAGACATTTTAATAGCTTCTTGTCCTCCAAAACCTAACCCTTGAAAGAATGCTTGAAATGAAACCATTCCCGATTCTATATCAGACTTAACTCTTCCTAAATCAGTAGATAATGATGAAGAAAACATAGTAACCTCAGAAGACATTGATCCAAAGACTCTTTTAAATCTTAAATCAGTCTTCTCAGCCTCACCCGCCATTGTAACCATAGCTTTAACCGCTTGGACTGCCATGACAGTAGAAAGCGTTGCTCCAAACTTACTTGCAACACTACTTATACCCGATAATGATTTCTTTATTTTTGTCGCACCTTTTACGAATTGGGATGATTCTAGGTACGTTTTCAGCGTTAATTTTTCTTCAGCCATAAAGCAAATTTAATTAATATTAGATAGGCAATTGAACTGCCCTATTTTTAATCCTGTCTACTTCTTCTTTTGATGGTAGTGGTGTTTTCTTTTGTGAATCCATATCGTGAGGTAGTTTAAACAAATCTTTTGGTTTTATTGTTTTCTTTCTACCCATAGCACAATTGGCTATCATAGTAGATTGATATCTTGTCCTGTCCCAATGTTGGTTATGATTGTACACATGAGCCTCTAGTAATCTATTAAAATCTGCCCACGTTAATAACCAAAAAACGTCGGGTGATAAACCCAACGTTCCTATTCCTTCATCCAATAAATCGTCAAATGTGATTAATTTTTTTTTACATCATCCTTGGTTGATTCGACAACGTTCCTAGCAATACCATTATTTGAATCATTATCTAATTGCCTAGAACCAACCATTGTATCCATCACCTTCTGAGTATCATCAGCCGATAGATCCATACACCAATCATAGAAATCATGTATATCATAGTCTATAGTTGATGATTTTTTCTCATCATAAGCTATGCATCCCGAATACATTAACCAACATAATGCTTTGGTTTGTTTCCTACCACTAAACACTTTATCCATGTCAGATAACTCAATATCCATACCTTCACAAAATATTGCATAAGTATTCATATTGAAAACTATTCCTCTTTTTTTGTTACCTATATCAATGATACAAGTACCTCTGTGTTTGTTTGTTGCCATAAAATTTAATTAATTAGTTAATCATTAAGGGTATGCTATTGGAGTTGCAGTACTATAAGTTAATGCTCCTGTTCCTATTAAAGAACCACTAAAACTTACCGGTTGTTCTGCTTCGGCGCTTTGTTCTAGTGAAGAAATAATTGCATCACCATACCAAAAAGAACCATCTTTTCCAAAAGCTACTTTTACAGTAGTTCTATTAGTAAAATAAGAATATAGAGGAACAAATCCATTTGCAGAAGCATCGTCTGTAAGACTAAGTAATGCATCAAAATCCATATTAAAACTTTTTATACCCGCCATTACTTCTGTCCAAGCACTACTGTCTTTGGTAGATATATCGGGCGTGTCGGCAGAAATAGATAAACTAGCTGATTTAGCTAATCCTATTGGTATCCATACTTCTGAGCCTACTGCTCCTTGGGGTATGTAAAGGGTTAATGAAGTTCCGTTAATTGCAGCCATATTGTTAATTTTAACTCAAAGATAGATAAAAAAATAGATATAATTATGCAACTCCACTTGTTATGTTAAAATCAGTATTGTAAAACATTGCTCCTTCATTATTGGCTACTAACTCATAACTAGATACATAACACACACCAACAAAAACTGAATTAAGATTTACATCTAAAATCTCAAATTTTATTTTTTCCCCTGTAATAATTAAATCATCTAGAGTAGTTGATGGATTCGGCTCTATGGCTCCATCCTCCCAATCCACATTGAATAATTCCCAATAATAATCTGTTGTATTCCAAGTTTGAGATGTGGTACTTATTTGGAATAAACCCTCAGAGGAAAAACTAGCAGAACGAGAACCAATCATATGTTCCTTCCAACCGGTAACTGATTGGCTTCTAGCTATCCCTTCCCAAGTTTCATCAAGTTGTTCCCAATTGAAGTTTGCAGACTCCCAATAGTAACTTTCTTCAATAGCAGATATATCCGATAACTTAGTAGAAATATCAAGTTCACTCCCATTAAACGAAAAACTGTGAGATTTTGAATATAAAAGTTTATCGTTATCAATATATAAAAGGAGGCTACTTCCATTCATTAACTATTACTTATTACATCTGCATCAAAGAATAAGGATTTTGTATAATAATCATATTGTCCATCATCATCGTTTAGGTATCTCTGACTAGTTTGTTTAAAAACAAACATTGTGTCACTACCAAAATCAGAACTAGCATCATGAGTCCTAATTAATTGTAATATGGAATTTGATATATCATCACAATCATCTTGCCCTCCGAAGTTTAAAGGAAATTTGGTGTGAACTTGTACCTCTACTTCGTGAACACCATAAAACCTATCCTTCAAACTATCGTCAGCAAAATTTGATGATTGTACAACAATGTAAGGATAAGAGGTGAGATCCGTAGGTTTTGCAACCACAGAAACCGCACTAGCATCGTGTGTTATATTCCCGTTTAATTGAGAATAAATATATGCCCTTACATTCTTACTTGTATCATTCATATTCCTCTAATCCTTCAAGATATTTATCAAATAAAATCAAGAAACTTGGCTTTATCCTAAGATGTTTTATATCCTTTATTTTAATTTTATCCTTAATTAAGGTGAAGTCATCTGACTTAGCAAAGAACTTCTCTAAATCCTTATTTAAAGGCTCTACAATGTCTTGTTTCTCATCGAATGGTGTCAGTACACCTTTATCATCTAAAGTCCCGTAAACCTCATACAATTTAGTCCTAGCCTTATTGATTGATTCAACTTGAGATTCTATCTTCTTTAGTGATTGACTTAGTAGGTATGTTAATTCAAATCCTACTCCTTCTTCTGAAGCCTCTACTGCGTTTGTTAACAGAATTAAACCTCTATGGTAATCTTCTGCTTCCTTAAATGTGATTGTTTTATTCTCAAACATTGTTTGTTATATTAATTGTTATACATTCATTTTTACTCATCTTTTGGTATAATCTCTTAAATGCTGATGTGCTATCTGTGCCGTTGTTCTCTTGGCTTAACCCATGTGCATTAGATTTAATACCATTATTTAGGAGTAGACAACCATCAGAATTTGATGTGTCATTTCCTATATGCAAATATACATAGTTAAAGTTTTTTACGCCCTGTATTTCAAAATGATAATCAAACCAATCAAATTTTGCCCTATACTTTTTGGTTAATCCACTTAGTACTTCACGTTTTTTTATGTCATAAGAGCCACAGGGAATCCTTGTCTCCCCTTTAACTTTTACATCCCTACTCTCATCTTCAAGAACAAAGCATTCAAATTCACCATCCACAAAAAGTAATCCTAAAGTAGAATCACTTTGTGAACTAAATCGTTTTAATTCTAAATTCATGCTGATGCGTCTACCGATGGATCAACCCAATCACCTACAATAACTAAATTTAAATCCTCTGCTATAATTGTATAAACGTAATCATCATCAGCACCCCATGCCTCGTATTGTTCACCACTTATTCCGAGGCTGCCATTTGCGACTTGATAATTTTCTTCAGTTAGCAGTTGCCAATAAAAAGAGGCTGCTTGTCCCAAGGTTACACTTGTACCTTGTGCTTGTAATTTAACGGCAGTTTTCGTTGTTCCATTCTGCCAAACATCTATTGGTTCTATTTGTTTCATAATTTACTCTTGTTTTAATAATGTAGGTAATACTTACCCTTCTAGTGTTTCAATTCTTGATTTTAAATCTTCTATTATGGTTTGTTGTTCTTGGGTTTGTTGATGAAGTTCTTGTATTGATTTTACAATATATGCATCAAATTTAAAAGGAAGTGTTAAACCGTATACTATTTCATTCTCTCCAACAATATCTTTGTCTTTTCCTTCTGCCTTTATTTCATTAATAAATTGCGGAAAAATTTCTTTTATTTCTTGCGCAATAAATCCTCCAATATTATTTTGATTATTATGTTCTTCGGGGTTAATCCATTCAAAAGTTACGGGATTTATTTTGTTTATTTTGTCTAATGCATTTTGTATGGTTTTTATATCTTTTTTTAATCTACCATCTGAACTATCACCCCAAGAACCACCTCCCGATTTTGCTGCTGAAGTATTTACTCGTAGATTCCAACTTGATTGACTAGAGGGAGAATCTCCTATTGTCCAAGTTGTATTGCCTCCATTTGAATCCCATATTGCACCTAAATACTCTCCCGTTCCATAAATTTTATTATTTTGTATTATCACATTACCCAACGATGTGATGCGAAGGCGTTCGGTAATATTTGCAGATGTACCCGTTTCAAATGTTAAGGCTGCTTCTCCTTGAAAACTACTTTCATTTACCGCATTAATTCTAGCTACTGCACCCACTCCCGATCCACTTAAATCATTTTGATAATACTCCAAAGAGCCTAATGTTTGCGCTACTAAACTAGTATCTGTATTATTTAATCTTAAAGTGGGTACTCCGATATTTTTTATTTCCACAGCACCCCCCGATGTGATGCGCATTTTTTCTGAACCATTTGTCCTAAACGTTATGTCATTGTTTTCTTGCTGATCAATTCGTAATACACTTCCATTATACCCAATTCTTCCTCCCGTAGTTGCAA
>Ga0099847_1000858_pt1 | contig 10415 bp, 12 predicted proteins | sample CB_VirMetaG_2_FD_78178 | JGI IMG/M metagenome (GOLD analysis project Ga0099847, IMG submission 78178) | Freshwater to marine saline gradient viral communities from Chesapeake Bay - CB_1504_2 Viral MetaG | ecosystem: Environmental > Aquatic > Marine > Coastal | place: USA: Chesapeake Bay...
AAAATTTTAAGTATTCTTCTCCAAAATTATCAATAATGTATTGTTTATTAATATCTGTAGAAGAGTGCATGTTTATTCTTCTTTCATACTCAACATCATCCCTTTCTTTTTTGTAAAAATCAATATTATATTCTTGATGTTCTTTATTATCAAAATTATATTCTGAAATATCTACTATAAAACCTGGGGTTATTTTGGTTGTTTTATATCCTAGTGAATTATAATGTCTGCCTATTTTATCTCCAATAAATTTATGGGGCCAATTACTCATTGTTTGATGCCAAAGTGAAAATTTATCTAATCGAAATGCAGCATAAAATACTGTATCATAAATTTCGAAATCTTCAAAGGGGGTTCGAGTATCATAGCTGTGATCAAAGTTTTTTTCCATTGAAAAATATCCTTGTTTTTTTTCGTTTTGTAATCCTAAAGATCCAATTTTAGGATCAGAATTAAATAACTCTAGACACTTTTCATACCATTTATTTTCTTTAGGTAAAATCCATCCATCATTATCTAAAAGAAGAATATAATCAAATTCTTTTTCATTATAATAATTAGTAAGTAAAGTCCAAGCACCCCCAACTCTTAAATTTTCTTCAGGAAATAATAATCCTAAATTATATTTTTCTTGGTTTTCTTCCAACCATTCCCTAGTACCATCTGTAGAACCATTATCACAAACTATAATTTGAGAGTTTTTTGGTTTTGTTTTATGGAGACACTCTATAGTACCTTGAGTATATGACATTCTTTCATACGATACTATGTAAATTAATAATTTATTTTCCATATTTTATGTTAGCCTTTTTATATATTTCTTCTATCAACATAATAACATTATTTGTCTCCTCCAAGTTAAATTTGTCTAAATTTCTATATACTTCAGGATGGTTAGGACAAGAACCCTGATATGATCCATATGAGTTTGGGTCTTTACAATATGTATATTGTTTTACTAAATTTTCATATTCAATAGTACATCCATTGCTTAAAAAGTTAGCAGATTCTATTATATTTAAAGCTTTGCCTCCTATTTTAATATAACCATTTGAACCCATTAAGGTTATTGAACTCTCAAGGTTGTGGGGTTCTGATGCTATAGTTGATTCAATGGTTCCTCCAAAATCTCCATAATCAACTAAAGAATAAACTGTATCTTCAATAACTCCTTCTTTATGTTTAGTTGTATAAGTTTTAGTAGATAAAACTTCTTTAGGGTTACCTATTAAATACTGTAATATATCTAAATAATGTATTCCTGTTTCATATAATATTCCTCCTCCTATATCAGGTTCACCTCTCCAACCTGAAAAATATTCTAAGGGTCTTTGCCATCTTTGGGTGAATGAAAATCCTCTAATATTACCTAGTAAATTTTTATTTAATACTTCTTTAGCTAAAGATACGGTTGGGTTTAATCTTACTTGTAAAACACAATATGCTTTTTGTTTTACTTTTTTAGATACTTTTAATATTTCATTTAAGTCTTCTATGTTAAATGTTACAGGTTTTTCTATTAACACACTACATCCCTTTTCTAAAGAAAAAATTGATTGTTCTTTATGTAATGAATTGGGGGTTGCTATTACCATAAAATTTAAATCTTCATTACTTATCATATCTTTATAATCAGTATAAAAAGGTACTTTATGTCTTTTTCCTAAACTTTTTGCTAGGGGGTGCTGGGTATCACATATTGATATTAATTCAAAATTAGAGTTAGATTTAATTGCTTCTATATGTCTGGGGAATATTCCACCACATCCTATTATACCTACTTTATATTTCATTTTTTACTTTTATACTTATTTAAATAATCATCTAATTTATCTTCAATTTCTGGGGGGATTGATTTATAATAGTTACCATCATTTAAGGATTCATATTTTTTTATTTTTGGGATAGAATGAAGTGCCTCTATCATCATTTTTTGTTCTAAATTTTGAATCCTTATATGAAAATCCATTAACGTGTCATCTTGATAGATCTTAATGTTTTGTTTGTCTATTAATTTTCCTTTATCAATATTTTGATCTATTAAATGTGTTGTTACTCCTTGGGGGTGATTATTTATAATAGCCCATTTAACATTATCTAAGCCCCTATTAAGAGGCAAAATACCAGGATGCATATTTAAAACACCAATTTTAAAACTTTCAAACGCTATAGGTTTTAATATTCTAGATCCTAATATTATACCTAAATCTAAATTATACTCTTTAACAATTTTATTTGTTTCCTCAGAATTATGAATAACTACTTTATAAGGTATATTATACCTTTTTGCTATATCTTTAGGATGAGTTAAATATAAGTCCTTTGGGGAGATTCTTACTTTAGATTGGTAAAAATTTAAGTTAACAGGGTTAGCAGCAAGTATTACTTTAGGTGTGTACCCATTTAAAAATAAATTTTGAATCCCCTCTTGTGTCTTCCAATGGGGGAAATTATATGCAAATACTCCTATATTCATTCTATTATATTTTTAAATATTTTAACTATATTATTAAAAGAATAACATTCTTCTATCCACCCCCCAATAACTTCTACATAATTTATCCAATCCTCGGGTGTTAATTCACTAAAGAAATGATTTAAAGTATTTGTTAAGTCATTAACATTTTCTCCTAGAGGAATTATCCCTATTTCATTATTTCCTGTAAGTTTTTGTATAGATAATCCAATATTGTTTACGGTAGAAAAAGTTAAATTAGAAGTAAATAACCCCTCGAGTGAGGCTATCCCATACCCACCAACACTGGGGTTGTATTGGTCTATGTAAAATATAGATTTTTCTTTTTCTTTAATAACTTTATCATGAGAGACCCCTTGCATAGATTTAAAAACATATTGGGAAGGGTTTAGGTTTAGGTTATTAATTGTTTGGGTTATTTCTCTAGTTCCCTTAGTATTTATATTAGAGGGAATATGTAGAATAGTCCATGGGGGGGTTTTAATTTTGTTTTTAAAATCAGATATAAATTTATTTTTATCAAAATTAAAATATTGATAAGGCCATAAAGGTGTATCTTTTTGCCCTTTAGGTGAAAGATGATATAAATCAAGAGCATAAAAATGTTTGTATATTTTATCCCTTTGAGGGTGGTTATTATAAAAAGAATAAACTTGTCTATAACAAGACCCAGGGTGCCAAACACAAAATTTAGCTTTAATTTCAAATAAATCAAAACCATATAAAGAACTAAATTTATTTATTGTTTTATATACTAAATTAGGTTGTTGACCCTCCCACCCTTCTTCTGAAAATATGATAATATCACTTTCCAGTAAGAATTGTTTTGATTTTTCAATTTTTATTTTATCACAAGTTTCTAAATCATAGTCATGTTGAATACTATAATTAAATGGATGTTTTTGAAAACAAATAGATTTAGATTCTATATCCTTACTATGTTTGTTAAGACAATAAGAGTACTCTGTTAAAACATTTGCATAATCTACAATAGATAAAAAACTTATCCTCATAACGTCTCGTAATAATTGTTTTGTTTTTCCTGTTTTTCTATTGTTTTTGGATGATATAAAGCAAAATATTCTACATCTGGCAGCATAGTATATGTTTTAAATCCATCTAATCGTTCATGTACTTTATTTACCCATTTGATTTCGGGCACATTTCTCCAAATCCTCCATTGAAAATCAGGGAAATTTACCCATCCCGTATCGGTTACGTTCCATCCCCATTTTGCGATATGTTCGGGAGTTAAACCCTCTACTGTATTTACTCTTGGAACTAGAAAAATATCCATTTCTGGGTTGAGCTCTAACATTTCCGGGAGGGATTGGATCAAATCTTCGGATGGATATTCATCTGCATCTATTTGGAAAATGTAATCCCCAGTACACTGCTGAGTTAGATGGTTTTTAAACGCTGCAAAATTATTGTTTAAGGAAAAATCGTATGTAAATTTGATTTTACCCATATCTGCTAAATTGCCACAGTAAAGGTTAACTTCCATTTCTGGGGTTAAGGGTGTATGTGATGCTGTTGCTTTAAAGGAAGCATCCTGTTGAACCACGATCTCATCTTGTGGGCGTTTGTGTTGAAGCAAAAAGTTCACTAAACGTTGAATTTCTATAAATTCATTACAGACTGTTATTGCATAACTTATTTTCATATCTCTTATGTATTCTTAAATAATGTATAGCCATCTAACTCAAACCCAGGATCTTCAATTTTAATTTCACTAATTCTGTAACCAGGGGTTGGGGATTGAGTTGCTATAGTAAGATAAAGGGTGTTTTTTTGTTTATCACTTATTCCTCTTCCTGTTTTATCATCCCCAACAAAGATTAAAGAATAGGGGGAATTTTGTTTTAAAAAAAGATTAATAATTTTAACTACAGTATTAATTATTTTTAGTAATTCTTTGGAATTGGATCGTTGGATTTGGGAGGTTACACCATTTATTGAATAAACAACATTATATATCTTTTGAGTATAATCATAATCATTATGTTTAACCTCAAACCTTTCCCAACTCATTGGGTCAAATATAGTAAATTCAACCTCAACCATGCCAAAATCAGTATTAAACTCCCACTCATTTCTGGATGTTTGGGTAAAATTATAAGTTTGGATGTTTTGTAAGTCTCCTAATTCTTTTAAGTAAGATTCATTTATTATTTTTTTAATATGATTTATTTTCATGATTCTTTATCCTGGTAATACTCCAATATATGAAAGAGCTTCCATATAATCACGTTCTTCGAATGTTTTCATGTTTTTCATATCCATTCGATATTTCATGAACTCTCCAGGTTTGCCTGGGATTGGGTGTTTATCTTGTTCTTTTTTAGGAATTTCAATTGCTTTAACAGCAGCCCATCTCCAATTTGAAGCATCTGCACCATTTGCAAATACCATGCCTTTATCTTCAACATTGATTGTATTTGGTAACCAAATTAATTCTGTTTCAGAATCAGTCCAAGCTAAATCTTTGTATAACTCAGGTAATGTTTCCATTTGCTGCATATAAAACTCATGGTCTTCTGTCATGAATGAATTTGTCCAAAACCCACATGAAATACTCATGTAGTTATAAATCTCAGGAGCTAGTTGTACTTTATAGCACAAGTCACCTCCAGATTTAGGGCAATTTATAATTTCTTCGTGTTGCATTAATCTATTTTTTTAAGTTTAGGTAATTCTATTTTTTTCAATTTAGGTAACTGTAATTGTACTTGTTTTGGAAATTCAGGGATTCTTTCAGTTAATACTGTATCTAATTTTTCCTTCATAGCATCAAATGAGAATTTTGTTCTACTTTGGAAACCTTGACGTTTAGCCTTCTCTAAATATCCTTTATAATTTATAAACATATCTCTCAAATAGTATCCTGTTTGGCCATAATCAACACTAAACCATTCTGAATCTGCTAATAGCATATTATTTGCTGCTGATGGGTGTACTTTTGTTAAGGTACCTGGTAAAAGTGTAGTAAATTCTGGATTAAGGTAATCTATATGTCCGCTCCAATTTGATGAAATGATTGGTTTATTGGTTAAAGAGAATTCAAGTAATGGACGTCCAAATCCTTCACCTTTGGTTAAATTAACCATTGCTTTAACTTTAGTGTGGTTATAGATTTCATTCATTTCAACATCCGTAAATTCACCATGTAGTAAATACACATTTGGAAGGTTGGAGGAATTGACAGTGTTTTTAACTGCTTTGATACGTTTTATCAATTCATCTCTATCCATATAAGAAGAACCTACTTGAGATGTTTTTAAAATAAGAGCAGGTTTTTTCGTTTTATTTTTAAACGTTTCATAGAATGCTTTTACTAATAGACCTACATTTTTTCTATCCTCACCCATAGCACCTTGCATCCAATGTCCTACAAACAAATAAGCAAATTCTTCTTTTACATTAGATAAATCAAATGTGGATTTGGTTGGTTTATATAAATCTGTATTAGCTCCTTCAAACATTATTTCACTATCACCTTTCCATTCAACAAATCCAATTGATTGGTTAGTTTGTTGATCGCGTTTTTCGTATTTACTATTTTTCAATACGCTGATAGTGTGTTCAGATGATCCTAAAATTAAATTCATTTTACCACATCCTTCTAACCATTCAGCAGGTGCTATTGTAGTTTCAATACCTGCAGTACATCCAATATTATATTTTCCCATTGGTTGAAACTCATTTGGTACTGTAATTTGCATCCAAATTTCTGGTTGTGTTGGTAATTGGGGAGAATTTAATAAATGTGGGGTTAAAAATTCCCATTCAGGGTTAGCTTTAATGAATCCTCTAGGGGTGGAACCCCATCGTTGAGATAGGATTTTAACATCATATTTTTCTAATTCAATAATCGCTTTAACGATATCGCGAGAACGTGCTCCATATCCACTGTACGTATCGATAGGGCAGCTTATTACAAAAGTTGGTTTACTCATAACTTAATATACAAATGCGTGATTAATTGTAGGTTCTTTAACATCGTTAACGTTGATTAACTCATATCTTTCTCGTGGGGTCCACGTGTTAAATAATTTATCTATCGCGAAAATCGCTTTAGCTCCCATATCTTCTGCTGTAAATCCTACATCATTTACAGCCCAATGTCTACCTATTTTACCTAATTCATCTCTTTCAGTTTTACCTAAAGCATATACTTTACCGATTTGGATAGCTGCATCTTCTGCAGAACATCTATCATCCCAAATATATGGTGTTTTAGGTGAGCCTTGGATTGATCGATTTGAAGGAAATACTGGAAATGCCCATACACCATGGTTTTTATATTTTCCGGTATGGTTTGAAGGGAGTTCAGGTGTTGGTGTATACCAATTTCCAAATTCATCTTCAAATCCCATTTGATCTTGCATCCCACCAGTTACATTAGCTATAATAACAGTTCCTGATAGAATTGCTTCTGTTAAAGATAAACCCCATCCTTCATTTGAAGTTAAAAGGATTTGTGAATCCGCAATATTATACAATTGATTTAATTGTTTATTGTCTAACTTGTTAGTTGAGAAAGCAATAGCATCTGGGTAATCTGTAAATAATATTTTACGTACTGCCTCTAAATCAGTTCCATGTTCGCTTATTATTTCAGTATGCATTACCATGATACATTTAGCTGCTTTTTCTTTAGGTAATGTATCTAAAAATATTTTAAAAGCAAACATTGTGTCTGGGATTTGTTTTCTTCTGATATTCCTTGAATTAAAGAATACAACAAAATCCTTTTCTTTACCTCCAAACAATTGATTTTTAACTTGTTCAAGTTCTTTTAACTCATCTTCTTTTTCAATTGGATAATATATCTCGTGGTTCAAACCATGAGGAACATATTCAATTATTTTATTACCTCGTTTTTCATCCAAAACCAATTCATTAATTAATTTTGTTTGTTTTGAAATAGCTAATAGAGCATCACATGATTCATAAAATGCTTTATTATACAATGGAGCTGGATAATCATCCCAAATGTTTAGATAAATGATTGGCATTGTTTTTCTAATCTCATTTTCAATCATAAACAACCATTCAAAATATCTTGGATCGGTAATTAACATGATCGCATCCGGTTTTTCTATTTCAATCAGTTGTCTGATCAATTCAGCATCTCCATATCCATCTACAGGATATAAAAATACAGATGAATCTGTTAAACCAGAGGATTGGTTAGTACTTGCACTTAGATCAAATCGTTTACCTTTCTCTGGGTGGTTAATTGCTCCAGCAATGTTTACCCAATTGAAATGTTGAGATGTGTTTAAAACTAATTCACGTGCTATTGTAGCCACACCTGAATGTACTCTAATATCATCGCAAATCAGTAGGATTTTCTTCCGCTCATTTTGAGGGAGATACTTAAAACTTGAATTCATATAACTATTTTATTTTTTGTTTAATATAATAACTTTTTTTAATTCTTCCAAATTATTTATTGATAATTAATATTTCTTTCCCATATTTCTTTATTTTTAAATAGGGATATTTTTCTTTACATACCTCTGCTGCCTTCCAAAATATATCAAAACGATATTCATCAATTGGATGTATTTTAATCGTTGAAGATTTATTTGATAAAAATTTAGGGGTTATTTCATCTCTTAAAATTTTAACCCAAGTATCTGATCTTCTGTCGTCTGATCCCCCTTGAAAGGAAGTTAGGTCTATTTGATCTTTTACTTTCTGAAAGTCAAATATTCTTAATTCATTTCCTTTTAAATCTTTAACTATATAAAAGGTTTCAAAATATTTATTTACAGGATTAAATCTTACACCTATATTATTTTCATATTTATCTTGAAATATCCATTCACTCTCACTAGTCTCTTTAAAATCATATGCCATTTCCGGATTAACTAGTTCTTGGATATATCTACTTTCTTCATACCATGTTGCTTCATATTCATTTAAATTTCTTTCTTGGGATTCTTTTATGATTTTCCCTAATAGTTTCATTAATTCCATTTATTCTTCCAAACTTAAATCACTATGGTTGTGGATTTGTTTTCTAAATTCATCACTTGTTAAATAAAGATGAACTGCTCGTTCAGATAGTTTTTGGAAGCTAAATTTGCGTTTGATGCATTCCACTTTAAAATTTTCAAATAGATCTTTATCTAATTTGACAGATGTTAATTGTTGGTTTTTTTCACTCATAATATGTTTTTATAATTGTTATCGGATATACATATATTAGGAGATCAGTAGGTCGCAGAACACAAGTGAGTCTTATTAAAAGGACACCATTTGCATTTATCATTTGGTGTAGGTTGGTGGTCAACATCTTTATAACCATTGTTATCAAATGCTTTTTCTACAAATTCATCTATAGATTTAGATACTTTATTTAATTTTACTTTACCTGAAGCTGGTTGGTATAATTGAATGCGTCTAATAACATAGTCTTCACTTTCGTATAGTTTTCGTTTTACAATCAAAAATTCTATTTCAATATTTTCTATTGGAAAATCATATATTTCGGAGAAATATTTTTTATATAGGATAAGTTGAAATTGTTTTTGCTCATCTGATTTTTCTCTTTTACTCCAACCTGATTTACTAGTTTTAATGTCTATAATTTTAACAGTGTTTGTTGGTTCATGGTACATTACCAAATCGAGATATCCTTGAAACAAAACATTTGACTTTTTAGTGTTTGGATGTTTAGAAAGAGGTAATTCTACTCCAACTAAATGCCATCCCTTTTTAGAGAAATATTTTGCTTTATGTTTTGAAAATTCTTGTATAATAGCAATTCCATCATCATAGAACTCACTTAATTCCTCAGGTTGTAAGAAGTGTTTGTTCTTGTTTTTCTTGTATTGAACTATATATTCTTCTCTTAAAGCATCTTTTAACATTTCAGATGTATTTAAACGATCTGCTTCTGCTCCACTTTTTTCATACATTGTAGTTAAATATGTTTGGAGGACCTCGTGAAAAGCGGTTCCAAATACAGTATGGATAGAGGAAGTAAATTGTTTATGTCCCTCTTTATATTGTAATGACCATTTTTTAGGACATTCGTTAAACATAGATAATTGAGAATATGACACCAGTTTTTGGGTAGCAAAATCAATTTGAGGTAATTGTTTATTTTTTATTTCCTTTACTAGGGATGGGATCTTTTTTTTCATTACGGGAATATAAGAAAAAGCCTGGCGAAAGCCAAGCTTTTATTTGAAAGTAAAAAGAAACCTCCACGATAGCGAACGTTGGAGGTTTCGCCGTTACAGTTTTTGTAACGGTCCTAAATGTTATTTAATTATTCCGGCTCTAACTTGCCATCTTCTAATTTCAGCAATTTCTTCTTGAGTACCAACAATACTTTCGTAATCAGCCATTGTTAGTGTTTTTCCAGATGCTGATAATGAAATAATATTTTCTGCTACATCATGTAAATCCATGTCTGTTTTAGCATCCTCTCTAGCATATTCGAGTAAACGAATAAACAATGGAACGTCTACGGTAATTTTGTCTTGTGGGTTCATGTTATTAAGATAAAGAAGGGAAATCTTCTGTGTTGAAATTAACTACTATATCTTCTCCTTCTGTAGTAAATATTAAAGGAATTTGGTTGGAAGATACTTTAACTTCACCTTTTGAAGTAATATATTCGTGTGCAGGTTCAAACATTTCAGCATCTTCTCCACCCATAGCATCTTCATTGGAGTATTCCGTTTTCTCAAATGTAAATGATTGTGGACCTTCTTCATATTCATCTCCTAAATCAACGGAATCAAATAAATCAGTGAGGTATTTTTTGAATGTATCTTCATCTTCAGATTCATTCATTGAAACTTCATCCGCTACTTTATCTTCCATATCTGAGGTTTCATCTTCTTTGATGTCATCTCTTTCTCTATTTGGTTTAATTTCGTAACGTTCACCTAAGAAATGCTCAAATGCTATT
>Ga0099847_1000863_pt1 | contig 10403 bp, 7 predicted proteins | sample CB_VirMetaG_2_FD_78178 | JGI IMG/M metagenome (GOLD analysis project Ga0099847, IMG submission 78178) | Freshwater to marine saline gradient viral communities from Chesapeake Bay - CB_1504_2 Viral MetaG | ecosystem: Environmental > Aquatic > Marine > Coastal | place: USA: Chesapeake Bay...
ATAAATAACCTATGACACCAGAACTATTAGCAATGCTAGGGGGCGGCGTAAGCGGCTTCGTAATGAAGATGATTGCGGCACAGGCCGACAACCAGGCTCGTCTTTTTGAGCGTATGATTGCTCGTCAGACCGTAGCGGACGAATCAGCGGACAAGGCAGCAGCTCGTGGTGGTGTCTATATGCGGCGTGCAATTACAGCGGCAGTTATCTTTGCCATTGTAATAGCCCCATTTGTCTTTGCATTCACGGACATAGGTGTTAGTATTCAAACAGAATCCAAAGGCTTTCTAGGGCTATTCAAGCGTCTAGAGTGGTCCACTGTACAGGGTTTTGTAATACTACCAGAGATCCGCCAAACAGCTTTAGCCATTGTAGGGTTTTACTTTGGTTCCTCACAAGTCAAATAATCAATAATATTATGTACGGAAGAAAAACAAAAAGTGCTGGCAAAGGATCCTGTGGTGAGCGCAGTGGAAAGAAAGGCAAGTAGTGCCTGACAAATCCAAGATGAAGTGCAACGTACCCCGCCGTGAAGTACAAGGCGGGAAGAAGTTCGTCGTAAAAGCCTGCCAAGGTGGGACAGAAAAGATCGTACGATTCGGAGATGCTAATATGAGCATCAAGAAGGATCAGCCAAAACGGAAGAAGAGTTACTGCGCTCGCAGCGGTGGCATTAAAGGTAAGACTAATAAACTATCAGCTAATTACTGGAGCCGTAAGGCTTGGGATTGCTAACAACCAGAGGAATAACACTTGTCACGCTATAGCACATACGGTAAAATTGATGATCCTATCCAGGAAGATATGGATGTAGGCTTTATTGGGTTCAATAACTATAGCCGACCTGATCAACTTCCATCGGGAATGCTGGCCTCCAGTGAAAATGGACGCATAGGGAAAAACGGCGAGTGGCAGGTACGAAAGGGAATTAATCTAATTAAAGCTCCATTTGCATCTGGGTCAAATGTACTACGCCTGCCAACAGTTGACGAAACTACAGCAATTCCTACTGTCGCTGCCCTTCTTCCTACTACTATTCGGTCAGCATCATTGGTGAGCGATGAAGTGCTAATTATTATTGATAACCCAGCTGTAGAGCCAGGTCACGTATTTGTTGCAGGTGATGAAATCTACGTAGAGAACCTAGTAAGCACTACAACTGACCCTAATGGCTTGCATAAAATTACGGACGTAACGGACAATAGTACTACGATCACAATTAAATACGCCCTGGTCGGAGCTAATGAAATCTACAGCACTGCACTTAGCTTGCCATTTAGTTTAAATGATACTGGAACGCAACCTCTGTTGACCGCTATTACTTCATCATCTGCAATTGGTTACAATATGATATTGGATCAAGCTGACGTATCGGAAGTGTATTCAAGCACTAACTTTAGTGATCCCAATCAAGGCAACAGCCAGTGGATTATACTGTCATCTAATGTTCGTTCAATAGCCATAAAACTAAGCGATCCAGAAGTATCAGTAACCATGGGTTACCCACTTGGTGAAAATGTACCACCTGAAAGCAGTATGCTTCAGGCGTTTAATAAAATATTTATTTTTCGTGACGGACAAGCTGCACTAGAAAATGAAAAATTCTTTACCCCATTTGGCATTGAGTCCGCAAGTACCCCTACTGCCGATCGTACAGTTACAATAAATACTGAAGCCGAACACGAACTTAGCATAGGGGATACCATTACAATTTCTGGACTTACTGATTTTGTTGAGGGAGAAGATCCAAATGGAACTTGGGTTATTAATACAGTTCCTAGTGCTACTAGTTTTACGTATGAGCTTCCAGTTACATATTTAGCAGCGGCTACCTATACGGTCAGCGCACTTTCACTTATATCTCCAGGGTTCAAGCTAGTAGCTAGTGGAGCATATAGCCAGCCTAAACAGCTATCACCTAGTAGGGTCGATATTGTTGATGGAAAAGCAACCGCTGAGTTCGGATCTTTAGCCGCTATGAACGGGACTAAAGTAGGAGACGTAATCGAGATTGAAGACGCTGGCGGATCTACATTCACGGTAGGAACAGACTACGTAATATCTTCTAGGGACGAAACTGCCTTTGAGCTTGAGTTCTATGCTCAAGAACCTGATGACTCCAATGTATCTGGAGTTATATTTCAGCAGCTCGTATCTCAGGGCCTTGGGTTTACACATATGCCTGCACCAGAGTACGCAGCATATCACCAGCGTAGGCTGGTAATGCCATTTAAGTACACGGTAGACGATGCAGTAAATACTTTTACGTATCGTAAAATATTGGATGAAGTAATTATTTCTGACATTTTGGATTCAAATACGTATGATCAGATTTACGCTCAGTATAGATTTAACGCAGGTGCATCGGATTACAATGTAGGTTTGCATTCTTTCTCAGATGACAATCTTCTAGTATTCAATCGCAATAGTGTGCACCTTGTTAGTGGAGCAGAACGAGATGCAAAAGTGCAGTTAATTACCAATGAAGTAGGATGCGTAGCAAGAAAAAGTATTATCCAAGTAGGTAACAATGTATTGTTTCTTTCTGACAATGGTGTATATGGAGCTAACTTCCAGGACCTTTATAACTTACGTGGAAATGAAGTACCCCTAAGTTCTTCCATTAATCCAGTTATTCAACGAATAAATAGAACCGTATGGGACAAAAGCGTAGCTGTATATTTTGATAATAGATATTACCTAGCGGTTGCCCTTGATAATAGTTCAGTAAATAATGCTATACTCATTTACAATTTCATTAATAAACAATGGGAAAGTATAGACACTACTGAAGATATTAACTGGAACATCTTAGACTTAATTGTTGCAGGTAAAAAAACGGATCGTGCTGTATACGCTATTAATACACTGGGCGGCCTACATAAAATAGATGCTCGTGCAGATGCATTCGATGTATTAGCCACGGAAATTACAACGGAAGAAAATCCCGCTGGTGTAATTCACAGCATTCCTGCTTCAGTTACAACAAGGCAATTTACGCTAGGTAGTATGGACCGAAAGCGTTGGAATAGTTTTGATCTGCACCTGCAATCATCCTTAGACAATGAATCTAATTTAGACATTAGCGCAGAACTAGAGAACATTGACGCAACTGTAGATCTTGGTACATTAAAGGCATTGAACTCAGGTTCTAACTTAGCCCCAGATGAGGATGTTTCAGTACGTGGTAGAATAGGCAATAGACGAGCATATGGAATGCAAATTACACTTAACAATACAGTTGGCCGTCCTCGATTTAGAGGGCTTAAAGTAGGCGGAGCTGAAGCATTTAGATCAACAAACAAGGCAATATAAAATATGGCTACAATTACAATTACTCCTGGGGAATCATTTAACCCTACCGAAGCGGTAACATCAACTAAGCTTAATGATCTTGGCTCGCCTACTGCGGCCTTGACACCTGCTTCTATTGGCACAGCAGATATTGCAGATAATGCAATCACTCTTGATAAAGTTAATGCTAATGCAGTTGGCACTTCTCAACTGATCAATGATTCCGTTAATTCTGACAAGATCCTAGATGCTTCTGTAATTGAAAGCAAACTTGCTACGGATGCAGTAACAACAGGTAAAATTGAAGACCTTGCGGTAACCACAGATAAAATTGGAAACGGACAGGTTACACCTACTCAGTTGTCTACGGGTGCTCCTACTTGGAGTACAGCTGGGACTCTTACTGTACCTGGGGATAGCATTGAAATCAATGCAGGATTAGTAGCGGACGATGATGCTTACATTGACTTTCACAGTAGCCCCATTGGAAGCACAGACTATGATGCTCGTATTTACAAAGACCCAGGAGAGAACAGTAGTTTTTCTTTTAGAAACGCAGGAACGGGTAGTACGTATATTCAGCAAGATGGTGAAACCAAATTTACAACTACTGGCGGCACTGAGGGTAACACTACGATTACTGGAGGAGGCACAGCCTCTGAGGATGGAGCTAAAATTTCTTTGTATGGTAGTGGGTCTTCCTCATCTTCAGCAAGTGACATTTTGTATAGCGCAGAGAGACACCTATTTAGGAACTCAACTGGAGCTACTAATGTGTCCTACGTTCAAATGAATATGACCGATGCGGGTCTTGCAGAGCTAGGTGTGTTTAGTAATGACGCCAGCGGAGAAGCGAATGTAAAAATTCAATCTAAAACTCCAGGTCTTATTTTTAGCGACGTAACTGCTGGTCAAAAAGACTTTCAGATTCAGGCCCAAAACAACGCCTTAAGCATTTACAGCGGGGATGTGAGCGGAGACGCTCCACTGACCAATGAAATTGTAAAGATTAAATCTACCGATGAAGTAGAAATAAAAGGTAATCTATTAATTAACAACGTAGTAGATAAACCTGCGATTTTAATTGAAGATACTAGTTCTGGGACTGAAGACCGTGAAGGAGAAATTGCAGTTCCTGTTAATGAAACATTTTCCTTGGGTTTCTGGGATGCAGCTGCAGCTGTTGGATCAAGGTTTATATCGAAGCTTAGGTTTGATAGCAGTTTGATTTACCTTCGAAGCAGACTGAAAATTGGCGGTACAACTGATGGTGCAGATAGCCCTTTTGTTTATCTAGATGGAATCCGATCAGGCACTACAGACGAACTAAGGCTATTAGCAGACAAGCTTACATTTTATACTGATACTAGCTATGGAACTAAAGTTATTGATGCAACAGACACAAAGGTATCAATTGATATACCGCTAGAAGTATCGACTATTTCTGGACCTGAGTACGCTGATGTGCTAACTCTTAAAGCTGATCCTGAATCACCTGATCCAACCAATGGTGGAGCGCAAATTAGTTTGCACGCTAAAGTTAGCGGTGTGCCAAATCAAATCTACTTTAAATCTAGTTTTATTTACTTTGATAGTGTCGCTGCTTCGCCTGTTAGATTTGCCAGCATTAATCCAAATGGTCCAGCGGCTGTTAAAGACTTAACAACCAAGGAATATGTTGATGATTTTTCTACAAAAGCGTTCTGCGTATTTAATGGTACAACTGGAGCACTTTATTCTGGGTCTAAGAATGTTAGCGGTGTAGTTAGAAACAGTGCTGGAAATTGGACTGTAACCCTAACAAATGCTGCACCTAGTTCTGCGTTTTGCGTTTCGGCAAGTGCTACTGCACAAAGCGGCACATCATCTAATTATGCTACTGGAGCATACTCGTCTACCTCTACAACAATTACAGTTGAACGGGAACGATCCAATGGAGAAGGAGCTGATGCTAGTAAAATCTCGGTTATGGCTATCTGGTAGCACAAATAATTTAATAATTTAATAATATGTCCATTATAAATAAAGGAACAGCGTTCTCCAACGGAGAACAACTTACGGCTACTAAGCTTAACGATATGTTAGACTTAGCTACCTTTGATCAATCAGCTGCTGACAGTGCATCAACTACAGTTAATTCTTCTGGTCAGATTTCAGTAGCTGACTCTGGAATTACGCCAAGCAAACTTAGTGCAGGTGCTCCAGGTTGGGATTCAAATGGTCAACTGAGAGTAAATGGACCAATTAAAGTTGGGTTTAACAGCGGAAGTGGAGATCCAAATTCTTTTGTTCGTGGGTCTCGTGTTGGTACATTTGATATCCTAAGTCTTTGCTCTGATGATGAGATACACTTTGATACCGTCAGTGGAAATCAAAAAGTAATTATTGATAACGTAGGAAGAGTCAAGATGGGTACAACTGGCACTGCTATTTGGAATGATAATTCTGAGGCATCTGCTGGTTTTGTTTTTAATGCAGATGGTAATTATACTCAAGCTGCTCGATGGCAGGCTACACCTCTTTACCTAAATGTAATGGGGGCAGCCGCTGCATCTGCTTATACCTGTCAATACTTTGCGGTTAATGGAGTAGGGGTAGGAACACTCCGAGGTACTGAAGGAGGTGGCCTTGAACTAACTCAGCTATCTGACTACCGACTGAAAGAAAACGTACAAGAAATCGAAGGGGCAACTGATCGTGTTAAAGGATTAAATCCTTGCTTGTATACAATGAAATCAAATGGCAATCAGGTTGAGGGCTTTATTGCTCACGAGCTTGCTGGCATTCCTGGTGCTGTTATCGGAGAAAAGGACGCAGTAGATGCAGAAGGAAACCCAGAGTATCAAAGTATTTCTGAGTCTAAGCTTATCCCTACATTAACAAAAGCATTGCAGGAAGCTATTGCTAGGATTGAAAAACTGGAGGCTCGTGTAGCTGCACTAGAGATTTAATGAACTCCTTACTTCAAGTAGTACAACTAGCGTTGCAAAACGCTACTCAAAATATAGTAGACTAATATTCCTCGATATACTAACTTAAGTACTATGCCATTACCTAAAGCCAGAAAGATAAGAACCTCAGAAGAACAACAACTTGTTATTGATGCTGCTATTGCGGACAATCACAACATGAATTACGCTACTCATGTTATTGAAAAGGGAAATGAAATAGTTGGCGGGTGGTGCTTGGGCGCAATCCCTCTGGTTATGATTTGGAATAATTCCAATAGCATAAATGCTAAAGAGTCCTTGATCTTAAATAACACACTTAGAACTATTATGGATGACCGATCACCAAACGGCTATCTTATCGCCTGTGACAATAACTCTCCTTACATCAGCCATATGAAAAAATTTGGCTATCAACCTATATGGGAAACTAATCTCTTTGACTCTAATGGAATTATTTAAATTTATTTTTGAACCTGTTAATAAATGGCTTTGGTCATTTCTTTGCGAGCGGCACTTAATCCTTTTTTGCTTTGGCGGCGGCGGCGGCAACACAAAAATTGAAGCACCAAAAGAGAGGGATGCATACGCAGATATGCTTCGTTATCAGGAGGCACTGACAAATCCAATTCTGAATGACAAACTTGTTGCTTCAGAAGCTAGATATGGCCCTCAGTATGCTGCACTGGAGTTAGATCAGATTAACACTTATTTACAGGGCATTCCAGAAGGTACAGTTAATCCCGCTTATGAAGAAGCTAGGCGGAAAGATTTAGGTTGGCAAAGTATTCAAAAAAAATTGAATGCTATGGACGATCCGTCCCAAGCAAAAGCCTCTGACTTTACAGTTGGTGAACGTTATTGGTTGGGTAAGTCAGGGCTTTTAGATAAATATGACGAGTTAAAATATAAGAAAGATGACTATGGTAATCCTACGGAAGAACTATTATTAAGTCTTAAAAAAACAGAGGAGAACGCAGGACGTGCTAAGCAAGGCTTTATAGAGGAAGAGGAGTTTACGAAACAAACTCCTGGGCTGTATGATCAGATTGAAACAGGAGCACAGCGATCAGGGGTAACAATTCGTGATGAACTAAAGAAGCAACGTGCAGATGATGTAGCAGCTTTAAAGCAGTATGGTAAGGAAATAGTAGAAGGTTATCGAGCTTCAGATGAACGCAGCGCAGGACTAGCAGATGAAGCAACTGCAAGGGCTGCACAAGATCCTGGTCTTGTTATGCGTGGTCAATATTTGATGGACCAAGGATTGCAAGACGCTAGCTTCAATGAAGCAACTCTTGGACTTGCTGGGTATGGAAACATTGGTGCCAATATGGCAAATGCAAGCGGAGCTGAACAAGCATTATTTGGAAGTGGATTAAGGAATGCTTCTACTGAAGTCAGTCCAGCGGGTTACAATGAATCATTGTTGGGTCTTAGTGGGCAGTATAACCTTACTGCAGGCAGAGAAAATGCAAGTGCAGCCGAGCAACAACTAAATAAGATGGGGATGAGTTTATCTGACCTATCAGAGTCAGAGCAAGAGGCACTTATTTCTGGACGTGGGAAAGAGTTCATGCAGAGCACTGGGGAACTTAGTGCCTTAGAGCAGCGCAGGGCGCAGCAATCAGCTCGACAGGCTTCTACTTCTCGTGGCCGTGGAATGGATCAATCTGCTTTGTATGGAGAAATGCAGGCACGAATGTCTGAGGAGCTTGGCAAGAGGGAACGTGAAATTGGTCTAGGGTCACAGCTATTGGGGCAGTCTACTGATATGCGTAATACTCGCTTAGGACTTAGCGCAAGTTTACTTGGGCAATCTGAAGGCATGGATGCCCAGCGCAGGGCAGAGCAGATGCAAAAGCAACAGTTTGGGGCAAGTAACTTATCTCAGGCCGAGGGACTGGCTGCACAACGTAGGGCAGAGCAGTTGCAACTTCAGCAATTTGGAACGTCTACACTGGGTCAGGTAAATGCAATGGGTGCTCAACGAGCAGACCAGCAGTTACAAAGGCAGCAATTTGGATCTCAAATGCTTGGTCAAGCTGAAGCAATGTCTGCTCAACGTCAGCAACAACAGCTTCAACAGCAGCAGTTAGGAGCTAACATCTTTGGTCAAGGACTACAATCCCAGGATCAACGCCTACAAGCTGCTTTTAATATGAACCGCAATATCTCTGGTGACTTAGGTAGTGTTATTCTTGGCCGACCTTCATCATCTATGGCTCAAAGTAATGCAACCTTAGGTCAAGGAGCTAATTTAGCTGCAAATCAAGATCTATTGTTCCAAGATAACAAGGGACTAGAGCTAGGTATGTTTCAGTCTCAACAAGAAACTGCGGTAAATAGCGCAAATGCTCAGGCTGCAGCAGCCGCACAAGCTGGTCAATCATCTATGATTGGTAGCATTGCAGGTGCAGCACTACCAATGCTAATGTGCTGGGTAGCTCGTGAGGTCTACGGCGAACATGATCCGAAATGGAAACAGTTCCGTGCATGGGTCCTTGAAGATGCACCAACTTGGTTCGTTAATCTATACGTTAAATACGGCGAACGCTTTGCTGAATTTATCTCAAACAAACCTATCCTTAAATCAATCATTCGTAAATGGATGAATACAAAGATTAAATAATTATGCCCCAAGTAAATGATTTTGACATGAGTAAATATGCCCACGATTTCAGTGGGTATGTAAGAGCTGCTGAAATGCGAGCACAATCAATGGCTAACCTCGGTCAACAAATCGGTGCTGGTATTACTGCATTTGACACAAAGAGGAAGGAGAAGAAAAAGAAGTCAGAGTTTGAAAACCTAGTAATGCCTGACCTCATTAAGAAATATGATGGTGATGTAGAGACAGCAAAGAAGGCGGCTAGTTCATTGTATAGCAATCCTGAAGCTTATGGCATGGTTCAAGAGATGCAGCAACTTGAGCAAGAAGAAAATAAATATCAGATGAGCCTAGAGATGCTTCAACAAATGGAAAGTGGAAACATGACGCCCAATGACCTACTGAAAAGCGGTGTCGATCTCAAGATGATAAAGGATTATGCAAGTGTTATGGATGCAACTGCAGAGCAACCTGTAACTGCTGGTACATTGAGTGGCATTTCTGATGCAATGACCGATGCTGGTGTACAGCTTGACAAGGAAACTGGTGGGTACTATAAAGAAGACACAGGTGTTCCTTTTTATCCCTTTGATAATAAAAATGTACCTGTTGATTTCAATGTAAAGGGAGCCGATGACTATAGTGAAATATATAGTGATCCTGGCGTAACTGCATTTGATCCAGATAAGTATAAACTTTTATCAACTCAGTAAAATAAAACAATATGGCTGTATCCTCCGTCCTTGCGCCTAATGGAAAAACTTATACCTTTGAGCACCCAGATGGTGCATCTCAAGAGGATCTATTTAAGTTTGTTCACCAATCTTCTCAGGTTAAACCTAAAGCTCAGGCTACAAAGCCTGGAGTTGTAGAGAATGTTGCTAGGAGTATACCTGCGGGTGCAGCTGCCGCTGGCTACGATGTCCTTGGTGCTATTGGCACAATGGCATTGGAGGGCCTAGGCAAGTACGCAAAGGCAGGATCAGATCCTGAGTACGCTGAAAAAATGGATCAAGCCGTTCGTGGTGCTCAGGAGAAAGTTTCTGAGTACACGTTTGACATTGGTGCTACAGCAAATGAATCCTTTGGGGTAGATCAAGGACGCTTCAGCGCAGATGTTGGCGGTGGACTTGGACAGCTTCCCGTAATGATTCTTACGGGTGGTCTTGCATCTGTCCCTATGTCATTTGCAGAAGTTATTAAGGATGCAGAGCAATCCTTAGATGTTAAGTATTATGACATGACCGAAGACCAGAAGTCCAAGGTAGCCGCAACTGGCGGTGCCTATGCGGCTTTCTCTTTAGCTGCGGATCGAATCGGTCTGAAGTATATGGGACTCACTAAACTAAACAAATTCTTTGATGGTTCTGAAACCGTCAAAGGAAGTATAGTTAAAGATGTACTGAAGGGTACACTGGGTGAAGGACTAACTGAAACATCGCAGGCAGTAGTAAAGGATCAACTAGCTAGGGTCTATGACGATGACCGAGAGTACAACATAGATAGTGTAAAGGGATATTTATATGAAGGTGCAGTGGGTGCCACAGTAG
>Ga0099847_1000865_pt1 | contig 10398 bp, 22 predicted proteins | sample CB_VirMetaG_2_FD_78178 | JGI IMG/M metagenome (GOLD analysis project Ga0099847, IMG submission 78178) | Freshwater to marine saline gradient viral communities from Chesapeake Bay - CB_1504_2 Viral MetaG | ecosystem: Environmental > Aquatic > Marine > Coastal | place: USA: Chesapeake Bay...
ATAACGGGTGTGGTGCTAGGTCTACACCAGAGACGTAGTTGGGTAGCGGATTTTGAGGCCCATATGGACAGTATAGATGATACACATTTTGAACGATGGGCAAAAGAATACAGGTAGTAACGCGTTAGGGCGAACCCTAACATCATAAAGGAGAGTAAGTATGAAATATAAAGATGCAGATATAGCAACGATGCAGAAGTGGTTGAGCGTATGCGAGTTTGTCGAGAACCAGCATGACATAGCTTGCGCCAAGCACAACAAACTGGCACGGCGGCAACGTGCGAAGCACCATGCCAACTCACCCCACGCTGTTAAGAACAGGAGTAAGTAACATGGCTACCAAGAAAGAGTTACGGAAAAGTCTGCGTATAGCCATATGGCAACGCAACGAAGCACGGCGGGAATTAGAGCGGGTGACTGAGCTACATCAGAAGCAGTTCCGTGCCATGCACGAGGCACAGCACGAGATTGCGCGGATGAAACGGCAGATGGAGGTGTTTAACTTCACCCGTGGGCCTGACGACCAGATAGGTAACTACGCATCTGACTACACGATTAATGATAACTTGAAGCCTAGGATAACTATGATTGACGAGTTGGGTAAAGCTGACACTAGCCTGTACCCGAAGCCCAAATACAATATGACTGACGACGAGCGTGCACCACCCGAGGTAGTGAAGGCTATCAACGAGATCATCACAACGTTAACCATAAAGCGTTAGGGACAACCCTAACAAAGGAGAGTAACTATGAACACGCAAGCAGAAGTACAGGCAGTAACTGATATCGCCAACAGCGCACCATCATTATCCACTAGTGCGATGGGTGCTGAAATGTCCACAGGTGTGTGGTCGGGTCGCAGGAAGGACTCGTTCGCCAGTGAGAAAGTTAACTACGATGCAGGTGCCGACAAGAACGTGGCAAGTGTCTATAAGGCGTTACTCGGAGAGTGTGACGAACTGGATGCAGTCAAGAAGCACATCGGCAACGTGCGTAACCATGTACATTATCACTACACACTGCCGTGGAGCGATGGGGGTATGCGACTGCTGACCACCGCTGCGTACTTTGACTACCATGAGAAGATGACCGAGGCACAGGCTACGTTCGATGTGTTGGTTAACACGTTCCTGAATGCCTACGACTGGGAGGTAACACAAGCGCAGGTGCGACTGGGTACCCTGTTCAACCCCAACGAGTACCCCAGCAAGGACTCCATTGCTGAGAAGTTCTACTTCAACATACACTACATACCCCTGCCCGAGGCGGGTGACTTCCGGCTGGACATTGGCAACGCCCAAGCACAGCACTTGAAGGACAGCTACAACAACTACTACCAGAACAGGTTTGACACAGCGATGGCCGACATTTGGCAGCGGCTGCTAGAACCCCTCAAGAATCTGTCGGAGAAGATGGACTACGCAGATCACGAGGACAAGAAGCGCTTCAAGAACACCATCGTGGATAACGTGTTAGCCATAGTGGATGTGATGCGTATGGCTAACGTGCACGGTGACCCGCAGATGAACGCGGTGCAGAACAAGTTGGAAGGAGCACTGCGCCACGTTACCCCTGAAGCGTTACGGGAGGATTGCTACCTGCGTCAGACTACCAAGAAAGCAGCGGATGATATTATCCGTCAGATCAACGCACTGCCGAGCCTGATGTAAGGAGAAGGATATGAGTAAGATGAGTAACATAGCAGGGCACGTTGCTGACGTGCAGAACGAACTGTCTGAGTCGTTGGCCGAGTGGATAATGGATAACCCACTGGACAGCTATGACCAATATGACAAGGACGCGTGGATTAACGTAATACAGGCATGGTTCGACGGCACCGAAGAAGGAAGTTGCCCGCATGACTGGATAGGGGAAGCACTGATGGCACGCGAAAAACTGGTATCAGAAAAAACAGATGATAACCCGTGGGAGACGTTTGTTGAGATGTTGAGCGACGTTGAGCAACTGGCAATACGTGTAGAGCGTATGCTGCGTGACCCGAAGGATAAGATTATCCATGAGCAAGCAATGGAATTGTTACAGTTGGTTTCACCAAAATAGTTAGGGAACACCCTAACATCATAACGGGGCAAAGCCCCAAAGGAGAGTTAATATGAGTAACGCACAAAACATGTACGCCCTGTCACTTGACCAGACAGTCACTGCCATTACGGAAGGTGGTATGGAGATAACCATTCTTGCACAGGGTGATATGGGCACGGGCAAATCCAGCCTGTTGAAGATGCTGGCTGAGACACACCCCGGTCACATCCCCTGCTACTTTGACTGTACGACCAAGGACTTGGGTGATATCACTATCCCTGACTTGGTACGGGGAACACCGGAAGATACGGAAGCCGCCGGGTACGTTACCTACCTCACCAACGAGGAACTGGGCGTGCACCACAACAAGCCCATCATCCTGATGATCGACGAGTACGGTAAGGCTAACCCCAGTGTCAAGAACGCGTTACTGCGACTGATGTTGGAGCGCAAGATCGGTAGCCGTGCACTTCACCCTGACAGCTTAGTGTTTGCCACGACTAACAAGGGCGCAGAAGGTGTGGGTGACCTGTTAATGCCTCACCAACGCAACCGCATCACCATCGTGCAGACCCGCAAGCCCGATAACATGGAGTGGATTGAGTGGGGTTTGAACAACAACATTGACCACACACTGCTTGGCTGGTGTAAGGACACCCCGCAGTTGTTTCACGGGTTTGAAGATTACACTGACCCCGATGACAACCCGTACATCTTCCACCCCCGTGCTACCCGCACATCGTTTGTGACGCCGCGCTCGTTAGAAGCAGCGAGTAACTGGATGAAGAAGCGAGCCGCGTTTGACAACATAACCCTAACAGGTTTGTTGATAGGCACTATCGGTGATCGAGGTGCGACGGACTTGATGGGGTTCGTGGCATTGGCTGACCAGATGCCTACGCTGGAGAGCATTCAGCAAGACCCGATGAATGCCAAGATACCTACGTCAGCGGCGGGTGTGTGTATGGTTGTGTTCCGTACGCTAGGTGCTTTGGAAGCTGCGTGGATTAACCCGTGGATGGACTACCTTAACCGCTTAGGTGTTGAAGCGCAGGGTATGTTCGCTAACGGCGTGCGTTCTTCCAAGTACCGCAAGCAGGGTATGGTGATGACCAACAAGAAGTTCACCGAGTGGGCCATGAATAACAACTACCTGTTCGCGGCTGATAAGAAGTAAGGAGGGATTATGAAAAACCGAGCGGTGCGTAGGCACCACAACGAGCGGTTACGTGCCAAGCGTAGCAAGTACAACACAGTAGCTGGAGACACTACTGAGAAGCGTGTGGGCAAAGCACTGCACACAGCATGTGCTTGTTCGTGTTGGATGTGTGGCAACCCGCGCCACCACTTTGGCGAGCGCACTGTGCAAGAAAGAAAGAACGACCAATAACCTGTTAGGGAGAACCCTAACACTTCTGGGTCGCTTGTCGACCCGGCATAAAGGAGAATGATTATGTTAGCAACAGGAAAGACACTGACACCACAACAACGGCTGTCTAAATGTGTTATCGACATACTCGGTAACGAGAAGTACACCGCCATGAATGGGGTGGTGATGATCGGGGAGCGCGCAGTTAAGCCCTGCCCCCCATTCCACACAGCGTGTACCAACGGGCGTGATGAGTATTATGACCCAGCGTTTGTTGAGTCAATGAACGATGCTGAACTGCGGTTCGTTATCATCCACGAGAACTACCATAAAATGTATCGCCACTTAACAACGTGGGCTGAGCTGTTCAAGATAGATGCCGCCTGTGCGGGCCGTGCGTGTGACTACGTAATCAACCTGATGATATCAGACGACAACAAGCATGACGGGTTCGCCACTATGCCCCAGTCGGTGCCGGGGTGTATTGACGAGCGATTCCGTAATATGTCTGCTGCCCAAGTCTTTAACATCTTACGGAAAGAGAAGGAGGAGGAAGGCGAGGGAGGTAAAGGTAAGCCCGGTGAGGGTGAGGGTGAAGGGCAAGGGGGCAGTCAGCCCGGCGAGGGTGAGCCTCAAGGTTTCGATGAGCATGACTGGGAGGGTGCACAGGGACTGACCGAGGCCGAGAAGCACGAGCTGGAGCGTGAGATAGATGAGGCGATACGGCAGGGGGCGCTTACTGCGGGTAAGTTGGGTACCGGTGGTGCTATAGACATTAACGAGTTAGTCAAGACACAGGTAGATTGGCGAGAAGCACTGCGCGAATTCATCAAGACAACCTGTGCCGGTAGTGACTACTCTACCTACAACCGACCCAACCGACGCTACCTTAGTACGGGTGTGTATATGCCTAGTGGTATCAGCGAGGCCGTGGGTGATCTGGTGTTTGCTGTTGATATGTCAGGCTCTACTAGCATGGGCAAGATGCGTCCGATGTTCTTGGCTGAGATACAGGAGGTATGCAACACGGTCAACCCCGCACGTATACACGTGCTGTACTGGGATACGGAGGTTGCCAAGCACGAGGTGTACATGCCTGAGCAGATGGGTGACTTCCGTAAATCAACCAAGCCAGCGGGTGGCGGCGGTACTACTGTACGTTGTGTTCCTGAGTTCATTAAGGATAACAACATTAACGCGCAGGCTGTCGTGATACTAACTGATGGCGACCTGTACGGGCAGGACTGGGGCACATGGACTAGCCCGACACTGTGGTGCATCGTGGATAGTGACCGGGTGTTCTCACCTATCGGTAAGACCATCCACATTGATAGCGACTTAGCGTAGGGGGTAGGTATGAGCAAACACGTTTGCTATGAAGATAACCAAGGGCATTGTCACAACGGGTGCCGCCGCATCCTTAATGCATCTAGTGCTCGTGCATATCATGGCGATGAAGAATATATCCGGCTACTGGAGAGTCGAGTACATGATCTAGAAATGGGTTTTGAGGTAATGGAGGAGGGTGACCCACAAGGTTGGGCTGAAGATAACTTAAGGAAGATTGCAGCCGAATATGAAATTGAGGAGTTCTTAAAAAAGGGATTCCAAGAGAGTTAGGGAGCACCCTAACAAAGGAGAGCATATGAAAAACGAACTCAAGAAAACTGGCATCAAGAAAATACAGCAGTTACTCGAACACGAGCGTGCCGCAGCAGACCTGCGCCGCGAACTAGTACGGGCTATGATGATTACAATACTGTGGCCCAAGGTGTTTGACAATGGCCCCGCTAAGTCATCATGGAAAGATACACGACCACCTGAACAGCGGTCGCATTATAAGAAGCTTGTACAGGGCGTGCCGTTTCACAAGGGACACACGTTCGTGCTGACAGATGGTGCGGGGGAGGTACGTGAGTTTCCGTTTGAGCAGGTGCCCGAGATATTAGGGGGAGGGTATATAGATGAAACCGACTGACCGTATGTTGAACACTTTAGTACATTGGTTAGTAGTAGGTGTGCTGGTGTTGTTCATTATCAATGTTATCGTTGCCTGTTCGCGTGGAGAGTACACGGCTATCTCTGACGCGTTACTGGTGTGTACTGTGTTTGTTATCGTAACAGCTTGGGCGAGGGGGAAAATGTGAAAACTGGTATCAGAATAAACCCGCGTGGTAAAAGGAAGCACGGCGCACAATGGAAAGACATGACACAAAAGGAAGCGTGGAAGAAACGCAAAGCCGACCCTGTGTACCCCACGGGTGGTGAGGAGCGTAACGTAACCGCGACAGAAGCGGAACGTTGTAGAGGGTTACGTCTTAGTTTTGCACACGAAAATCTGCGTGGGTATTGGTACGAGGGACGTTACATAGTTCGGTACGTTGACAGCACACTGACAGCTATGGTTTGGGATAAACCACAATGGTACATAAATGATAATCTACGTTGGGGTGGGCATTGGTGCAGGAGCATTGAGCTGGAAGCACTAAATTATTTAATTATGAGTAATGAGGATATGACCCGTATGAGACGTTGGGGTATAGCGGGTGTTGCAGTTGGTATGAACGGTTAGGGAGTTCCCTAACATATTCTTAATTCTATGGAGATAGACATTATGAGACTAAATACATTTGAGCAAGTACAGAAGCGTTATGAGTCTACCAAGCCAGTCAACGGTAGCACAACACCGAAGTCATTAGACGTACGACCTATCGGAGATCGTCGTAGAAAGCATGAGCGCATAGTTAAGATCAGCGATACGTGCTACGCGTTGTCCGACGGTTGGTATTGTTGGAATAACGTTACAGTTCTGCGGAGGCAGCGTTTACATACTCCAGAACAGATTAAGCGTTTTTCACCTATCGTATGGGAGAAAACTTCTGATGGTACTATTGAGGTAACCATACACGGCGCTAAGCATGAACACGCGCCGTTTAGTCGGTATTTATTTTTAGAAGATAACCTGCCTAGGGGGATGCAGTTAAAACGTACCGGTGGAAAACAGTGGGTAGTTAGTGGTGGTGAAGAATACTTCCTCCCGAAAAGCACAGCCGCGATTAACCACACAACTTTAGAAACTATTGGCGAGGATAATAAGTTTTTAGTGTTTGAGCAGTCTGCGGGTGGCACAGAGTTTAAACTTGTGAGCGAGCGGTTTTATCCCAAAAGCACGCGTATAGATACGGATGTTAAGCGTCCATATCACGAAAGTATCGGGGAGTTCTACGACTGGATGTTAACTATGGCACCCCTGCTACGGCCAGATGCTACTAGTACTGGCGGTGCTACCCAGTTAATAAGTGCAATGCTAGACCGATATGGTAGTTACCACCTTTTGGGAGTTCGCCACCAGCCGCGCATTTTAATGCAAGCTGGTATTATCACATCGCCCGAGGAGGAGTGGGCCAATTACCGTGAAGTTATTAGCAATACGTACCACCCAGCACGACCAGCGTTGGCTATGTTTATACTAGATGTCTGTGGATACTGGGATATTGATAGGGTGTCTGTACCCCACGACGTACGTAGGTGGGATAGCTTTACTAGGCAGTATATTACTCATGTAGGGGATGCTTGCTCACAAGAAGAACTTAAGGATGAAATGCGTAGGTTCAGGCAGAGGTATGTATCACGTATAAACAAGCTATGTGGATTTATTAAAATAGTAACCAAAGGAGAGTAATTATGTATACACATATATTGGTCAGCAGCATTACAGTACCCACATCACCACACGAGCCAGAGGATAAGATTCTGGATGGCCTACGAGTAACAGACAAGCTATGGGAGTTCGCCACCCAGCTACGCCAGACGCCAGCGTTCCGAGGCTGCAAGTTTGGTTTAGTTCACAGCGGAAATAAAATCAACGCTAAGGTGTACGTCTACTTCCCGAACCAGATATATGTCCTAGGGTCTATAGGGTACGGCGACTGTTCCGTGGGGAACCATGTTCGCATGGCTTATTACGTTCGTGCGCCGGGGATAGCCAATAAGAAGTACCACTATAGTAGTAAGGCGCATCACTGGGTACTCTCGCAGTCTGTTACTAAGGCCGTGGTCAACGCCAAGAAGCATCTGCGTCCGTACAGCCCGGCAGCTATCGCTGGGGTTACCGAGGACGCGTTTACCACTGCGTTCAACGCCAAGAGGTGGGACTACACCAACGCCGAGGATAGGGCATTTGTAGCACTTAAGGAGGCGGCGAACAGCTTCAGTGGTGCAATTACACAGGAGTTGTTACACCTGTACAACTCAGGGTATACGTTTACAAACCCCAACTCAGTCCCATTGATAAAGGCGGTGGCCGAGGCCACAGCAGAGACAGCGGAGGTACGAGGTGCCGCTCACCGCGTCTCTATGGTGTTTGTGCATCAGTCACCTATCGCAGGAGTGGAGCCTAGTATAGTGGTCGTAGATGGACCCGGCGAGGGGGTCACCCTTATGAACGGTAGCAGAGCTATACGCAGAGCGTTCCAAGACAAGGAGCGGGTCGGTAGGAACACACGGACTTACCCTATGAGTGATCTACCAGATGTTGTTGCCGAGAGAGTATCGGTACTTAACATGGTTAACGATGACACGTTCGTGGAAGGAGTTGGCTACAAGTACAATGAGAGTATATTCTATGTCATGGCGTAAGCACCTCGTGGAGGAGATAAGTTTGGAAGGACCGACAACATACCGCATTTTTATAATGCCTGACGCGGTAAAAGTTTCGTTGGTTGGGTTAGGTCCGATGGTAATGCACGAGGATAACCGTATGGAGGTGGGGTGGTTTAACTCAGTGGACAACTTACCACAGTGGGCGCAGGAACGCCTGTGTATGCTTACGATGTGTAACGCAGATAGGGGGCGGAACAAGCGGGAAGATGTTCCGGGTATTGGGCGTATCATATCGTCGGATATATTCTGGATATACGCATAACAAGTTAGGGAGCACCCTAACAAGGAGAGAGTATGAAAGACCTACTAGACAGGCGGCTTGAGCGGGCTACGGGTAACTATACTACGCGTGAGCAGTTAGTGGATGCCATAAATGGTTTACGTAAACGGGGCATGACTCACCAATCCATAGCAGAGTCCGTGGGCGTAACACAATCAACAGTGACGAGGGTAATAAATGGGGACACCGGTACTTACGTACCCGTGCATAGGGAAGTAGACGAACTACCTAGCCGTAAACTTGATAGGTTATGGAAACCAACAGACGTCCCAGTGGAACCCGAGGAGGAAGATGATGCCGAAGTTAACAGTTAGGAAGGTAGACCTAGCGGTGCGTAAGCTCAAGGCTAAGTACAAGGCTAAGGGCAAGACGGACGACTGGCTGCACTCGTGGGAGCGCGGCTTCAGGAAAGTGTATGACACACCACAAGCTAAGTGAGGGAGGATACATACAGCGCCCAGCAGACATGTGGGGGGAATACTTCGGTATATGGACTGTTGAACAGACATGTGGGGTGTTCGTTAGCTCTATATTGGTTGTACAGGAACGTAATAGCGGGGGGCAGAATGTTATGGCTATAGTATGTAAGGACGAGTTTGACAAACCCCGCATCATAGACTTAGGTGGGCCAGACGGTAACGCCTATGCGTTGCTTGGTATAGCCACAGGTGCCTTACGTAAGCTGAACCGTGAACCCGATATGTTTATCAAGATTATGACTGCGGGAGATTACAAACATCTAGTCACTACCTTTAATGAGTTACTGGGTGACTACTTCACAATCATTTTACCCGAGGGCGTAAGCTCACTGGAGGAGATATGAAAGTAGAGGACATGGATTATACGGAGTTGGTTGACTGGGCAGCGGGGGAAGTTATGAAGGGACTCCTTAAAGGGGAGTTTCGCGGTACTGTTCGGATGGTACTCGCACGGGCGATGGATTGGCATATGGCGAAGGAGGTAAAAGATGCGAAAAGTAAAAAGAAGTAGGTTAGGGAACTCCCTAACAAAAACCACGATACCAGTTCTGCTCGGTTTGCTGTTTGTAACCGTAGAAGCAACGAGCCAGATAGGAGAGATAGGCTCAGCCGACTGGGTGCAGTTACAGGGCATGATGCACCAGCAGGAGTACATATCCGACATGAACACGCTACTGCTACAGATCAAGATACAGGAGGCAGTAGACGAAGTACGCCGTGAGGCATTACAGGCTATAGAGGATGGCGAGGAGCCAGAGGGGGTGGAAGATGAGTGACTACGTAGAAGGTGAAGATTGTTGGAAGAAGGTAAAACACACTAACCTGTCAGACGCTCAAGCAGATATCGCGGCACTACAAGCCCGCATTAAGGAGCTGAAGGCAAAGCAGGATAAGCTGCGGGAGCTATTCGACAGGTGGGAATCTTCTCGCGATGTCGTGGCTATGAGCTACGCGGCACAAGCAAAGCTGTGTTTAAAGGAGCAGGGCGATGAGTAGCCTTAAAGAAAAAGAAAGAGCAGCCAATTGCGTAACCCATCACCATGCCTGTGATTGCAGAGAGTACAAGCAGCAAGCCCGCATTGAGGAGCTGGAGGCAAACTGGCGCAACTATGCGAACGAGCTGGAGGCAAACTGGCGCAACTATGCGAACGAGCTGGAGGCAGAGAACCAGCGGCTGCGGGAGGCGCTGAGGGACAACTGGTGCTACGAGAAAACTGAGCTGGATAAGATACTGGAGGATGATTGATGAGTACTATAACTACACCGGCTGTCACAACCTACAAGTGTGATAACTGCCATAAGGAGCAGAGCAGAGAGTTCGATTGCGTACTTACTATTGTGCAGGTGGGTAGAGACTTTCAAGGGTGCGCCGTTGGAGCCAACACCATATCGAAAGACCTTTGCCACGATTGTGTAAAGAAGTTCAACGAGTATTTTAGTGGTGGAGGGTAAGAGATGAGCAACCACTGCACCTGCACCGTTGACGGAGAGGTGACTTGTATCGTCCACCCTACACAAAGAAGCATGAAGAAGCTCATAGCCGAGCTGACGGCAGAGGTAGAGCG
>Ga0099847_1000872_pt1 | contig 10383 bp, 10 predicted proteins | sample CB_VirMetaG_2_FD_78178 | JGI IMG/M metagenome (GOLD analysis project Ga0099847, IMG submission 78178) | Freshwater to marine saline gradient viral communities from Chesapeake Bay - CB_1504_2 Viral MetaG | ecosystem: Environmental > Aquatic > Marine > Coastal | place: USA: Chesapeake Bay...
GCTGATTCACGGGCAGCAACCTTGGCTGCCTCAGCATCAACAGCAGCCTGCTCAAGGCGCTGCATTTCTGCTTCAACCTCTGCGGTTGTTAAAGGCTCCACATCAGGTGTGTGCCAGATAATGTTTTCAACATCGTCACCGTTCATGCTCCACTCAACGTTGGGGCGTAGGGACATGACTGCTTCTTGAATAGTTATCATGCTGACACCTCGATTGCGTACATTTGGCCTGTATTAGTGGCATTTTCTAATAAAGCGCTTCCGCCATTACTTGAACGGAACCTTGCTTTATATGTAGTTGCACTCGTGGTTGCTGGAGTTGCCCAAGCGAGTGCGGTGAATAATGCGCGACCGCCTGCCGAGTCTGTGTTTTCGGCTCCTGATATTGCGATATTAGAACTATCAGTAATTTGGGTTTCGACTCTAACGCCTGCTCCCATATTCGTCTGCGCGGAATGTATTATTAGAATCGCGCTTGTTGCTTTTTGCGGCGTAATCGTTACGCTTATATTGGCGTCCACAAAACTTGTACTCGTAGTAAGTCTTTGTGTCACATCGGTTGCTCGAACAACCTGCAACACCTTGCCACCCTCAGCAGTCAGCAACGTCCCCGTCCCAGACGGCAACGACAACACCCCATCAGGAGCAACCGCGGGTGGTGCCAACTCTGTGTAGCCACTCGTTGAACCATACAATTTCACGTTACCCATTTACTAAACCACCGTCCATGTTGAACCCGAAGGAATCGTTACCGTAGCCCCAGAATCAATACTGATAGGACCAGCAGTAACAGCGTTGAAATCAGTTGTCAAAGTGTAATCCGTTGTGACCGTTTGACCATTCTCATAGAAAATTTGATCCGTGCCACCACCTTTAGCACCAGCAGAAAATGATGTCCAAGCAGAAGCCGAGCCATTATAGTAAGAGAGAGCGTTAGTGTCCTGAGCGTAAACAAACATGCCATCCGTAGGGGTAGGGATAGCCGTATCCCTCGCAGTATCGTCAGCAAACACCATGACGGTTTGATCCATCAAATAGCCCTGCACGTTAGTAGCGGTGAGAACTTCACCTGCAACAAACGTTTTTCTACCTAGACCAGCCATAGGTCACCTCCGGACACTTGTGTATTAACATGAACCATTCTAGCCTGTTCTTTCATTATGCTCCCAAAGTATCGGCGGAATCTAACTGACTTGTATCCAAAGTAAATAGAGCAGCCTTAACACCAACAACACTGCCAGAGGTTCCGCTAGAACCAATGATAACGCCATTATCACCCTCAACACCTATAACTGTTCCAGAGGTGCTACTTGACCCCGTAATAAGCCCGTAATCCCCTTCAACGCCTATTACCGTGCCAGCCGTACCACTCGAACCCGAAACAGAACCTGAATTTCTAATCAAGAAAGGTTCAAAAAGATTGAACTTAACCGAATGACCCGAAGGAGTTATGGAATGTTCAATCCCATCAATAGCAACCTCACGGAAAAGAGGATCACCAATCCCATTCGGAGTGAACTTGACATAAACAATACTTCCCAGATCCAAATCAACAATAGCGTCCTGTTGCAATCTGGTAATTGAATTAATCTCAACTTGCAGACCTTTAATCCGAACCGTTGGATTCCTATACCTTTCAACAAGAAAAGCAGCGAAATCTTCAGCATCTTCCAAAGTTCCTAGAAGAGTTTGAAGTTTCAAAGTAGTCAAACCATAATTTTCTGAAGCAGTTAAATCCTCAGCAACAACTAAACCACCAGTCCACTCAACCTCGACACGGGTATAAAGAAATTCCGTCCCATACTCAATCTGAATGTTTGAAAAAGGAATACCAGAGCCATCATCAGCAAAAACATTAGAAGTCCGAATAAGAGAAGAAGTACGATCCCTAAATGTTAAAGCCCCCTGCTTACCAATAAACAACAAACCAGTCTCAGCGTTATTGATCAGTTGCAAATACGACAATAAATTAGTGTCCTGTTCAATATCATGAACACCAATCGTAGAAGTACCAGCATCAACATCAAAACGAGCAGGAGACCACCCAGCAGCACTGGCAGATTCTAAAATAACCTGACCAGTCAAACCCGTAGAACCAGCCCCAGAAGCCAACACCTGCTGAGTCAAAAGAGTAAAAGGGTCAGAAGTTTTCGCTATCGAAATCGAATCCCCATCCTTACTATATTGAAGATCCCAATCCTCAATCTGCCCAGAAAAAATACGCTTCCCCAACAATTCAATATACAACGCCTTCCGAGGAATAATCGAAGGAGCATAAGGAGAAATAGAAGCGGAAACTAAAGGATCATAACGCCGAAACCTATTATCCAAAACAACATTCGCATTACCAGCATCAACATTTTGAGTCTCACTAGAACGACCACGCCTGAAAGTAATCGACCTCACATCAGCCGTCACATCAGTAACATCCTCAGCCAAACCATAAGGAGAATAATCCAACTGCCCATTAACAGGATCATCTAAAGTAAAAAAATCCCCGCCACCAGAAAGTGAAAGATCAAACGCAATTTTTACGGTAGGTTGCATCAGACGCTCGCAAAAACTTTACCGCTTCGACGTTCATATTTCTTAATTGCTTCCACAACCTGACGACCAGTTTCAGCAGGATCCGTAGCAATACCAGTCTGCACATTAATGTTCACAACAGTTGTCCCACCGCCACCACCACTAGCCCGTGGAGCCATATTCGGAACAGCACCAATCCTGTCATTAGGAATGATATTTCCAGAGAACGCACCCATTGTTAAAAGTTCAGGTCCACGTTCCCCAACAAGATAAGTTTTACCAGACAACACAGGTCCACCAAGAGCCCTCTTACCATCAGGACCAGCACCATTATCAAAAATAGTCCGTTGAACAGTAGTCACCACAACAGTAGCCGTACGATTCATCGAAGCCGCAAGATTATCCATCATGCTATTCAGTTTGCCTTTAACAGCAGGGAACCTTTCCTCAAAACCAGCCTTCAACTGACGCATCGATTTCTGACCAGCCTTAAACGCCTTAGGAGGAAGAGCCATCGCTAAATCAGCCACCATCTTATCGATTTGACCAGCAAGAGTATTCATCTCAGTTTCAAGAGCATCATTCTGAGCCTGCAACGAAGCCACTTCAGCCTCATGAGCAGTTTTAGCCGCCGTCAAAGCCGCCTCACGATCAGCCCTCAACTGTTCCAAATGAGCCCGAGCCGCCGTCAATTCAGCATCCCGAGCAGTATTAGCGATATTCAAAGCAGTTTGAGCCGCCTCAGCCGCCGCCGCTAAAGGAGCAACAACAGCCTGCTGCTGAGCAATACCAGCGTCATACCATTCAGCCGCCGCATACTTTTGGAATTCAGCAACATTCGCAGCAAGTTCAGCCTGAGCAGCGTTAATCCCAGCAATCTCAGCGTCAGAAGCCACAGCCAAAGCAGAAACGATTTCCCCTGCACCCTCAGCGCCAGCCGAAACAAATTCTTGAATCAAAGAAGAATCAACACCGCGACTAACCAAACTACGAATGTTCGAAGCAAAAGCCCTAATCTCTGCCAAACGTTCTTCCAAAGCCCCCTGAATATCCCCACCTGTCAAAGGCTGTTCAGAAATAGCCTCAGACAATTCCTCCATCGCAGGTTTAATCTGTTCCTCAACAGTAACCCGAATACCGTTACCGAGATCCTTAATAGTCCTACGCATCTCCACAATAGGAGTTGCCTTCTCAATCTCTGTAACAATTTTTTTCTTATCAATTTTCAGATTATTAACAAAACTACGGAAACTGTCACCAATCTTGCTGAGGAAAGAATCACGTTCTTTAATCAAATTATTCAAAACATCATTCTCACGGTCATACGCTGCTGTAGCCGCTGAAAGAGCCTTCTCCAGACCGGGAATAACCGAAGCCCAATGCTTTTCAATCCGATCAATACTCGCCTGAGCACCAGCCTCTAAATCATCGTAATGATTGTTGATTCCCTCAACACGTTTGCCATACGCTTCTTCAAGCCGTGAAATTTCAGCAAGGTTCGCATCATATTGATTTCGAAGTTCAACGGCGTGCTGACCCATCTCCCGTAACTGCCCAAGTTGAGCGTTCATCGCCTTACGATTACGTTTCGCCCCCTTCTCCCCAACGATTGATTGATCCAAAAGGGGCGCATAAGCCTGCTTGACCAAATCAGTAATGGATTCAATCCCTGAAACGATTGAAGAAATGTTGGAATTTTTCCCAAAATTTTCCATGATCTGTGAAGCGGTTCCGAAAGGTTTCGCAACCATTTCAGCCAAACCAATGCCAGCCTCACCAGCAGAATCAACAAGAGCAGAGACCCGATCTATCTCGCTTTGGAAAGCATCCACAACAGCCTTCGCAAGATCTGAAGCCTTCTCCATAACCTTGTCAGATTTCAAACCTAAAATAATTCCATCAACAAAGTTCTTCGCGTTCTGCATACCCTTCTTTGAAGGAGAATGAGAATCAGTGCCTTCATTAACACCGTCATACATGGACTCACCAACAGCAACTGATTCCGCCTCAACCTCAGCAGCACCAGCCCGTAGCCCCTCCAAAATTCCTTGAATAAAATTCTCACCGGTTTTAATGCCATAAGTTTTAGCCTCAGTAGCACGCTTCTGGAATTCATCCACCGTTTCTTGAGATTTCTCCAACTGCTTCTTAAATTGTTTAACAATAGGTGATTTCTCTGGATCCCCACCACTCTTCTCAATAGCAGCACGAATCTCAGCCTCACCATCAGCAAGACGTTTCTGTTGTTTAATCGGATCATCAGTAGCCTGAGCGTAAGCAATCCAAGAAGAAGCCGAAGCAGCAATAGCATCCTGATTCTTCATAGCCGCTTCGCTAGTACCGGTGATCTTCTCCCCGTTCTCTTTAAGAGTCTTAGAAAGTTCCCGTGTAGAGCGAATAGCAGCGTTCCTAGAGTTTTGGTTACCAATCACCCCAGACAATTTAGTCATCGCCGTCTCTAGTGCCGTAACAGCCGTTTTCGCTGCCTCAGTCACTGCCGTCAAAGCGGAATCTTTAGCAATAGCCGCATCAGCCGCCCTCATGCGAGCATCCATTGCCCGTTTCTCAGATGCAGTCATATTCGCTAAATCCTGAGCACGGGTAATAGCCTGAGCACGAGAATTAGCAATCTGCTTCTCAACCTCAGCCTTAGCCTTTGTCCCTTCAATCGCCATAGCATCAGCCCGAGCAGCCGCATCCGCCTCAAGACCAATAGTTGCATTAGCCGAAGCCTCAGCCATGCCTTGAAAATTACGTTGAGCAGTGATAAGAAGATCACGCTGACCAGAAAAGAAATCCCCCACACTTTGCTGATCAATTAGTTCTTGAAGTTTCGTAGAATATGCGTCAGCGGCATCCCCGCCAGCCATAGCCGCCTGCGTCATATCAGAAATAGAAATTCCCATATCTTTCAACGCAGTAACATCTTCTGAAGATAAATCCATGCGGAATTGTGAAGAAATAGCGGCAGCCGTAGCCTCTCCAAAAGCCCCTGTCAATTCATCAACAGAATCCTTCAGAGTAGTTACAAGTTGATCAGCCGCAGCAGACTTCCCAGAAAAAATCTCGAATGCTGCACCAGCCGCAATCAAAGCGATACCTATCGGACCGAGAGAAGCCATCAAACCCTTGAAAGCATTACCAACAGCACGAACAGCGAAAACAACAGCCACTTTGAATTTTTGAGCCGCAATTCCAGCAACCTCTAACGCAATCTTTGTCGAAGTTAAAGAAGCCGCTACATATGCCCCCATCAATCTAGCCCCGCCACCAACAGACTTGAAACTGGTCAAAGCCCTAGTCGCAAAAGCCGTCACTTTCGCATTAGCAGCAGCAAACCCAACCATCATCCCACCAAGAGCCTTAGTGGTAGCCCCAAACATCCACAAAAGAGGACCAGATAAAGCAACAACAAGACCCAAAGTTATAGCAACGTTACGAACCGGATCTGGGATAGCAGAAAAAGCCGAAACAACAGTTTGCAAAACCCCTACCAAAGGAGTCAAAAATTGGCTAACTAGAACACTACCAACACCCAAAGCCAAATCCATAAACTGTGTTTTCAACAAAGCAATCTGTGAAGCCATCGATTCCATCTGCTTATCAGCAACACTCTGAGTAGTCCCCCCAGCATTACGCAATTCAGACTCATACCTCTTAATTGCGGTTGAAGTTCCAAACAAAGCAGTCATAGCCGAAAGAGAACGATCACTAAACCCAAGCATCCCCAAAGATGCCCTCTTCTGCTCATCACTCATTCCAGCAGTAATCTGCTCCAAATTCGCAATAATGTCACCGAGATTCCTCATCTTCCCAGCAGAATCAAAAACAGTTAAACCATACTCAGCAAAAGCATCCTTATTCTCAAGAGCCTTAGTCTGAAGATCCCTCATAACAATCGACAACTGGTTACCAGCCAACTGGGATTTAATACCCTGATCAGCCAAAGCCGCCAAAACAGCAACACCCTCTTCAACATCCTTATTAACAGATTTAAGAGCCGCGCCAGCCTTATTAGTCAAAGCCGTAGAGAACTGTTCCACCGAAGCGTTAGCGAGAGTGTTCGCCTTAACCAAAACATCTGTCACACGGGTCAAACCCTCAAGGTTCGCCGCTGAATCTTTCGAGGTCAAACCCAAAGCAGATTGAGCATCCGTAGCAAGGTCGGTAGCCGTAGCCATATCAAACATGCCAGCCTTAGCAAAAGCAGCAACCTGAGGAAGTGCCGCCATAGCCTGTTCAGCATTCAAACCAGCAGAAGCCAAAAAGTAGTAAGACTCAGCCGCTTTATCCGCAGCGATACCAAAAGTAGTAGCAACAGTTCGAGCGGTTTCTTCCATCTGACTACGCATGTCAGAAGTAACACCTGTCATGATGGCAAGGGATTGAGTCATCTTGTCATCAAAATCAACGAATGCCTTAGCAGCCAAAGCCCCGAAAGCAATAATCGGGGCAGCCGCCATCGTCATCTGACGACCCATAGTTGCGGCAGCAGCACCGGTCGCCTGCATCCGTGCGCCGGTCTTCTGTAACTGTCCCTGAACTCCAGTTAATTTCGAAGAAAGACCAGAAGTATCAGCAACAAATTTCGCGGTTACAACTGTTGTTGCCACTTGTCACCTCCGACCACGATTAGCCTTCTTATTTGCCTGATCCTGCTCCCACGCCCTGAGATGCCACAAAGCAATCCATTCCGTCATCTCATCGGACGAGAGCGGGCGGTGAGCAGAACTCCCGTGAAGAAGTTCGCCCACCGTCCGACCTAATTTCTCTGCTAACTCGAAGACGAATCGCCGTTCGGGATGTTGGAGGAATCTTTTCCCGCCGCGTCCTGTTCAGTCTGACCAATGCCAGACAACCGAAGACCCACACCAGCGAGACGTTCAATAGCCGCGCTAGCCTTCTTCATCAACTCGCTTTTATCTGAATCGGAGAAAATCAACTCTCCATTTTCTGGATCATAAGCACAAGCAACAACAACATCCGGATAAACGATTGCCATATTCACCTGCTGAGTGACCTGATCGTAAGCATTCTGCATAAGCATCAGGCGATCTCCTGCGGTCATGCCCTTAACAAGCAATTCCACACCCCATTCGGGGATCTCGACAAGTTCAGATGGAATATCTTCGGCTGCGAGGATTTTGTCTCTTAGATTCATTTAATTTCCTTTAGTTTGCCCACAAGGGAACGTGGATAGTTTTTATTTAATTTTAGTAAGTTGTACCAGAAACAGCACCTGAACACTGAAGTTCAAGACTGTAAGTGATTACGTCACCAACAGGGCTGGAGATCTCATAAGAAGTTACGAGAGCCTCACCCGTGAATTTTGGTGAAGATGCAACAGATCCAGCAGGACCATATGCGAAAGAAGCCGAAGCGATTGAACCAGACTTCAGGTTATTGATGATCGTGCTGATTGCTGAATCAACTGTTGCATCAAACATGCCTGAAAGAGAAACCGTGGCATCAGAAAGACCAACGATATAGGTCTTATCCTGAGTGCCGAAAGCAGTTGTTTCTGCCGTCTCAATTTCACGAGGCATACTGATTTCGTTGAGAGTGTTTGAAAGGTTAGTTCCTTCCAATTCGAACTGTGCATTTTTACCATGCTTGAAAGTAGGCATTATTTATCTCCTTGCTGCGGATACGTTGTAGGTTACTGAGCCGGAAGACCCGGCGAGGGTGGACAGGGTTCGGAGGTACTGGTTCACTGTGCCCGTGCTTGTAATCGACTCTCCACCCGTAGTGGATGCAGAGACGCTTGTGAATGTTACTAAATCAGCATAGGTCAGGTCATCACTTGAATGCTGAACCTTTACTGAAGTTGATCCATCATAATCGTTAGCAGTGAGATGCAAGTTAAACAAAGCACCGTTAGCGGTAGATGCACCATTATTTATCCCCGGAGTCGAAGCACTAGAAGATCCTGTATTAACAAGACCTGTCAAATCAACACCGTGGAGCAATCCGCCATCGGCTTGAACCTCAGCGGAAATCGAAATAACATCACCAACAGGACTTGAAACCTCATATGAAGTAATTTGTCCATTAGCGATTATTGCCCTGTTACCGGCAGCAGATCCTTCCGGCATAACAGTGAAAGTATTGTCCTCCTCAGCAAGAATCCCCGACAAAACATCATCGGATGCACCAGCGGAGGAATCGAAAAGCCCTGACGTAGAAATAGTTCCATCTGAAAGACCAACAATGTAAGTCTTATCCTGATCACCGAACGTAGTAGTTTCAGCGGTTTCGATTTCAGTAGTGGTAGTTGCCTCATTTAGAAAAGGACTCATATTGGTCCCATTCAAAAAAACGGCTGTTCTTTTACCATGACGGAAGGTAGGCATTATTCATCTTCTCCTAATTTAGGAGACTCAGGCTCACGCTTGATTGACGGCTTAGGAACATCCTGCTTGCCATCTATTTTCTCAATAATCCCCTGATCTAAAAGCCATGAAACACTACGGCTTGGAACATCTGAAATGACATCGCCCGCCTCGGCACGTTTGCCTGCGTAATCAACCCCAATAAGAACCTTGTAGTTTGCCATCCCACTCCCTAAATCAAGACACGGCAACCCCGCGTCTCCAAGAACCACGTTGGGTTACGTTGAGGAGCGGGGTCACTTGGACACGTTGCTATATACATGATACATGCAAAGAACCTGAACCTTTAGTAACGGACTAAAGAACCAGCAATATATTTCGAAAAAGAAAACTAAAAAATTTTAAGCCTTCAAAACAGCCACAGAAGAATTCGTCTCATAACCATTCAAGAACATTATGAAATCCCCTAAAAAGCCCCCCAAAACCCCACTAACGGGGTAAACCCGAACACCCGATAACCCCAGTCGGATCGAAATACTGACAATAATCCCGACAAAATCTACGAGCCTTCTCAGGCTTCGGAGCCGTTGCCCTCCCCCGAACATCCAACAACCAGCCAAAAGCCTCCAAAGCGATCAACTCATCATAAGGTTCAACGTGCGTCACAATGTCCCGCTCACTCCCATCCCGAGGAAGCCCAACCAAACAAACCGATTCAACAACGTGAGTCTGAGACAACATCCAGCCATAAATCTGAACCTGCCACCTCTGCTGCAATGAAGGGAAATAAGGGATCCCCGACATTTTGATGGTCTTCCAATCAATCACCTCACGCTTTTCAATATCGAAACAATCAACGTGACCTTTGATCCCCTCACGCTCAACAGGGATCTCCAACAGAAAACGGTCATCTCCAGCGAGGTGATCTTCAATCCAAGAGTGAATAGCCGTACCCATTTTCGCGGCAAGCCGCAAAGTTCCCGGATTGGTCACGGGAGTCTCTTCGATCCTGTGCCACACTTTCCGCCGACATCCACCGATCTCACTAGCACCAATGGATCTTTGCCTGTCGCGTGCAGTACTGCCAGACATTAGTAAGGATCGAACCTCTTCAGGAGTCATCGCATATTTCCTATCTTTTGATCTGCACGGATTTGTTCACGGTTTTGATCCAGTAAATCACGCGCTATCCGTTGACAGTCAGGACAACCGCAAGAGTCCCGAAGTGAATTAACGATTGAATAAAAATCCTCTACATCAACGGAGAAAGTTTTTGTGTACGAATTATTCATGATTACAGAATCATCCTTTCCGATATTCTCGAATGTGACGTTTGATTTTTTCTTGACTAGGGAGCCCGTATTCATTACCTAATGAGAGCCTCGTATCGTCATTCAGGAATGTCCCTTCGATACGGTCAAAGAAGTATTCCCAATCAATCCGTTCGCCGTCCGAAAACCATCCGTCATATATTTCTTCAGCAACTTCCAAGATTTCTTGAGTGACCTCGTTACTCGCAGAGCAGA
>Ga0099847_1000876_pt1 | contig 10374 bp, 11 predicted proteins | sample CB_VirMetaG_2_FD_78178 | JGI IMG/M metagenome (GOLD analysis project Ga0099847, IMG submission 78178) | Freshwater to marine saline gradient viral communities from Chesapeake Bay - CB_1504_2 Viral MetaG | ecosystem: Environmental > Aquatic > Marine > Coastal | place: USA: Chesapeake Bay...
AGTTATGTAGAAATTACAGACGCTGATGACTATTTTGTAACTCGCATCGATACCGCTACTTGGGACGTTGCCGCAGATACTCTAAAGGAAGAAGCTCTCGTAACTGCTACACAGCTTATTGACAATCAATCTTGGATTGGTTCTGCTGTTAGTCCTTCTCAAGCTCTTGCTTGGCCTCGAAAGAATGTCCTTTACTATGACAATCGGATGGGGCAGGATATCACAGTCTCAGACTCTGAAATTCCTAACTTAGTTAAAGTTGCTGTTTACGAACAAGCTCTACATTTGCTTAATAACGAAGACTTACTTGCTCAAACAACTCAAACCTTTGAGTCAATTAAAGTAGGTAGTATTACTATTAGCGACACTAATAATGACGTCACCAGAGTATCTATTACTCCAAGCATCGTTATTAAGCCGCTTAGGCCACTGATCCGAAGAGGTCAAGCTAACCTAGGTGGTTCTTGGTGGAGGGCTAACTAATGTCACTTAACGCAAAAGTAACCAATGCCGTAAATAAGGCATTTGCTTCTGTAGGTGACTTGGTAAAGACAGGTACTCTAACTACTAAAAGTGTAACGTCTTATGATTTTGCCACTCGTAGTAGTGTAAGTACCGCTTCTACGCAAAATGTAGAAGTAATTATTCAATCTAAAAAGAGACCTTCTGGTGAAGGTTTTACCGTCTCAGCAATAATGAAAACTGGAGTAAATCTTTCGGTTTATGATAGCATTACAGTGGACAACATTACTTATAATATTGTTGATTACATTGATAATGATTTTATTATTGAAGCAATACTTGTTAAGGAGGCTTAAATGTACGACAACGTTTTAGCTGACATTGAATCAGTATTTGCCTCTGAAGTATGGATAGCTAACTCTATTGAAGTTTACCCAGATAACTATCAGGGAGTAATAAACAACGATAATGAGTTTTGTAGATTGTCAGTCTTACCAAGCAATAGTGAAAACTATTCTTATGGTGGTAGTAAACAACTTGAAGGTCTTGTAATCATAAAAATATTTGTTAAGGCAGGGGACGGGCAATCCAGACTTATGGCCATTTCAGATATTTTAGATATATCTCTTTCTAATAAACGTTTAACTAACGGCACAGAGCTTTTAACATCTTATTTGAATGTGGAAGGGCTAGACCCGTCTAACAAGTCGCTTTATAGCGCACAATACATTATACCATTTAAAATATACGGAGAATAACAAATGGCTCATATTTCAAACTTGGGTGCAGGTATCTTTACTTACCTTGACATCTTCACAGGAACTGTTCCTTCTGGCACAGACACCGCTGCAGAGTGTGCGGCTCTCTTTGTAGGTACTACCCCGGGTACTGCTGATGCAGACCATGTGCGTATGCCTTCTGTACGTGAGTTCCCTTCAGTAGGTACACCTGCTAACATCGTAAACGTCCCTGTTTACGGTCAAAACACATCTTCACAGGTACAAGGCCAAGCCGATGCGCCTAGCCTTGAAGTTACAGTTAACTATATTCCATCCGAAATGGAAGCACTTCATAACCTCATTGGTCAAAAAGTCGTATTCCGCTTCTTGATGGCTGCAGCCGCCTGTACTCAGAATGAAGCTGCGGACTCTACTCTTGCAACTGCAAATACAGAGTTCTACTTCATTGGTAAAATCGAAGCTATTCTGGTAAACCCACAATTGACAGACGCAAACACTGCAACTGTTACATTGTCGGCTCAGTCTGACTTCTTTGGCCCAGCGACTATTGCTGCTGCCTAATTACATTAAGGGGGCTCCTTTTCGAAGGGGCCTCCACCTATTAAAAGAGAGATAGTATGAGCGATAAACCATTTAGTAAAACATTTGTTATGCGTACAACTTTCCGACATATGCGCCGGAGTGTTGATATTAGTATTCGGAAAAGCTTTGAACGTTTTCAAGATTTTAAAGAAGGTTCAAAGGAGGGTCGAGAATGCCTTGAAACATTGTCTGTTCTACATAAAGTTAGGAAGCTTTTAGACGACTTTCAAGAAAATAATAAAGAACTATTTACAGAAAAAGATAAGATTAATTAAGGAAGATAAGTATGAAACATCTAGTTGGAAAAGTAATTACGAAAGAAGTCCCATTCATGGGCGAAAAACTTTCAATCCGTAAACTCTCTGTTAACGAAGTTTTGGAAGTTCAAAAAATTGTTCAAAAAGCTAACAAGGCTAAGGGTGAAGAAGCACAGCTTGTTCTTTTGCAAGATGTAATTAAAGTTGCAGTCCCCGAAGCTCAGGAATTAACTAGTGAGGATTTTAAAACATTCCCTATTGGTGAGCTAAGCGAACTAACGGAATCAATTCTATCCTTTGCAGGACTTTCAGGAGATTCTGCAGCGGGAAACTAACCGATCAAGAAATGGTTGTCTATGAGATCGCCTATTGCTTAGGACTCCCTGCTTATGTAGTTGAGAATGAAATGTCTTATACAGAATTACTTAAGTGGGTCGAGTTCTTTAAGAGGCGTCCAATTGGTTGGAGAGAAGACCAAAGAGCATATATGTTATTAAGTGCTCAAGGTATAAAGAAAAGACCTGAAGAAATCTTCCCTACTTTGCGTATGATTAAAGAGGATGAGGAAAATTCTATTACTCCAGACCAACCTAAAATCAAGGGACAATTTCTTGAGAGAATTAAACGGGCTAAAAATGGAGACAAAAATACTCCCGGTATTTTTTAAAAGGAGGTTATTGTGTCTAATAAAATTTCTATGGAAGTTGTAAACTTTAAAGAAGAGCTAAAAAGAATCGAAAGAGAAGTTTTTGAGCTTGGAAAATTAGAAATACATGATCAAATAGATTATGCTACGGAACAGCTTAAAATTGTTACTCCAGTAGATACGGGCGAAGCTCGCCGTGGATGGAAAAACAAAAAATATACAAGTATACTAACAGGTGCACAAGCTGGCCTGATAACAAACGAAGTAGAACACATTGAGTACCTTAACCAAGGTAGTAGTAAGCAAGCTCCAAAATATTTTATTGAGCAAACTCTTATTAAGATTGGTGTTTTAACCTCGGACTAATAACTAGCCCTCGATGGCCTCTAATTATTTAGAGTGTGCTGTCGGGGGCTTTTTTATTGAATTGGAGGATTACATGGCAGTAAATATTAGAGTCAATGCTGATACTAGAAATGCAAGACAAGAACTTGCTAAGGTCGAAAGATCTGTTGCAAGCATTGACGCAACATCAAAACGAGTAACTAAAACTTTAACAAGACTTGCAGGTGGCCTCGCCGCCGCTTTTAGTGTAACTCAATTAACCCGTGGAGTTAACCAAGCTTCTGATAGCCTAATTAACTTAGAAAACAGGGTTGCCTTGGTTACTGGTCGAACCGATCAACTTAATAAATCTTTAGACAACTTGTATAGAATTGCAAGAGTCTCTAGGTCTACAATTGGCAATACTACTGATACCTTTAACCGATTTGGTCTTGCATTAAAAAGTAGCGGCGCAAGTATTGGAGACATTACAAAGGCTACAGAGTCTGTGCAAAAGGCATTGGCTATTTCAGGTGGTAGCGCAGAGTCTGCCAGTGCAGCTGTTTTCCAGCTTGGTCAGGGCTTAGCCTCTGGTACTCTCCGTGGTCAAGAACTTAACTCTGTTCTTGAACAAGCACCTCGCATTGCTCTAGCAATTGCTGACGATTTAGGAGTTGCTCAAGGCGCTCTCAGAGCTATGGCTGCTGACGGGCTAATTACTACAGAAGTAGTATTTAACGCACTTTTAAACCAATCAGAAAAACTAAATAGCGAATTTGGTGATTTAGAACAAACCTCTTCTCAAGCCCTTAGCGTACTAGGAGATAACCTAAAAAGACTTACTGGCGAGATTAGTAGAGTAGTCGGGTTTACTAGCGCATTTACTGATGTGTTCAACTCACTTACCAATACAATCTTAAAATCCGGGGACATTTTTGAACTAAGCGTTTACGCTAATTTAGCAGAGATTACTGATCGATTTAAGGATCTTAAAATCGTATTTGAGGGTGTTGTAAACATAGCCCAAGCCTTTGGACAAAGGTTTAAAAGTGTTCTTGCTGGTATAATTACTCCAATGAGAACTCTTGGAGATGTTCTGTTTTATCAGATAGCAGCAAATACAAAACTATCGGCAAGAAGTATAGAAAATTTTACAAAAGTAACTTCTAAAATACCAAACATAAATAAGCTTTTTAAAGCAGAAAGTGTTACGGAATTTAGAGAGGCCTTGGATGGCATTGCTAAAAGTATTAGGGATTACGGAAAATTTTCTAGAATATTTTATTCAATAAGTGACTCTGTTCTTTCCTTTGGAATCTCTTTAGGTATTGTAAACCAAAGAACTCTCAGGATTCCTACTAGATCAATAAAAGAGTTTAACTTTCTTATTAGTGTAGCGCTAGATTTAATTAAAGGGCTTCTTTCAGAACTTAGTAATATTTCTCTTGTAAGGAGTGTTTTGCTATCTCTTTTAAAATTATCTCAGTTTTTTAAACGTTCTTTTGAAGCAATTAAAAACGATACTAAGCTTTTCGTGAGCTACATTAACAAAACCTTGAGCGGAATGTTTAAGGGTGTTGTTTCTTCTGCTAAGAACGAAATGAATAAAACCGTTTCTATTATATCTAATGCCTTAATTTCTATAAACGATAAATTTGCTTGGTTATACAATGAAGTAATTGGGAACTCATGGTGGACAGATACCATGCAAGAAACTCTGTCCTTAGCTGAAAATTACTTAGGTAAAACTTCAGACTATGTTCGGGAGTTTTCAAACAACATTGTAAGGGCTTATCAAGACGCTTTTACAAAATCTAAAGCTTTTGCCTTAGGTTTATTCAGTCTTGCTCAAGAGAAGTCATCGAGCATTACTGTTGGTATTGATTTTAAGGCTGAGAAAAATAGCTTTATTGATGACCCTAAGAATTACATTAGCTCTAGGTTAGGTGACTTGTTTGTGTCATTAACGAAGCCTATTGCACAAATGATGGCTGAGATCTATAAACAAATTTCGGACATAGTACCCTTCCTTACAAGCACTTTAACTTTATTGTTAGGTGCAAAACTTATTTCATTAGTAAGTAGCTCTTTTGAAAAGGGGTTACTACTCGCTCTAAAAGGTGGTATTTTTGCAGCAATCTCTGCTCTACTATTAAGTGCCTTTGGTTCTGCATTTCTGGACGCAAAAATTGCCAAAGATTTTGGTAGAAGTCTTGGTGCTGCGGTGGGTTCATTCATCGAGCTAATTATAGACAGCTTGCCCGAACTAGTTAGGGCATTGGGCCAAGTTGCCGTTGGGTTTGGAGAAGGACTAGCTGAGGCAATTGGGGGTATTCCAGGGTTACTATTAAAAGGCATTACTGCTTTGCCTTTAGTTAATCTTTTACCCGCTTTGTTGGCAGGTGGTGCGGTTTCAGCCTTAACAAATAAAGGGCCAATAAAGCTCTTAAAATCTTTTGCAGGGGAAAGACAAAAAGATTACGATCTTTCTGTAGCTCAAGCAAATAAGGCAACAAAACAAATTGGCGCTAACGCCAAGGCATCTGCGCCTAAACTGTCATTTTTAGAGTCTGTTCTAATCGGAAGAGGCGGTGGTCGCAGGTCTTTAGCAAAGTATACTGCAATTACAGTTCTTGCAGATCAAATATTAAGAAACTTTATTGGCAACACCGTCTTTACTGATTTATTGTTTGCAGGTGGACTTTTAGCCCAGATAGTGTTTGGCAGGAGTAGTCCTGCTGAATTAATTGCTAAAGCAAAAGGGGTAGCTTCCGCAGTTAAGGCAGCTACTAAACTATCTTTTAGCCAAAAGTCCTTAGCGCCTCTCTCAAACCTTGCTGCAACCTCTTCTAGCTCTATTAGTAAGTATTACCAAACAGGTATGGAAGTTGCTGGTAATTTTGTAGGCAGATTTAACAAATTCTTTATTGCAAGTCAAAGTTTAATATCAAACACAGTATCTTCAGTAACCACAGCTATTGCCTCTAATTGGCAAGCCACTATGTTTAAGATGGGCCGTGCTTCCGCTAGCTTTGCTAACTTTGCCAAAAGAAATATGAAGTTAATTGGCTTAGCGGGTGCTGCGGCCTTTATTCTTATGGCTAGCCAAGCAGATGCCTCTACCGGGGCTATTGAAGAGCAAACTCAAAGCATGTTTCAGAAGATAAATTCTGCGATATTAAACTTCGCAACTTCTGGTGTTGGCTTAATTTCATTGATGTTCCTAGGTTCTGGAATCGGCGGTGCTCTTGTTCTTAAGACTGCAAAGGCATTAGGCAAAAAGGTTGCTGCTACAGCAGCTGCTGCCGCACTAGCTAATACAGCAAGAGCGGGAGTTCTTTCTCTTGCTATTCTTGGTCAAGGGTCTATTCTTGCGGGATTAGGCGTAATACTAGGCGGAGTATTAACCGCTATTGGCGGCTTTGCCTTAAGTGTTGCAGCAATCGCAGGAAGTGTAGGAATCCTTGCAATCGGAATCTTTGGAGAAGGCGATAGCTTTTTTGATAGGTTAGGCAATGCGTATGACAGTGTTAGAAAATTCTTTGGATTTAGCTCCAGAGCTGCCTCTAAGCTTAAAGGAGACCTTGTAGATTCTTTAGGATCTTTTGATAAACTTGGTGAGACAGGTATTAGTATTAACTTTAAACCTTTGCTTGACAGTATAACTTTTGAGGATGTTTCTGAAAGAGACGCAGCAAGACTTCGCAAAATATCTGAGAAGACTAATAGGATTTTAACCTCTGCTCAACGTTCTATTGAAGAGACTGGGTCGTTAAGTGCTGCCGAAACCCGTAGGGTAAAACGGGCGGTTGATCTAAATAAACTCGAAATTATAAAAAGTAGAGTAAAAGGTACTGAAGATCCTGTAGGAGACTCCCTTGGTGGTATTATCGATATTAGTGGATTTACTAAAATCTTTAATCAAACCTTTTTTGGTGGAGATAGAGATGCAGAAAGACTACTAAAGAATCTTGGTATAGCTGAAGCAACAGAAGAACAAATTGAGCTAATTAAAAGTTTAAGATCTGCTTTTGAATCTGGAATTGATTTTGAAATACAGGCAGCGGCTTCTGACTTAAGCCCTTTACAAACAAGTGCTGCGGGAAGAGACTTCTCAGCAGTGGTTAGCCAACTTGCTAGAGTAACAACTGGTCTTAATGCGGAAAATCTTTCTGCTGAAAATATAGAGTCAATTGTTACAGCCTTAGGCGCTTTCTCTCAACAAGTAACAGCTGTAACGAGATCACCAGAAATTGATATCAGATCTTCTGATCAAACATTAGAAGTCTTGAACAGCGCATTAACAGAGGCCGCAACTAAAACTCAAGACCAATTTAGAGCAGCTGCTGTAACAGCCTTCACAGATATTGTTGGAAAATTTTCCGAATTAAATGAAGATGCATTCGATATTGATGCTGAAGCTGCTGCAGATAGACTTGGTACAAAAGATCTAAAGGATTTTACTACTCAGTTAACGTCTTTGCTTGAAAGCCAAACAGAGAGGTTATCTCTTGGTACTAAGGTTAACTTAGCACCTACAGAGTTTAGAGTCCAACTCGCTGAAAGCATTGAGTCAGAGTCTAAGAGGCTAGCTGACCGTATTAATCTTGTAACAGGGTTAGCTGACGATATTGATGAAGAATTATCAAAACTTGAGAGGACTAATGTATCTCTTGAGTTATTTGATTTGCCTAGTTTAGATGCTCTTATTAATCCAAAGGACTTCCAGAGATATACAAAACTTATTAAAGATGTTGCTGTAGCTGGTGGTGATTTAGAGAGAATTTCTAGGAATGAAAGCCTAGGTGAAAACTCAATTGAGTACGCAACCCAGAGGAGACTTCTTCAGGAACAACTTCAAATATTAGGGTTGATTGTAGAACAAGACAATCGTAGAAATCTGACAATGACAGATATGGTTGGTTCTTTAGAAGAAGCTTTAGGTCTTGTCGAGAATAGTATTAAACTTGAAGAGGCATTACAAATTGCTCCTTCTGATATTACAGACATACTTAATGCTGCAGAAGCGGTTTCCATACTTACTAGCCAATTAGCAATTATGCGGCTTTCAGGAACAGGCGATGTTATCGATATTAAAACGATAAAAGAGCAAATTGCTGAGGCTCAAGCAGAGCTTGACAAATTCCTTTCCAAACCAGATAAAGATAAGAAGAAAACAAAGAAACAAGAAACTATATTCGAAAAGTTTGTTGGATCCTTGTCTAGTAGTGGATTCGATCTTGGAATAAGAAAGGCAGCAAGCCTTAGTAAGTCTGCAATTGGTAGTTTAAAGTCGCCTCTTAACCAAATTAAAAAGGCTCAAGATGCAATTGTTAATTCTGCTCTAGATGACTCTAAAGCAAGAAAACAATCTTTAAAGACTATCAAAGAACAGAGAGATGTTATTTTTGATATTCTTAAAGGGCAATCTACTGAAGTCGCAATGGCTGGTATTGAAGGTCTTGGTTTAGACTCAGCTTTAGTTGGTCAAAGTGATAGAACTCTAGAAATTGGAAAAACTATTGCAGAACTTCAAGATAAGTTAAATGCTACAGCCTTCGAGGAGTTCGAGCTAAGAAAGTCTATTAACGATGAAATAACATATCAACAACAATTGCTGGATGGATTAACTAACACAGCGGAAGCCTCTAGTGTTGCTATTAGAGATGCCTTCTCCGAAGGCTTTAAGTCGTTAATCAAGGGGGAAACTACAATTAAAAGTTTCTTTAATGATTTATTAGACACTCTTTCTAATAGAATTATCGATACTGTTGTAGATTCTTTTGTTACTGCTTTCTTTGAGGCGGCTGGCCTAAAGAGAATGTTTGATACGTTGTTTTCTGGGTTGTTTGATTCCTTTGGTAATCTTGGGAAAGAATCCGGAGAAAATACTAAGTCTACAGTTGAATCTGCAAGTGAAATTGGCAAATCAGTTTCTGAAAATATTGGTAAGTCACTCTCTTCAGAAGGAGAAGGCGGTTTCCTTAGCGGCATCAAAAATTCTTTAAGTGGACTTTTTAATTCTGATAGTGGTCTGTTTGGGGGGTTATCTAGTGCCTTAAAAGGTATTTTTGGTGGTCTATCTCAAAGTATTGGTAGTTTGTTCTCTGGAGGCGGGGGAATCGGAAGCCTATTGAAATTAGGAATGGGTTTCTTTGGTTTTTCTAATGGTGGAATTGTCCCAAGCTATGCTGGGTCTACGGGAGGTAAGGACAGCGTTCCTGCTATGCTTACTCCAGGAGAGTTAATTGTTCCTGCTAATACTATTGATGACTTTATAAAAGATAGATCAAGTCAAAAATCAATTCAACAGAGTATTAACCTGAGTATTACTGGAGATATTTCTCGTCAAACAAAACAAGAAATTATCAAAATGCTTCCTACTATTGCTAACGGAGTAAATGCTCAAAACAAAGAAATGAATTACAAGCGTTAATTTTTGGTCTCCCCTCACGGGGAGGCCTTTTTTATCAAATATGTCAACAAAAAAGTGAGAAAAACAACGCATCTATAATGATATAATAATGTATCAAAGAACTCAAACAAAATCCAAGAGGAAACAAAATGTCAACTATACTTATCACTCTGCTAATAATTGGCGCTTCTACGGTTGTTATTAAGACTTATCAACTAGTAAAATTTGTCCAAGAAAAACAAATGGCTCGTGCTATTAGAAAGAACAAAAAGAAAGCTATGAAAAATCTTCCAAGTAACTTCTATCAGCCCGATGAGAGAGACCTTAAGGTTGCCCGTAAGCAACCATACCTTGTCGTGTATTAAGGGGGAAACATGATTTTTACTTTTCTATTTGCTTTCGTAACAGCGTTAGCGCTTCGAATTGCATGGCATAAATATACTACAAAAGTAGTTTATGCTATGAACCGATACTTAATTGCATTACTTGTTTGTGTGCAATTGTATTACAGTGGCCTTAGTTACTTACCGTTTATTTTAGGGCTCTTCTCTATCGATATTGCTTTTTACATTAGCAAATATTTCGGAAAAGAAGAGGCTATAAAATCTATAGTAATAACCTTGGCTAACTGGCTACCTGAGAAGAAGGATAAACCTAATGTCAGTTAAAGAGAGTTGGGGAAAAGCTATACTCTACGGAAGTTATGATGCAATTGTAGCTATAAGTAATGTACTACTGCATCCAGCTATCTCAGAACTAATCGTAGAACTTCCTATTAATACTTGGGAAGTCGTATTAAAAGAGGCTTTAAACGAAATAAGGGAGGACAACAATGATACTTACAACAGCAGCAATGTGTCTAGCACTTAATATGTTCTTTGAGGCTCGTAATGAGCCACTTGAAGGGCAACTACTAGTTGCAGAAGTAACTCTTAACAGAGTTGCTAG
>Ga0099847_1000879_pt1 | contig 10361 bp, 16 predicted proteins | sample CB_VirMetaG_2_FD_78178 | JGI IMG/M metagenome (GOLD analysis project Ga0099847, IMG submission 78178) | Freshwater to marine saline gradient viral communities from Chesapeake Bay - CB_1504_2 Viral MetaG | ecosystem: Environmental > Aquatic > Marine > Coastal | place: USA: Chesapeake Bay...
GGTCGGAGCACCTTTAGCTCCTTTCTTTCGCATTTTTCTGCCTTCTTTACGCTTTTTGTTTATATTGTAATATAAACCTTTTTTAGCTGTTCGACCGTCTTTAGTCTTGTGGGTCTTTTTACGGTTAGCCATTACTTTTTCCCTTTTTTCATTTTCTTACCTGTTTTCTTAGCATAGGCTTTAGCTGCTGCTTTTCCTTTTTTACTATATGAAAATTTTTTCTTTCCTACTTTTGGCATTATAATCCTCCTTTTAGAACTCTATCTCTTAATCTAGTCGCACGAGGTCCTACTTGTGTAGCCCAACGACTATCCATCATCTCAACTGCAGCAGTATTCCAATCTTGTTTTTCTATCGCAGTTAAAAACTTTTGAAACTTTAACAACCTTGTAATACCTAAATTAAAACACATATTAGCTAATACACGTTTTATATCTTCAGGTTGATCAGACGCCCAAGACATATTTCTTTCTAAATCAGCAAACACAGACTCTATATCTTTTTCAAAACATTCGATAACTCGTTCCTTTGATACTGGGGTTCCAACTGGTTCTCCGTGTTCGGGATCGCTTTCAAGTACAAGGTGACCAATACCAAAAGTGGGATAACCCAAATGATCATTATAGATTTCGTATATGCACCCTTCATCAAACTCCAACTCTTCTCTTAATTTATTAATATCCATATTTAATTTATTCCCAGTTCTATTGAAGTAGCTCCACCAGTAGCTACAGTTATATTGCCTATCTGTCCTACTGCTTGAATTCCTTTTTCGTTGCCAGAATATAAATCTACCCACGTTTGACCATTCCATAGTTGTAATTGGTTAGTGGAAAGATTCCATATAATATCACCATTATTAAATTTATTCTCATTACGCTGAGTTTCGTTTACTGATAGTGTGGAATCTACGTCAACTCTATTTAAACTTAACTCTAAAACCCTCACTAAACGATTAAAAGTATCTGAAGAAACTTCGCCAATAGAAACAGGTAATTTAGTTTCTAATAATTTACCCATTACCGTCTACCGTCGGGTCTAAAATTTAATCGCATAGCTCCTACTCTAAAACCTACGCCTTCTGTACTTCCTGGTACTCCATCATCATCTGATTCTACTCGTAAAACAGCTTGTCTGCCTCTAACTCTCGTATCAATTTTAGTTGTTGCTGAATCACAAACACTAGTTACTGCTGTTGTTAAACTTTCTCCTGGAAAATTTCTACGTTTTAAAACAACATTAACGCTTTGTCCTCCACTTCCAGTTGAACCACTTCCCGTAAACTGTATATCAGGAATAATTCTACTAATGAATTGAAAATCTTCTCCTCCTGGATCAATATCAAAATCACTGGATTCGATAAATACATTCGTCATAGGAGAGCCATCATTATCATTACCTGTTTCGTGGTCGTAAAGATAACCTACATCTGAAGAAGAACTCGTTGCTTTAGGAGTATTAAAAATCCCTTCGTCTATCCAACACGTTCTAGTTAAAGTTCCTATTGTCCAGACTTGTTCGGCATAATTAAAAACTACATATTTATTAAGAATATTAGAATCACTACTACAATAAAACCACCCCACCTCATCAAAAGCTTTATTTACAAAACCAAAAATTTGATAACTTTGACTTTCATTTAAATCACTAAAAACATACGCTTGTACGCTACAAGGAATATCTTGGGTAGATCCTGTATAAGTATAAAAACCTTTTTTATCCATCCAAAAAATTCCTTTAGGAGTATTAACCATAGCGTTAGGGCTAACTAATCCCACTCCCTCATTAACTAAATTTAAACTAAAAGTAAAAGGCTGACCTATAAAAGTCATAGAATATAGGGAAGTGTCCGTCCAAATTAGAATTTCTTGTTTAGCACGTATAGCTCCTACGATAGATGATCCTGCTGATAACCTAAAAGATCCTGCTGTGTTTGTAGCTAAAGGCTCCCAGACAGCAGCGTTTTCTTGGTCACTCCAAGCAACAAACATAGGATCGATAGCTCCTGTTCTAGCTGTTCCTCCAGTATTTAAAGGATCAGCACCAAAACAAATCACGTGTCGGTCAATATCAGAAACCATTACTTGTAAAGCTAAAGTAGGAGGAAGATTTGCACCTGCTAAATCTGAAAGAGCTACTGCTCGAGTTTCTGTTCCGTTCGTTTTATCCCAGTAATAAACAGACCCATATCTCGGATTTATTATTAAATCTTCACCAAAATTATCGTGTGACCATAATCTTAATTGATTAGTAAAACTAAGTGTTGTAGTTGACCCAAAAGTTCCAGCTCCCCAAAGTCCTGCTCCCCAACCAGTCGATTGAACATAAACATCCAAACCTGTGTTTATTTGATAAGCAGCATCGGTAGAACTTCCACCATTTCCAGTATCACTAGAATTTGCTGTAGCCGAGGCGGTAAACGTATAGGTGTTAGCCGATGGAACAGAAGTTATTTGGTGTTCTTGATTTAAAACAGTAGCGGTAATATTACCCCCTAAAGATACAGCACTACTAATGGTTACAAAATCATCAGCAACCGCACCATGGTTTGTATCTGTCGCTGTAATAACCGCACTACCATCAGTAGCGGAAAAAGTTGTAACGTTTAAATCAGTTGAGCGGATTGGAGTAATATCCGCAAAACTATCCCCATCTAAAATATAGTATTTCCACGTTGTTCCTAAACCTAAAAATTTAGTTCCATCTAAACCCACCCAAGCGTGGAGTGCTCTACCTGTAGACTGAAAATAATTAACAGTTGTTTTAGACCATCCACCGATTTTTTCGGGAAGCCCTTTTCTAAAACGAACTAAATTAGAATCAAACCAACCGCCTTCATTTGAATAAGCTGTTCCTTCTTTGTTGATTCCAGGTTTAAAAAGGAACTTTTGTAAAGGCATCTGACTTTCCTACAATAGTTTATCTACACCTAAAGAAGCAGCAATTAAACCATACAAACCCCATAGAATAAGCTCTAGTCTTTTAAACTTAGCAGAGCCTTCGTCAAGACGTTTTTCTATGTATTCGTAACGAATAGCACATTCTCTTTCATGTGCCTCTAATTTAATTAATGCTTCTTTTGTAGTGGTCATGGGTTATTTTTCTTTTGCTTTTCCTACATTAATAGCACACCAGTCAATCAGTTTATAAATTTTACCAATCATTTGATCGTCTTTTGGTGTTGGTGTTAAAGCACAAATTAATGATGCTCCTGAAATAATCCAAGGTGCTAATTGAATTATGTTTAATATCATATCTAACATATTTTTCTCCCTTTAAAGTGGATGGTTATCATCCATTAATAAAACAGCTGTTCCTGCAACGCAAAAAATTGCAATACTTAAATGTAAGATTGTATAAATCACTCTTCTGAAAGTTTTTCAGAAACTTCTTTTGACTCTTCTATAAATGCTTGATTAAAAACTTGTTGACAAGCTTTTATTTGATCTAATTGAAACATTAAACTATTTTCTTTATTTTGAAGATCATTTAGTTGAGTTTTTAAGTATTCTTGTCGTTCTGTTAATTCGACTTCTTTTGTCTTTACTTCTTTATTTTCTGACATTATTTAGTACCTTTAACTGTTATCAGTTATGTATTTTTTACCAGTAGCAATAGCTGCAACGTGAGTAGTCTTTTTACTATCTGCTGCTCCTTTTACATTTGGAGTATCGTCGTCTGAATCGACAGGTGCATATTCTAAAATAATTTCTAAATGGTCTACATTCCTTTGTACCATTTCGTTTATTTCTGTTTGAGTCAGACCGTCAACATTCCAACTTCCAGCTTTTACACCATCAATTAAGTTTACGCTATCAGTTCCTGCTGTGAGAACTTCTGTTACTGTTGCCATATTATTCTCCTATGAATTATCATTTATATATGTTGTACCTGCTGCTATAGCGTTGGTGTATTTTGTCTTACTTGTTGAATCGTCTATAACAACTTGTTGTAATAACATTACATTAAGTGAATCAATGTTTCTTTGAACAAAATTATTTTTATCCGTTTGATCCCAGTCAAAAATATCTAAATAAGGATAATTATTTGCAATTATTTGATCGATAGCAAGAACTGAATCGTCTTCTATTCCGTACCATTCTGCTGCTGTTAATGACATATTTACTCCTAACTTTCTAAAGCTTCTATTCTTGCTGTTAAAGCATCGATTTTATCATCCGCTTCTTGTAAAGCTTTAACTAAAGGCATTACAAACTGACCATAATCTAATGTTTGCATACCATCGTCTTCTTGACCCCAACCATTAAATTTTTCAGGGTCAACTCCTAAATTATCTAAAGCTGCTTTAACATCTTGAGCCAACATACCTGTTTGCCAAGTTGTTATTTTTGCTTCAGTTTCAGATGCTTTATGCGTGTCCCATTCTTCAGGAACATCACAAGGTGCTTTAAAATGATAATTAACAGTTCGTAATTGATTAATAAAAGATAAGCCCAGTGGATGGTCTGCAATATCTTTTTTCTTACGTTCGTCAGAACCAGTAGTAAAACTAGAACCCCCATAAGAAAGTCTTGACCAGTCAGTACCTCCTCTTCCAAAAGTTATAGCGTAATCTGCTGTTCCTGTTGAGCCATTATTATATCCAATAGCTCCTCTAACAGAACCACTGGCTGAAGTATTCATACCATAACCAATAGCCAAACAACCCGCACCAGTAGTTACAGTATCTCCTGCATAAACTCCTACAAAGGTGTTTAAAGAACCTGAACTAATATTGTCTCCTGAATTTCTTCCTATACACACATTATGCACACCACTTGTTACACTTGCTCCTGCTTGATAACCAACAAAAGTTCCGCCATAAGCTGCGTGAGCAGCAGAACCACCTGCTTGTGTACCTATTGCTACAATTTGTGAATTAGACGGACTATTACCTGTTCCTAATGCTTGATAGCCAATACAAACATTATCTTCTTGTGTTACTTGATTTTCTAATGCTTCTCTACCAATAGCTACATTATGTCGTGTTTGATAAGGTGAACCTGTTACTAATGCACTTGCTGCTAAAAATCCAATTGCAACATTTGAATGTGCATCTGTTGCAGAGCCAAGAGCAGAAGTACCAATACCAACGTTGTGACTTCCTGTAGTAGCTGCTGTTAAAGCTCCATTACCTATAGCTACACAATCATCTCTATCGCCTGATGCGTCAAAAGCTGTATGCCCAATACCAATATTTCCATCACCAGTTAATCCATAGCCTGTGTTATAGCCAATCATTACATTATTTGCTACACCTGTAGCTGCTGCTCCTAATGAGTCTGGTCCGATAGCAACATTGTAACTTCCTGTGGTAACAGTATCTAATGCAGAAGCACCCATTGCTGTATTACCTGTACCTGTGGTATTAGCACCCATAGCACTTTTACCGACTGCGGTGTTACTAGCTCCAGTAGTGTTGGCACCACCTGCATTAGCCCCCATAAAAGTATTATCAGTACCTGTGGTTGTAAGTTCACCTGCTGCAAAACCGACTGCTGTATTGAATGTATGAGAGCCATCTGTAACATTCATAGTTTTTAATGCTTTAAATCCAACAGCAACATTTCGGTCACCTGTTGTGTTTGTAAGCATAGATTCAAAACCAATAGATGTATTAAATTCACCTGTGGTGTTTGCTTTTAAGGAATCAACTCCAACAGCAATATTGCTAGAAGCGGTGGTGTTTGCTGTTAAAGAACCATCACCAACTGCTACGTTATCTGCTCCTGTAGTGTTGCTCTGCATAGCATTTGTTCCAACAGCCGTATTACTATCTGCGGTTGTTGTTGCTTCCAGAGTGCCTTTACCTAAACCAGTATTGTATCTACCTGTTGTAACTGCACCTAAACTAAATGCACCAATAGCTGTATTTTCATCACCTGTCGTTAATGCAGCGTAAATATCTACACCTAAACCAGTATTATAATTAGCAGCATCTATAGTACCTGTAGCATTATCTCCAATCATTATGGAGCCAGTACCAAAGGTCTTACTTGTAATTCCGTTATAACTGGCTGCTGTAGAAGCACCTGTTGTAGCTAAATCTCCGCCCACACTTACATCATCTGTAACTGTTAAATCGTCTTGTACTTTTAAGTCTACTGTAGAAAGACTAGCAAAAGCGTCAACTACTGCTGCTCCACTTCCTGCTCCATCTAAATAAACAACTTTCACATCTCCTGGAGCGATAGTTATATTTGCACCAGATCCTTGAGAAATAATAATATTTTGAGAACCACTAGTTCCGTTTTCAATAAACTGAACCCGTTTCATAGTGTTTGGACCAATAGTGATTGTACAAGCTGAATCTAATGTGCCTGTGTATTTTAAATACATTGCTCGACCCGCATCCGAACTTCCGTCTGCTACTGTCGTTGTGTGGGTATCTGCGTTGGTGGTAATAGCTTCAGTGCCATAGCCTAAAGCCTCCCCGATAAGCTCGAGGTTAGTGTTCGTTGTTGTTCCCCAAGTTCCACTGGCGTCACCAGTAGCCATCTCATTGAGTCTTAGGTTGTTTACGTATGTACTTGCCATGGTTTATATCTCCGTACTTTCTTGATTGTATATGGTTTTTATCAAAATGTTAAGCAACTTCTTGCCAGTTGGTCGTGACTGTTGTAATGTTTTCCCAATCAGTCGTGGCTGTTGAAATGTTTTCCCAATCAGTCGTGACTCCAGGAACTACATCCCCCCAAACTGTGATGGTGGAAATTTCACCTGTTCCAACGACCGATGTTACATAAATTATTGCGTCAGCTTTTATTTCTAAAGTACCTAGTGCCGACGTTGCACCAAGACCTGATAATGCAATAATATTATTTGTTACTAATCCTACAGTTCCTAAAGCTGTAGTTCCTACTACAGTTGTAGGATAAACATTTGCATCACAAGTAACGGTTTCATCACCGAGACCTATTGTAGAAGCAGTTCCAGAAACTCCTGTTATTGCAAAACCAGCAGCTATTACATTCCCTAATCCGCTTGTCGCAGTTACTCCCGTTTCCGCTACGTTTGCATCACAAGTAACTGTTTCAGAACCTAGTGCAGAAGTTGCTGTTAATCCAGTAATGGAGAGATTAGCTTCTCCTGTAACTGTTTCAGAACCTAGTGCAGAAGTTGCTGTTAATCCAGTAACTGCAATATTTGCTGAACCTGTAACAGTTTCTGAACCTAAAGCTGTTGTGCCTGCAACACCTGTTTCTGCTACGATTGCAGAACCTGTTGCAACAACAGAATTTATAGAACCTGTAGCGGCAAGACCTGTTTCAGCAACATTAGCCGCACAAGAAACTGTTTCTGTTCCTAATGCTGAAGTACCCGCAACGCCCGTAAGAGCTACAGATACATTAACTACTGCAGGTTCACCCCAAGGACCAGATCCCCAAGTAGAACGACCCCAACCAGCCATTCGTTATTACGCTATTCTAATAATCGCGTTCGATGCGTCGGCTGTTGGAAATGTTATAGTAAAACTACCTGCTGTAGATGTTTTATCTCCACCGAAATCAAACACTGCAACTGCTGGATCGCCTGAAGCTGTATCATTATAAATCATACATCCTCTAGCGGTAATAGTAGCTGTACCAAAAGTTAAATCCGCAAAATCAGTAAACGCTGTTGTTCCTGATGACGTTGGGTTAATATTGGTTAATGCTGCTCCACCTGAAGTATAGTTTGTTCCAGATGCTTGGTTAGTGGTTGTGAATGCTGTTGTTGTTGCACCCATTGTTGCTGAACTTGTGTACAAAGCTAATTTAAAAGAATTCCCACCTGAAGCTAAAAAATTATGTTTTGCTTCAAGAAGCTCTTTTTTAAAGCTTGTACACATTGCTTGTGTTATCGCCATTATAGTCTCCTGATAATATTAGCTAAGTCTTTCTGACCTTGCTGTTCTAATTGATTACCTATTGTACACATATGGTTTTTAATTGCCTCTTGCATATAATACATAACTATCTTTTTACATGCATCTCGAAATGCATGAGCTTGTGCCCTTATGGGTGCAGGAGCTGTATCGCTCACAGAAATTATTTTGTTAACCGCCATCTCAGCAACTTCTTCGACACTATGCCCTCTGTTGTCTGTTGTGGTTACACCTAAACTACCTACTTCTAAATCTGATTTTAAAGAAAACATATTAATACTCTTTCGGTTCTACAGGATTTAATTCTTTTAAATCATGTCTATTAATAATCCCTACAGGTTTATTTTCTGGTTCCATCTCTACTTCAGATAGTTTACAAACACTCATATCTTTACCATTTTGATAAACAACTTTAGGATCATCAAGTCTATGATAACCGTATAGTTTCTCGTGTAAAGGAATATCCATATCTAACAAAGTTGATCTAGGAGCAACTTCAATCTGCATTCCTGCATCGATACATTTAGATAACCAAAACTCCGTACATGATCTACCAGCTTCTGCAAAATGCATATTACTTCTATAGGTGAAATCGATTCCAAATAAAGAAATTTTACTAACCTTACTCCATAAAGCAAAAGCTATAGCGTAAGGAATAGTGTTATTAAAATAAGAACACCCTAAATCATGTACAACTAACTCTATAGGGTATTCAACCGCTGCTGGAACTCTATCATCTAGTTCACAGGTGTAGATAGGAAAATTACATTTAGGTAACTTTTTTCTCATCATTTGAGTCATAGTTCCCGCATCTTCTGTATCCAGGAATCGACTCATAGGATCTAAAATAAAAGCTTTATCAATATTCGGTAAAACTCCAATCATTGCATTAATTGCCCAGATCTCATCAAACTCTACACTATGGGTTTGCGAAAGATGAAAATCTATTTGGCTTTGCCCCATGGCAACTATTGCAACATTTTTACCCTCTAGTTCTTTCATGCTTGTGGTTGTATTTTAAGCTGATCGTTTCGAGCTTCGTCTCTAACGTCTTTATACTCTCCAAGAACTTTAAGTAAGGCTAAAGCTTCTTGAAATTTTTGTTCGTATAACATGATAGTTTCAGGAGCTTCTTTCATAAATACTGCACCTTCTACTAAAGCACCATATAACATAGCATTAGGAGCGTTATCAGAAAGCCAACTTTGATTATCGTTTCCAACAGTGGTTAATGATGCGGGTCTATAGTTGTAATGTAATTCAAAATTAAAACTAGCCGAAGGAGCTGGGGCTAGAATAAAAGTGTTTTCATCAAACTGAGCATAAAATAAAGGATCTCCTTGAGTAGACGCCGAAGGTGTATAATCTCTAATCCAAGAAACGTGTTTTAATAATAAATAACTATAATTACCTGAACCATCAATTAAAGCTAAACTGAAAGGTGATAAAAAGTCTGAAGGAGTTGCTAAGTAAGTGTTACCTGCCGATGCTAAACCCGTAACATTTTTACGGAAAACAGGAAGTTGTACTCCTTTTAAAATTCTTTCTTCGGTTGTTTGTATAAAAGTATCTAAATTATTAACAAAAGTAGTTTCTGTATTATCTAAATAATCTTGTATTGCTGTTTTTAATGTTGCGTATGTAAATCCTGCCATTAGTCTCCACCTGCTTCTAAAGTACCTATTTCACCTGTTCCGAACTCGCCTTCAAACACACTACCAATAGGATCATCTGTAACAGTCATTGTTCTAGTTCCACTAGGACTTGTTGTGCTATTTATAACTGCTGTTGAAGGATCTATTGTAGTAACAACACCTAACCCTGCTTGAGGTAAAGGAACGTCGGGTCTAGGTCTCCAAAGCAGTTCTGCGTCTGCTCCTATACTTGGTGGGTCTAGTTGTGGGTGTTTAGGTTCATAACACTCATGACAAACTCTATTGTTTTCCCAAGTTCCTCTTGCTTCTTTGTAGGGGTATCTAAACCCGCAAGTATCGCAGATAAAGTAAGCATATTTTCCTGAAGCGTAAGCCATTAGATATACTCTTGTTTAGGAACTAGTCTAATATTAGAACGGTCTTCGTCATAACGTAAAGCGTTAGCTAAATCTCTTTCATATAAATCTTGTATAACAGGAAGTTTCTGAACATTTTTCTTTATACAAAGATAATAAGCTAGTCCTGATACTAAACAAGGCATAAATCTTGTAGGTATGTCAACATCGTTAGTAGAAGCCGCAGCATCTTCTATCGTACGCCAGACATAGTAAATGAGTTTGTCCGTTGAGTTCTCGGGCGTTGGATAAAGATGAATAACAGGAGACTTTTTACGTTCTAGCCAAAATTCTGTAGAACGTGATTTAGTAGCTTTGTTAGGAATACTTATATACTCATTCCGATCTATTCTGTCTAAGGGATAATCAGTAACTACAGTATTAACTGTTCGTTCTACATAAGCGTCTAAAACATCGATATCATACGAGTTAATCGTATACTCA
>Ga0099847_1000882_pt1 | contig 10344 bp, 19 predicted proteins | sample CB_VirMetaG_2_FD_78178 | JGI IMG/M metagenome (GOLD analysis project Ga0099847, IMG submission 78178) | Freshwater to marine saline gradient viral communities from Chesapeake Bay - CB_1504_2 Viral MetaG | ecosystem: Environmental > Aquatic > Marine > Coastal | place: USA: Chesapeake Bay...
TCCTACTTAGCCTCCTAGTCATAGACTGAGGGGCGTATACACTATACATATCAGAGTTCATTACCTCAAGTGCTTTTTCGTGCGCTGACCTATGCCACAACCAAACGGCTGTATTGCTTACCAAAAGGCATATAGCACCGACATCTTTGATGACCTCTACGTTGTTGTTTACAAAGCTGTAACCCATATTGTGGAGCGCAAACGCCCAATGGATATCTTGTTTTTTACATCGCTCAAGGAACTCAAGCCTGTGATTCCATAGCGTATCATTTCTAGTGGAAGGGTGCTCGTCCTTCATATGAGCGTATGTTTTTTGGTAGAAGTTCAATACGTTTTTATACTCTTCACTAGGGATGCTAGAGGAAAGCATAAATGACTCAAGGCTATCCCTCAGTTCTTCTCTTTTCAATGCATCGAACTCTTGCTGAGACACGCCCATTGATATCATCTTGCCCTCTAGGTTAGATGCAAGAATCATATCCTTGGAATCTATCAGCGTTTGGGTTGTAGGAATCCACTCCATCACTCAGGGAGACTATCGAAGTTCTTCTCCTCTAGGTTGCGGTGCTCCAAGCGGAAGTCTTTGTTCATCATACAGGCCGCTCGCTTGAGTTCGTAGTTAAGCATTCTGCCCGCTGAATCAATAAGCTTGGCTTGTGCCGCAGCCTTGAATACATCAATCTCATCGTTGTCTAGTTGCTCCATCGTCTTGGTCAGTAGAGCGAACATACTCTTTGTGTTTACTGGTTTCATTGGTTTAGATTTAGAAAGTTCATCATATCTTGTTCTGTCTTAATTGTAGCCTTGTCCCACCTAGAGGTGTCTCCATCAAGCCACTCTGTATACATCTCATCTACCTCGTATCCATCGCTATCCATAAGTATGGGAGCGAACATTCCGCTCGTGTACCACTCGTTCACTATCGACCATACCTGAGCCTCGGACAGGTTCATATCCTTGATTATGCTTTTGTCAGACATTGCTTCCGTCTTTAGGGGTGTCTCGCTCGTGCTTGCGCATCACCTCATCTACCAACCCGTCTGCGTCTAAGTGTTGGTCGAGTTGGATGTAAATCGTACCACTTAAGCTTAGGTCACCGACCGACTCATCGACCTCGTGCTCGATATCACCCACGTTCTCTATCTCTCGCTTGACATACTCTAGCGCGTGACAGAACCCCGCGAAGAACGCTTCGTCAACAGCTTTTGTGTCGGGTTCGACACTTTTTACACTCAAGCCCTCGATATAGTCCACGACCGATTTGTATGTACCTTCAAGATTCCCTTCGGTTAGGTGCATAGTTATGTCTCCAATACACTGACCTTCCGCACCTGAATCGTAGCACCTCTGTACCACAGGCATCAGCCAATCCCACGAGGTGTGGTACTCGAACTCTTCAGCGTGTATCATACCTACAGAGCCGTCCTCGTTCTCTACCCTGAAGTGGGACTTGTACTCTTGGTGTCGGGACTTGCCCATAAATTCTGCTATTACTTCATTCTTATTCATAACAATCCTGCGTTTACGGTTATTATACAAGGTCTCGTGCGTACTATCTCAAGTGCGCTTTTTAAATTATAATACAAGGTGCGTGGGTTCTTGTCGTGCTCTTCTTCGCTCACGTCATCCCATATAGACCACACCAAGTCTGCGCGTCCGTCCTTGCGCCTCTTCACAGCATAGTACTCATCACCACGCTGATACGGATATATTTTCTGTGGTTTCATTGCTCTACTGATTTATTTTTATCCCACGTCTCTTTCGCTAACTTGACCCCTTTGTCTATGGCTTCGGCATACTCTCTTGTAATGATGTAGCCTTCCTTGGCGTATAAGCTTATGATGGTGTCGATTTCCTTGCTCATTGCTCTACTGATTTGCGTCGGTTCTTAGCCACTCGCTTCTCGTCTTGCTTGATGCGCGTACTGAAGTCAGTGGTCAATAATACGTGGTCATCTGTGTTCGCCATACCCAACGACTCTATCTGTATCGGTTGAGGTAGGTTCAATAGATACGTCACCGCTATCTCCCAAGGGGAGTTGTGCTCGTGGTCGTAAGGGATGTACACTTTCTCTTCGAATCGTAGGTCTATGATTCGGATGCGCGAACCCTTGAAGTTCGTCGCAGGCATATACTTTACGCTGAACGCGCGGTATCGCTTGATGTTGTCGAAGTAGTTCTTCATTCTTCATTTATTGGTACGCAGGACACGTAGGGTACGTGCGCTGTGCGTGGTGAGTAGTAGTGCAAGAACAGCAGTAGACGCTGATGGCAAGGAGCAACACAATGGTGATTGCTCCGAACGTTGATTGGTTATTATTCATTTCACTTGATTTTTGTGTCGAGTCCGACACTATTATAGATTGTCTTTCACTCCGTTATCCACTAACTTCTTTACGATGTAGTCAGGCAACTCAAAGCACCCATCGTACCCGTTTAGCCAAGGCTGACCCGTCTCAGCATCCCACGTTATCTCAAGCACCCCGCCAGCGTAGTAGTCACCTCCGCCCGTCTCCTCGTCATACGTCTCGTACCAACCACCATACGTATGGTCAGGGTCAATGCCTATCTGTACGTTCATCACCACGTCGGTGTTCTCTCTCAACACAGAGTCGTACGCAGTCTTCATACTCACATAAGGAAGCGTTTCCTTCCAGTCGATTACCAGTTTTTTTTCTTTCATCATAGTATCAGCGTTTTTAATTCCGTTTCGATATATATGTAAATATAGTTCAATTAATCCTTAATTCCTAATGATTTCTCTCTTTTCTTTTGTGTCGATTCCGACACTTCTCTCATCTTGGGCAGTCAGAACCACCCACCATCATCGCGCCTGTCGTAGTCCTCGTCACCATACTCCGACTCCGACTGCTTTCTCTCGAACCAACGCAACACCAAATCCTCAGCCACGCCCACGTCCTGCGCTATCTCAAGCGCGGTATCCTCCTCCTCGTCCGCGTCCATCCACAGCACCTCGTGCTCATCATAAGCCAAGCAAGGCACCACACCCTGACCCTTCGCCCATCGCTCTATCTCCGATACAGGCAACGGCAACTCCTTCTGCTCAGTCTGCCACCCCTCGCCCCTATATAGCTTCGCATATACTATCCACATATCGCTCAGTAATTTGGTGTGTAATCCTCCACGTCAGGAGTGCTCATCTCACTATCGCACCACTCCTTGTACTTTATCCACCCCATACCCGAAGCGCGGTAGTCACTGCGCAACCATCGAACTATTGTAGCCAACTCGCCCTTCGCTCCTTTGAACTCACTTACGTGCCACGTCCACCTCGGATTCAAATCCGTTGGCTTTCCGTCTACGCTTAACAGCGTGCGCTGAACGTGTGTAGAATCAATAAGCCTTACCTCCCACTCCCGTACCCCGTCAGGGAAATCTTCTTTGTATCTGCGTACCATATCAATTGGTTTTTTGTGTCGACCCCGACACAGGTTTAAATTAGAAGGGTGCAAGACCTCGCGACCTTGTGACGCTCACTTGAGCCACCCTTGGGGAATCAGTCAGCCAAGAACACATCCAACAGAGCGTCCTTCTTCTTGGTCTCGCCCTTGTAGTCCAAGTTGTTCGCCTCGTTGTACTTCTTCCAATACCACCGCGTGAATGGCTCCAACTCCAAAAGCCCCCATATCTTAATGGTGTGCCGCGAGCCGTCCTCAGCAACACCAATCAGATACAACACGCAGTCGATGCGAGTGAGCGAATGCCTCGACAACTGCAACCGATGCTCCAAGCGGAACGAGTTGCCGTCACGCTCCAAGAGCAAGTCCTTGTGGTCTAACCCCACCACATCCATCTTGTCCAAACGCCCTAAGAAATCATTGATAGTCTCCATATCTAAACTAGATTTTGTGTCGACTCCGACACTGATTAAAATTAGAAGGGGAGAGAGGATTCGAACCTCCCGAAGCACCAAGCCTCCCCTTGAAGGCTTACGCCTCGACTCCCGATGTCAACACCGCTTCGAACTCCTCGACCGACATACACACCAAGCCCAAGGCCGTGGCACACTTCGCAAGCATAGCCTTAAGCAACTGCTCATTGCCGTTGACCGCCTTCTTCGTTGCATCGTCGTTGAAGTGAATTGAGCCACTCACCGCGTCAGTCGATACCACGAACTGGGCAGCCACCCCTGCCAACTCCTCATCGGTGAACTCCTCACCCTCAGCCCCAGCCTCAGCCTCGACCTCAGCAACCGCCTCCTCCTTCACTGGGACAGCCGCCTCAGGCTTCTTGGCTACCATCCAAGCGTTGTAAGCATCCACGTCCAATGCGCACTTCTCATCCAAAGCAAGCATCTCCTCACGATACAGAACGAACTCAGCACCAGAGTCAGCATCGCCAATCAGGAACTTGCCAGCCTTGGCGTGGCGGTAGAAGTAAGAGCGACCGATACCAACCGCTGACCATAGACGTTCCTTCTCGTCCTCCATCTTGCGACCATCAGCTTTGATGAACGCCTTGAACTCAGGAGCGTTGAACGCATCCAAGCGAGCCGACAGCAATGTGCCCAGCTTCAGCGACTTCGTGAACACGTCCACCGAACTCTTTTTGATGCTCTCGTTCAGCTTGACAATCGGAGCGGTGTTGCGCAACGCCTTGAGCGTAGCTTTGACCTCAGCAGATTGTGTCGGAGCCGACACAGCCTTGGTGTTTGACTTAGTACCTTCTGCAACCTTTGCGGTGGTTGCGACCTTGTTTGTTGTTTGCTTTTTCACGGCAGTATTAGATTTGTGGGTTTCCCCCTTGGTTTGAATTATGGTGCAATATACTATCAATCTTCGTTTAATCCTAACCAATCAGGAAAAACTTTCAATATTTCTGCATCGACTCCAACAGCAGGACAGCACGATTCAGGCACAGCACGCAGAGCGCACAGCAGGCGTTGCCCCCAATTCATTTGAGCGCGGAAGGGGAAGGGCAGGGTTTAAGGGAAGGCTCCCTCTCTCTCCCTTTCGTGGAGAGTGCAAGGTTGCGCCCTTGCATCCCTGCGATTTCGTGTCGGTCTCGACACTGCACCGGAGCGTGTACCCTGCCATCAATCGGTGCAGGGCAGGCGGTTCGAACCGCTCAGGCAAAACGCCAAAAAATCGGGACAACGCTAGGCAATCCCGACCCCCTCCCCCGAAAAAAAATCGGTTTCCATTTCGAGGCGCGTCGCGTAATGTGTATATATAGCCCCCTTGTTCTGTGTATCTAGAAAAAGAATTACCTTTGGTTATGGGCTGGGAGCTTTCTATTCATAACCGCATTCACATTGGTTTTTGTCTTGGTTGGTCTTGGTACCCTAAGGACTCTGAGTTTGACCATTCCGAGTTTATCTTATTCTTTGGCTTGGTCAGCTTAAACTTAAAGATTTACTGATGTACGGATTAAAAGTAAAGGATGGTCGTTTGGTTAACGAACGTTTACCTGGCGAGACTGGGATTGCTCAGGCTGCTCGTTATTGCAAAATGAAGAAGCGTTCTGAGAAAATATCTATGATTGCCGACGCTATTAATTTAGCTGATATGCGTGAAGGCGATATGTAAATTATTGTTTTTGGTTTGATGTTGCGTTGATTAAAGGAGGTCGGGGGGCCTCCTTTTTTGTGTAGACTTTTTTTGAGTTTGGGTTATTTTTTTCCCTTTATTTTTTTTTGCGTTAAAAAACGGGTTGTAAAAAACTGTTAAAATGGTCATATAGTGTAGCTTCTCTACACAATAATGTAGAGTTTAAAGTAAAGTCTACACAAAAAAAAGTCAGTCTTTACTGGTCTTACAGAAAGAAATGTTAAGAATGTTAAGTTTACCCCCTACTATAAGAGTTCAAGAAATATAAAAAAGTAGTTATTATATATATATATATAGGGAAGCTTCAACTCTACACTCTCTACATTGGTTGTCTTTTGTAATTTGCGAGAAAAACGATGCGCTTCTTTCTGGTCTTTTGTTTTTCCCCGTTGGTTTTATTTGGTCAAGAGATGTGTGCTACGGAGTACGACTCTATCGTATATAATTTCCCTTCTTTATTTACTGAGCCTGAGTGGAAGGAGATACCTGTTGTGGTTCACATATGTTACTCGGACAGTTTGGGTGGGTGGTTTAGTGAGGAGTATGTAGAGGAAGCGATTGCTGATTTAAATGATGATATGGCTGAGGCTATGATATCGGTTACGTTGGAGCACGTCGGTTATCAGGATTTAGAGGAGTACGCTTGGTACCCTTCGTATGAGTCTGGCGGGAGTTGGTGCTTTCCTACGTATGGTACTCAGAACAGTATTTTAGCTATCGACCAGTATTTTCCTGACTGGGACCCTGACCACTATTGTAATATCTATGTGATACCAAAGATGTGCAGTAGTACTTTGGGTTGGTCTTATGTGACTGTCTCTGCTAATAATGCGCGTGACGGGATATGGTTACGGTCTGACATATTTGGTTTGGGGAGTACCCACCCTAGGAATAACGAGAATAAAGTACTGACGCACGAGATGGGTCACTACTGCGGGTTGCATCACGTCTTCCAGTCGGTTGGCTACTGCGGAAATCATTTCGGCATCCCTTGCGATGTTTACGGCGATTTTGTGTGTGACACTCCTCCTACTAAGGTTCAGTTCAGTTGTGACCCTCCTATTTGCCCAGAGGACTTGTACGACTATACGGCTGACAACCATATGGACTATTACCCTGACTCGTGTCGTCATCACTTCACACCAGGTCAGATTGAGCGTATGCACAATATGTTGCCTTACAATAGGGGCGGTTTATTTGGCGGTCTCCCTGTATGCTTGGGCGACGTCAACGGCGATTATATCATTGGGTCGGCTGACTTAATGTGGTTGCTGAGTTGCTGGGGGTTGTATGGTTGTTCGGCGGGGGACTTCAATTATAGCGGTGTGGTTAACGTATACGACTTAAATATATTCTTAAGTCTTTATGGAACTGTGTGCGAGGGGCATCCATTGTGGGATTAATTCGTAGATTTGCGTTATTCAAATCCAATTAAATGTTTACACCTAAGAATATCATCTTTGACGATGCTGGTCGTTCTAAGTTGCGCGAGGGCATCACTAAAATGTCGAATGCTGTAAAGAGCACTCTCGGTCCCAGCGGACAAACCGTTATTATTGAATCGGAGCAACACACCCACGGTATTACGGTAACGAAGGACGGGGTGACGGTTGCTAAGTCTATCCACTTAATGGATGCTGTTGAGAACTTAGCGGTACGTATTATGCGCGAGGCTTCGGAGCGTACGAGTACCCAGGCGGGCGACGGCACAACTACGGCTATCGTTTTGACGGAAGCTTTAATAAAAGTAACTGAGAGCTTTATCAGTGACTATACGGACATCAACAAAACGGACTTCTTGCGATTCCTTACGGTGTTAAGTGACGATACCATTAAGCGGTTGGGTTCTTCGGCGACTACCCTTACGAGCAAGAAGATGTTGGACGTAGCGACTATCTCTGCGAATAACGACAAGAATCTGGGCAAGATAATTTCTGACGTGTACAAAGAGGTGGGGAGAGACGGTGTGGTAACCGTTGAGAACGGTCAGCTATCGGACACGTATTACGAGGTGACTAAGGGTATGCGATTTGAGCGTGGATATACATCATCTCTTTTTGTAAATAACCACGAGACGGACGAGTGCGTGATGGATGACTGCTACGTGATGGTATGTGGTAACGAGATAAATAGTCCGTTGCAGATAGAGAACGTACTAAAAGAAATCATCGGCGACAGGCATAAGTTGCTCTTGGTATCTCCTTGCTCTATGAACTTCATCAATACGATGGGTGCTAACGTGATGCAAAACGGCGTGAAGTTTTGTAACGTAAACCCTCCTCAGTTTGGATGGAAGCAAGAGGAGGTGATGAGTGACTTAGCGTTATCATTGGGCGCTAAGTATTTCTCCGAGAAGACGGGCGATGATTTGGCTTTGATGACGATGGCGGACCTTGGGTTTGCGAAGAAGGTGGTTGTGAAGCGCGACCACACTATCGTGATGCGTGATGAAGAGCGTTCTGACCAAGCCGCTATCGACCAGCGGGTAAAGGAGTTGCGGTCTGCTTTTGAGCATACAAACAAAAAAGACGAGAAGGATTTTTTCTTGGAGCGCATTGCGAGTTTAGCTGGCGGCGTCGGCGTTATCTATGTAGGTGGCAATACAGACTTGGAGCAGAAGGAGCGCTACGACAGGGTCGATGACGCGGTCTGTGCGGTGCGTTCTGCCTTAACGGACGGTATTGTCCCTGGCGGCGGCATTGCTTTACTAGAGCAATCGGAGCGCCTAAGTGTGATGAGCTTAAAAGAGGGGATGTCTAAGGAAGAGACTTTGGCGGCTAAGGTATTAGCTACGGCGCTTGAGGCTCCGTTCCATCAGATAATCACCAATGCTGGCATCAGGGTTGACGACGTACTCAACAAAGTTATCGGGCATAAAGACCGTGGTTATGGATTTAACGTAAAGACACGCACGTATGGCAATATGATGCGTCAAGGGGTGGTAGACCCCGCCAAGGTCACTAAGAGTGCTTTAAAGAACGCTGTGAGCGTCGCTACAACTATACTTTCAACCAATGCAATCATCACATCAGCCCGCACCTATGAGGACGCTAGTAAATGATTGGCTAAAGGATATAGGGGAGACATCTCTTTTCGCTGACGGATTTGACGATGCCATCATCGGCTTGTCGTATGACCCGCTTGCGGGTGCTTACCGTGTGTGCTACAGTATTGAGAAATGCCACGAGTGCTTAGTTAAGGACGGCGAGATGTCGCTTGACGAGGCTATAGAGTTTTTTGAGTATAATGTCATAGGCTCTTATATGGGCCCTGAGACACCAATTTTTGTGATATGAAGCCAATCAATAAATACCTTGTCATCGACCCTATCGATGAGCAGTTGGTCTCTTCTTCTGGGTTGATTTTGTCTACGGAAGACGCTAAATCATTTCGATACAAGAAAGCTACGGTGGTAGAGTCTGGCACTCATATAGATACGATACATAAAGGCGACGTCATCTATTACGACAAGAACGCTGGTCACTCTATGATGATAGGCGACGCTACGTACACTATCATTCTTGAGAGGGACGTTGTTGTTGTCGTATAGACTGGTTGATTTTTTTGATGTAGTTGCAGTATACTACGTCTGTATAGGGAGCGCTCTTTTTGAACATAGGGTTGGCGGATTGTGTTTCTGCGAACTCTTGCCCGTTGAGTTTATTGTATACGGCATTGAGCATAGCTCGTCCTTTGTATGATAGTTCGTACAGGGCTTTTTGATTCCCTTTGCGCTTTCTAAATACGTGTATCCATCCATCGCGAAGGAGGTCGGAGAATCGTTTTTTATTCCAGCTCATCAGCTGGTTGTATTCATCGAATGTGTCTTTTGTGAAGTACGATTCTGAATATAGGAAGAGGAGCATCTCTAGCTCTACGGTTCCGAGTCCGTAGTTTGATTTCACCCACCTACGTATTACGCGCCAGTACTTTAGGTAGTCGTTGGGCGGTTCTGTGCGGCTGTACCGCTTGCGAATGTTTTTGTGAATCTTCATTAAATTTAATTTGTAACTTTGGTCAAAGTTATAAGTTATGGCTGGACGCACTAAAAAAACTGGCAATAAGATATGCCCTTCGGGAATCGCTTGGGCCAAGCGGACCTTCGACCGTTACCCATCTGCTTACGCAAATATGGCTGCGAGCAAATATTGCAAAGACCCTAACTACGGCAAAAAGTCTAAAAGCAAATAGTATGAGCAGAAAAAGCAGGAAGGAAAGCCGCAAACAAACTCGTAAGGTAAACGCGTCAAACAGGGCGTCTACCAGGGCGGACAATAAGATGGACAGAAAGGAAGTGCGAGCTGCTAATAAATCGCATCGTAAAGAAACACGTTTAGTTAATAAAGCTAGGCGTAAAGGAATTAATTCAGAAGTGGCTCGTCAAATGGGCAGCGCTATGTTAAACAACCCTGCTAAAGGCCGCGACATCCCGTTGCCTAAAAGCAACTAATCCAAGAAATAATGGCATCATACGGAAAACCCTGCACCCAAAAGGTGAAGTCTGCTTCAAAGGAAAAAACTAAAAAATCCAAGAAATAATGGCTAAGAAAGAATACAACAAGACCAAGTCAACGGGTCGCCGAACGGTCACTAAGACTAAAGCCGCTGACGGCAGCAAGGGTAGGACGGTTACAACAAAAGAACGCAAAGGCACAACAGTCACTAAGACCAAGAATAAGCAAAAATTTGGTAGCATTACCAAAAAATCCAAGTCGAAAACTAAATCTATGTTGGGCGGCAAAAAGGTAATCAAAACATCAAAGTCAGTCGAGCGA
>Ga0099847_1000883_pt1 | contig 10343 bp, 14 predicted proteins | sample CB_VirMetaG_2_FD_78178 | JGI IMG/M metagenome (GOLD analysis project Ga0099847, IMG submission 78178) | Freshwater to marine saline gradient viral communities from Chesapeake Bay - CB_1504_2 Viral MetaG | ecosystem: Environmental > Aquatic > Marine > Coastal | place: USA: Chesapeake Bay...
ACATGCAAGACGTTAAGAAAACAACGGTTAAGCGAAACGCTCAGGACTATGACGATTTCATCAAAACGGCTAAGTCAGAAGTTGCAAAACATAAAAAGCGAATTGGCGCATAGTGTCCTACACAAATAAAACAGGTTAGGTATAGTTAATACATGAAGTGATTGCACAGTTACCAACAGGATGTGGTGCAGGAGCATATTGACAAGTACTCATAACAGCGCCGCAGCACCCGGCGAACGATCACTACCCGACAAGGAGGTGATTGACTAAGCGTAGTTAGTCGAACGCATTGCCTAAGCCGCTGTGAAGCGTGATGGGGCACTTTATAACCCAGAGATCAGCCCTGAGAGCCGCTTATTATGGCAGATTTACACAACATTAATGACCACATGGCGCTAGCTTGTGAGTGTGGTTGCGTAAGATTTAACTTGCTGCGCAGTGGTGCTATTGAGTGCGACGATTGCCAGCTTAAACAAGAAAACCTTATTTGGAGCGAAGACATGAACCCAAACTACCAGCCTGATGTTAAAGTTGAATTTACTGCGACTCAGATTAACGAGGCGCAAGAAACGATACGGATGGCGATAAGAAAGAATCAACAGTGCTTTTGGCCTGAAATCGTTAAACAAAATGATGGAAAGCTGCCAGCGGAAGCTTTACTCGAAGCTAGCAGGCAGATGCAAAAAAATAAACAAATTCGCTTAAAAGAGGACAGCTATGAGCATGCCATGGAGTACATACTGTTGTGAGTCATAGCGGCGTGCATCACCGGCAGAGGGAGATCAGCGGACGACTATACGTGTGAATACTCTTGTTATGCGCTTTTATTTCAAATAGTTTAAAGTAACCCTTGCTTCCTTCAAATAGTTTGCTATAATTGTTTACAAGTTAAGGCAAACAACCACGGAGACAAGGCAATGAAAGATTTCAAAGTTACAGTAACAGGCGAAACCGGAGCTATTAGCTACAACGTTTATAGAACAGAAAAAGGAGCGCGTTCATTTGGTAAAAAAGTGGCAAACGAAGCTTTCTACGGTGAAGAGGTTGTTATTGAAGTGGTGGCGCTCTAATGGACGCTCCAAACTTGATCAGGAAAACAGTGACAGTAGCCGATCTGCATCACGGCAACACGGTAGAAATAAACGGAAGTTTAGAGACTGTGTCCAGGTCGCACCTAAATCTCGGATTTCACGGCCTTGCCTATAAAGGCGACCCTCATAGGAATGGGATAGTAAAAGTCACTTTTAAAGTCCAGATTGCTAATGGGTACCGTTATGAGTGACAAGACGCCAGCGGAACAAGCAAAAGCGGAGGGGCTAAAAAGCCTCTCTCAAGTTTCAGGGATGACCGGCCAAAGTTTACAAACACTCAGCAACTGGGCAAAGAGCAAGCCGGAATTATTTAAAATTGTGCTGCTAGGGTGTAAGGCGAAACTTGGCGCATAACGCGCAGTACGTGAGCCGAAGGTCTAACGCTACGCTGTGTTATAGTAAAGTTGCCTAAATTTCACTCAATGGTACAATCTAGTAAAACGAGGGTGGTTTATGAAATCAATACTTGCAACTGCTATCAAAGCTGGACTGATGTACATGATTCGCAATTATGCCGCATCTATCGTATTCGACATGATTGTTGAGCAGGCCGAAAAGCTATCACGGCGCACTGACACTGAAATCGACGACAAAGCAGTGGCTATGTTGAAAAGCGATAAAAGCGACTTCATAGCAGCGATTAAAGGCAGAATCTAATGAAAAACAAAGCAAAATCAACAAATTACAAGCCGAAGAAGCCAAAGAAGAAAGCTAACAAGGTTGCAGGCGGCTTTGATTCAAACATCACTAAGCGCCGGAAAGTAGCATGATTTTATTCTTTGCAGTCATTGCGTTAGTTGTATTCATATACACATCAAAGCGCCTAGCGCTCGTTTCTTCGATAGCGTTCTTTATTTCTGAGTTTATATCTACTCGCAGCGTGGAAACATTCAGTTATGAAGCTGCTGTAATTAGTATGATGATTCTGAACTTTTCGGTATTCTCGATTGCTGTAATTGAGTACAAAAAGCACCACACAGACCTTTCACGCTCCCTTATGTGGCTTTATCTTGGATTCCTAGCTGTTACCGGATCATATGCCTTTCAAACCACTGCCATGCAGGGCTATATTCTGGTTGCTATGTCGGTGTTAGAATTGATACTCCTAGCTTCACTGGACGGATGCCGCAGTGTATGGACTGATTTTAGACTCACTGCTGATACTATTCGTAACGGGAGTTATCGCCAGCGCCGTCATTCACACCGCGAGGGCTGAACGTGATAGACGAAAGATACCAGACAGGAAACGCATTGATGTGGCTAGGCGTGGTCGGGACATGGATAATTGATAACCCTACAGAGTTCGTTACGATGTCGGTGGCGATTGGTGGCTTTGTGATTATGCTAGCGAAGTATCTTGAGGAAAGGGTTCAGCGGAATGAGCAGCACAGATTGGACATACGGCGAAAGAAGTTAGAAATCGAGAAGCTAGAAAACCCGGACTAAGCCGGGTTTTTTATTCTTTGAAATTATGAAAAGCAGTAAGCGCTCAGTGTTTCATTGCCAATAATCCGATTGAATTCAGATACCCATTGGTCGTCATTATCAAAATCACCATCAATGTTTACTTTCTCGCATTCTTCACATGATGCAAATGTTTCAATTGACCGAAGTGCTTGTTCTGTAGTTACTTCGATTGATGCGCCAGTTGTTGGGTTTGTAACTGTAATAGTCATAGTTATTCTCACTCTAGTTATCGCTTCGGATCATTCCTTAGCTGATGTAATCATTATAGGTGTGTTGATCGGGTAGTGGTAGGACAGTACGAGCCAGGTTGCAGATAATAAAAAACCCTCACTCGGAGGGTTTATTAATTATCTCTAACCACTCAGCAGCGGTGAACGTCTTTTCATTATATACGTGAGATTTACATGATGAGCAGTAGAAGTGCGGTATCCCGAATGATGAAAAATTATTGATTTTCATTTTTTTGCAGCACTCGAACGTATTTATTGACTCTATTCTCGACGATTTAAGCACTGATGCAGTTCTAGCAACTGATATGGCGTATCTATTGCGAACTTTGAATAGGCACTTTTCAGTGCCATCTTGAAATTTTATCAATGTAAACATTAAGAAAGCTCAACTTTATAACCTTCAATCTGTTTCCCTTCAAAAGCCTTGCTTTTAATGATGTGATCTAGCTCGCTATCGTCAAAGCCGAATGCTTTATAGTCGCAGTTACCCTCTGCTGTATCCCACTCAAATATTGCTTTTTTGTGGTCTTTAGTGATGGTTACGGTTAAATCAATCATGTTGTTTTCTCTCTGTTGTTTAGCTTATGTATCTATAATAGCAACGCATAGTGGCGGATGGTAGGACAGAACAGGCCACATCAAGATATATTCAAACGTGGCGCGAATTGGTGTATATTTGTACTGAAATTGCAAATATAACGGGAAAATAACGGGAATGGCAGAATTTACACCAGAAAACCAACCCGCTAAGCGCAGACCGCGCGGTAAGTCGCAGCGTACACTCCTACAGGAGTCTTTGGAGCGTCTCGGAACCTCTGAGGCCAGCTTTTACGATACGATGATCATGGCGGCCCTAGGGCTTACTGAGGACGAATCAATACTTAAGCTTCAGTCGTTCGCATTCCCTGAAGTAGTTAAGCGTCTCTATCCGATACCTAAGCAAGTGGCCCCTACGGTTGAGTTTGATTACCCTAAAGACGGAACGCTAACAGAGAAGGCTAGCGCGATTGAGGTGGCTATTTCTGACGGTATTATCCCTCCTGACGTTGGTGTCAATCTTATATCTGTATTGGCACACATTGCTAAGATCGAAGAAGTGACAGACCTACAGGAACGCATTACTAAGATTGAAGAGTCATTAAATGCTCAGTCTTAGCAAGCGCCTAGATAATATTGAGGTTCTGGCTAATACTATGTCAGGAAACCTAAAGCCTGCCGTTTATGGTGTTATTGACCGAGTTGATAAGATAAATGGTGATCTGGTTCCGAATGTCCTTAGATGCTGGAAGGGTAAGATAGGCGAAATGGTTCCGACTAATGAAGAGCCTGATGTTCTTCTGGTTGAGAAGCTGGAGCCGCTGATACTGAAGCACAAAAAGTATAAATGCCTATTTGGTGGTCGTGGCGGCATGAAGACGCGCTTTGCCCAGAATGTAATGGTAAGCCAAGTATCATCCACCGGATGCAAGGCATACGCGCTTAGGGAGCGAATGACGGCCCTCAAGGAATCCATTTATTCCGGTATTGAAACAACTATTAAGAAAATGAATGTAGGCGGCTTTCTTCCTGTCCCTTCTCGTTGGGAGATACGCCATTCGTCAAAAGGTAAATTCGTGTTCGGCGGTATGCAAAATATCATCGACATGAAAGGAACGTCAGACTTCAAATACTTCCTGATGGAAGAATCCGAGAAAACAAGTCAGAACACTATCGACACGTTAGGCCCGACACTGAGGGATGTGCAAGGAGCTGAGCTATGGTACTTATGGAACACGGCAAGCTCTGAAGACCCGATGTCTAAAGAGTTTATAACGCCGTATCAGGCTGCTTTAGATCGTGATGGGTTCTATGAGGATGAATACCACTATATTGTTAAGCTGACGTACAAAGACAATCCCTGGTTTGAGCATGACGAATCCCTTCAGGCTGAAATAAGCAAAGACCGTGAAAAGGTTAAAAAGCGAATCATGAGCAAGGCAAGGTTTAACGGTATTTGGAATGGTGACTTTAACGATAATTGCGCGACTTCAATTATTCAAGAAGACTGGTTCGAGGCGTGTATTGATGCCCATAAAAAATTAGGCTTTGAAGGTCGCGGGCTTAGTGTTGCCACTGCTGATCCTTCCGATGTTGGCTCTGACCCGTTCGGGTTTAGTATTCGGACTGGGGTTGTGTTTAGTCATATTCAAGAGATCGACGGAGAGAACGGCAACCGCAAGATGGACGAAGCTTGTAAGCTTGCAGTGTTAAATCAGGTTGATTCTTTCGGGTATGATGCCGACGGCCTTGGGGCAACGCTTAGGGATAATGTATCAGCTGCATTTAATGGTAAGAGCGTTAAGATAAACGCTTACAAAGGTTCTGAGTCGCCGCACAATCCTGAAGGTGAGTTCAAGTCTCAAGTATCCAATCTGAACAACAATGCTAAGCGCCTATTGATTAAAGATGTACTAAAGAACAAGAAAGCTCAGAACATAACCGAGTTTGCCGACCGTGTTTATAGAACGTATGAAGCTGTTGTAGATGGTAAGTATTACGACCCTGAAACATTAGTTAGCTTCGATTCTGAAACGATAGAGCCACGCATGATGCAAAAACTAAAAGCCGAAGCGTGTAAGGTGCCCGTCAAGTCTGGCCCTACTGTTCAGTTTTACACTAAGCCGGAAATGAGAAAGGGCGTCATAATGCCCGACGGAAAGCGAATGGTAATACCGTCGCCAAACCTTTTTGATTCGGTTATAATTTCATTTGACAATGATTGTAATATCATTCATAGGGAAGAAAAGCCGCTAAATTCGGTTTATGTAAATCCCGTGAACTATTGGTGAGATAATGAGAGCAGCTACAGAAACGCTAACAGATTTCCGAAAGGCTTACTCAGCGGAGTATGACCTACGTCAGCAAGTCATAGCTGATTTAGAGTTCGCGCTCATTCCCGGTATGCAATGGGCAGGCTCAGACGCTAAGCAGTGGGCAAATAAGCCGAAGCCCGAAAACAATAAACTGTTTAAAAATATCATGGCAATCAATGGCCGATTTCAAGAAGCTGAATTTGGCGCGCGTATCTCAAGTGCAAGCGATGAAGCCACTGATGATGATGCTGAAACATTGCAGAAGCTGTGGCGCAACGATTTTAATGGCTCCGATGGTGCTGATGCTCTAAACAAGGCATTTGAGGAAGCGAGCTTTGGTGGCTTTGGTGCGTTTAAAGTAGTCGCTAAATACGAAGACGAGGAAGACCCTCAAGATGAGCAGCAATACCTGTCTTTTGAAATGATCGGATCTGCTGCCTCTAGTGTGTTCTTTAACGCCGGTGCTTTGCGTCGTGACAAGACGGACGCCACTCAAGGCTGGCACTTGCAGCGCGTCAATCGCGAAAAGACCGAGGAAGAATACGGTGTTGATTTCAGTTCGTTTCCAGCTGGCACTATAACTAACGGTGACTTTTCTTGGATGTGTGGCGATGGTGGCCGCGATGTCTATATTGCCCACTACTATGAGTTGGTCAGTAAAACCATTGTCGAGTATTCGGTTTACGACGAAAGCGGCGAATCCCTGTTAATCACTAAAGATGGCCGCAAATACACCGGTCCGGACGGTGAGCGAATCGAGAAAGAAGACGTTGATCTAATTCTTGAAGTAAACGAATACGACGAAAAGCGCCGTAAAGTTAAGTTTGTCGAATACGCGATTATGTCAGGTGATAAGTATCTGACCAAGCCAGCCAAGCTACCGTTTAAGAATATCCCGCTGATTCCGATGTACGGATATCACCATGAAATCAATGGAATTGAGTTCTATTGCGGTGAAGTGTGCCGCCAACGTGACTCGCAGCGATTCCTAAACATGGGCTTTGGCGCTCTGATGGAAATCCTATCGGAGCCGCAAGTGGCTAAGCCGGAATACTTGCCAGAACAAATGGCGCGACACGGTCAGCAACGAGCGGAGCAGTCAGTAATAAACCGCCCATTCTTATTGAGCGACCCTGTAAGAGACGCCAATGGTAATATCACACACGTTGGCCCTATTGGCCGGTATGAGCCGCCAGAGGCACGCTCAGGGCTTGTGACTAGCTTGCAGTTCTTATCGCAGAACATCCAGGAGCAGTCAGCTAACGGTCAGGCAACACTTCCAAGCAATTCGAGCGCCTCCGCAATTCAGCAAGTAAACGAACGAACTGACGATGCGTTCCTGCCGCTGATGACTTCGGCTTCAAGTTCTATTCGCGTTGCGTGTCGAACGTGGATACCAGCGGCGCAGCAGCTTTACTTCACTAATCCACGCAAGCGTCGCGGCATGGAGGAGGATGGGAGCTATACGCAAGTCGAGACGATGGTCCAATCATACGATAGGCAACGCGATGTTTACGGAGCAACAAAGAACACGGCTCGCGGTCGCTATGATGTATCTATCAAGCAAGGTGAGAGCTACAGAACCAAGAAAGATGCCGAGAGAAGCGCAGCTATTGAAATCTTACAATATGCTGATTCTGGTACACCACTAGGCCAAATGGCTCTACTGAGTGCAATCACGAACACTACCGGCGAGGGTATGCAAGACATGCGGACGCTTGCACGCATTCAGCAAGTGCAGTCTCTAGTTCAGCAAGCGTTACCATTGCTCATGAACGGCTACCCGCCAGAGAAATTGGGTATCCGCTCCGAGGAAGAGCTAGCTATTATGCAAATTACTATTCAGCAAGTCATGCAGGCCCAACAGCAGCAGAACCCACAATTGCAGGCTATGGCAATGGAAGGTCAGGCTCGTATGCTTGAAGGTCAGGCGGCAATGGTCGATAAGCAGGTTGATATGTTTAACGCTGAAACTAAGCGCTTTGAAGCAATACAGAAAGCGCAGAAGCTAGGAATGGACGCTAATAAGACTATGGCTGATATTGAAGGCCAGCAGCTTGATAATATGGCTAAAGTTCAAGAGATGCGAAAGTCAACCTTGAGGAGTGCCGCTAGAGGAATGAGTAACGAGGACTTACTGAGGGTTATTGCATCGTGAAACTATCAAGCCTTATAAATAGCCGTAGGTTGAATGAAGATCAGATAGCAGCAGCTGAGGAGTTGATTGACCGTGGTTTTAATACCGTTGTTGATGTTGCAATAGGTGTTGGTGAGGTTGGCTTGTCTATGATTAGCGGAGCAGTGGCTGAGCCTGCTAGTGGTCTTTATGGGTTGGGTTCTTTGGTATTTCAGGATTTAGATAGCGCCACTGGCGACATTGAAAGAATTCAAAACAGAATGACATACGAGCCAAGGACGGAAGCAGGAAAAAAAGGAATAGGTTATTTAGGTTCTACTATTGGAAAAATAGGCGAGGCTGTAGATAATTTCTCTGGCTATCTTGGCGATAAGGTTTTAGATGCAACAGGTAGTCCAGAGCTAGCCGCCGCCGCCGCCATACTTCCTACGGCAGCCTTTGAAATTTTGCCAACCGGAAAGGCGCCTACTAAGCTGCCTAAAAATAAGATAGAGATTGATGAGCCATCAAATTCCCGATATGGGGAGGTTTCAGCGAGTCAAATCAGAGAAAACAGCCCTCTAACAATAAGCAGTCAGCGCTACATTGACGAAGGAATAGTTGACGCAAAAATAGAAGCTGGCGACTACGAAGTAATGGTAAGCCCATCTTTTATTATTGATGGTGAAGAATACAGAGTGGTGCTAGATGGCCACCATAGCCTTGAGGCCGCAAAAAGAACTGGTAGTGAGCCTGTTTTTATAACCGCCGACCCGACTGACCACGATGCTGTATCACTTATTAGCGAATCACCAGATTTATTTTTAGATGCTGTCCATATGGGTAATGATTACTACGACGTTTTTACAGGTGATGATTTATGGTAGTGATTAATTTCGTGCCGGTTTTTTCGTTTATAGACAAAAGTTGCACTTGTCAATGATATTGGCGTAAAATGTCATAAAGCCCCACGGTGCTTTACCGTGTTTACGTTACCACCTGACGGAGATAATCAAATGGGTGATTCTGGAATTATGACTGAAAATGAGCGCGAAATTGAGCAACCTGCCGATGCTGTGGTGGCTGAAGTAGAGGAAGGCGTTACACCACAAGACGCTGATACCGATCAAGATGAGTACGAATTAACAGTTGATGCCGAGCCAGATAATGAAACGGCAAAAGATAGTACGAATTGGGAAGCTATAGCTAAGGCGAAAGCTGCGAAGTTTAAAAAGCAACGCGAAGCCCGTGAAAAGGCAGAGCGCGAAAAGGCAGAGCTTGAACAGCGTATTAAACGCATGGAAGCCCAACTGCTTGAGAAGTCAAAGCCTAAAGCTGATGACTACTACGGTGAGCCTGAGAATTACGTAAAGGCAATTCGTGAGTGGGAATCTAGTCAAGCTGCGACAGTAAAGCAGTCGAGTAATGCTTTTAATATTGATGACGGCGTACTGGAAGAACAATTGGAAAGCGCTGAACGTATGCGCTCACAGTTGAAAAGCTACGATAAGTCAGAAGACAAGCTAAGGTCGAAAATTACTGAAGCTGGTGCTGATTTTGAACAGGTCTCTTACGGTATTGCTGAAATCTGCGCAACGTATGGCATTGATTACGCCACTTCTGTTTTAGCACTAGCGGAAATTCCTGGGGTGTTTGAACAGGTCGCTAAAGATGCTCAGAACGAACGCTCTATTGTTCGCATTCTTCGCAAAGCGTCGCAAAAGGTTAAGGTTAGCCCTAAGCGTAAAATCGAAACTAAACCAGAACCACAAATTAACGGTGGCGGCCAGATTAGTAGTGTTCAGTCCGAATTCGACAAAGCGCAGAAGCGCTACAATGAAACCGGGAAAATCGAGGACTACAAAGTTTTAGCCGCTGCTAGAAAACGATTAAGAGAAGGTAACTAGAAATGGCTAACACATTCGCACAAGATAAGATGCACACATTGTTCAGCGAGGTAGCGGAAACTACTTCAATGAACATGACGCTATCTAAAGACGTAGACGTATACAATATGTCTGACATGTCTGATATGGGGCGCACTACCGCTTCGGACGGCTCAGGCGCTGATATTGAATACATTCCACAAGAGTACCGCTTTACTGTACAAGACGGTCACTTATCGACTACTGGTGACTTCCAAGACGTTACAGATCGAATGATTTCTGTACGTCGTAACAAGTCTAAGCGAATTCTTACGCAAATCAGTACAAAAGACCTTCGCGACCCGGCTCGTATGGAGCGTGTCAAGAAAGCAATGGCTAAGGACATCGCATACGCGGTTGATATTGCCATGTATCAGGAAATGATCAATCGAGCTTCGATTGTCGAAACCTCATCAACTGCGTTTGATTACGACTTAGCGATTGATGCTGAAACTACGATGCTAAATCGTGGCCTTAGCTCTTTTGATAAGAAGTTGTTCCTATCAAATACGCACTACCGCAAGGTTGCTAAAGAGCTTGCTGGAGCCTCTCGCGACGTTTTGGTTACTGACGCACTTACCCGCGCCAAACTGCCAAACTTAGCCACGTTCGACACTATGCGCTCTGACTACCTATTAACGCTTGCAGCCAACGCAACAACT
>Ga0099847_1000884_pt1 | contig 10323 bp, 9 predicted proteins | sample CB_VirMetaG_2_FD_78178 | JGI IMG/M metagenome (GOLD analysis project Ga0099847, IMG submission 78178) | Freshwater to marine saline gradient viral communities from Chesapeake Bay - CB_1504_2 Viral MetaG | ecosystem: Environmental > Aquatic > Marine > Coastal | place: USA: Chesapeake Bay...
AGTAGGTATAAAAACTGACACTCCACAATACCCATTCCATTATGTTCAAGATACTGGAAATGCACTTGCAGTATATGAAAAACAAGGAGGAGCTGCAATATTTTATGAAGCACAAGATACAAGGGGGGCATTAGGAACTGTAGCATCGCATCCTTTATTATTTGCAATCAATTCCTATGAGGTATCTCGTATCAATACAGACGGTGTTTACGAAGGAGACGTTTCAGGTTCTATTACTGGTTCATTTACTGGTTCATTTGTTGGTGATGGTTCAAATTTAACAGGAATAGTAGCTACATCAACTGATTCAGCTTCAGTAGCAGCTCGTGCAACTACTTTAAGCCCTGATGCTACTGCTTCTTATGCAGATAGTGCAACTACAGCATCTCATGCTTTAACAGCAATTACAGCCTCACACACAGCAGGTACCGCATCTATAGCAAACAATGCAGTCACTGCTTCATTTGCTACTTTAGCAGGTACAATTAGATCAGGATTAACCGCCTCATTTGCAGATAGAGCAACTAGTGCTTCAATAGCAGATGCCCTATCCCAATTAGCAACAGCTAGCTTTGCAATAACTGCTTCACATGCCTTAAATGGTGGGAGTGGTGGTACAAGCATAGGGTATTCAAATTTACAAACTTTATCCGTTGATTATACAACAGAAAGCGATTCATATAATTCTTTATATGGTCCCCTAACAATAGCGGATGGTGTTACTGTTACCGTTACAGCAGGATCATTTTTGAAAGTAGAAGATTTTTAATAAAAAATAAATATTTATATACATGAGTACTTTAAAAGTTAATACCCTAATTCCCGTATCTGGAGATACCATAAATGTAGATGGAAATTTAACCGTAGGTGGTGAATCTATATCAGGTTTTCCTTATACAGGATCAGCTGTTATTACAGGTTCTCTTATAGTAACCGGAAGTGGCGATTTAGCAGTTAGAGTAAGCGGTAGTACAGCATTAACAGGTAGTCTATTTGTAAGTGGTACAATAAGTGGTTCATTTATAGGAGATGGATCTGGTTTAACAGGAATTGTTACAGCTTCACACACAGCAGGGACAGCCTCATTTGCTGACTATGCAACATCAGCTTCATATGCTATTTCAGCATCACATGAGATTACTTATGAAACATCATCATCATTAGCTGAAACCGCATCATTTGCTAGAACAGGAGATGGTATTTTTAGTGGCTCATTTAGTGGATCATTTGAGGGAGATGGGACTAATTTAACAGGTGTAGCCTCACCTACAGGATCCTATACTGGTTCATTTACTGGTAGTATGTTAGTTGATGATGGATCGGGTTCATTTAGTGGTTCATTTGAGGGAGACGGATCAAATTTAACAGGTGTAGGAGGATTTCCACATACAGGATCTGCAGATATAACAGGTTCTTTAATAGTAACAGGATCTGCTTTTGTAACAACATTAACAGAAACCTCAGCTTTAAGATATAAAAAATATGTTAAAGGTTTATCATCACAAACTGATACAGTATATCAATTACGTCCTGTGCATTTTAGATGGAAAAATAATAATAAAAAAGATTACGGTTTAATAGCCGAAGAAGTACAAAAAATATACCCTGAATTAGTAACATCAGGAGAAAATGGAGATGCGTTAGGTATTAGTTATACTAAACTAACAGCATTATTAGTAAAAACAATTCAAGAATTAACTGATAGAGTATCAGATTTAGAAAATAAATTAAATTAAGTTATGGCAATTCAACAAACAAAGGTAACAGAGGAAGAGTTAGGGCAAATTACTAAATTTCAAGATAGTATCCAAACGATAACAATTCAGTTAGGACAACTAGCTTTGAAAAAACTTAACTTAGATAAAGAAGAAGAATATTTAGAAATGGAATATGAAAAACTTCTTCAAGAAGAAAAACAATTAGGAGATAATTTAAAAGAAAAATATGGGGAAGCTCAAATTGATTTAAAAACAGGTGAGATTATATATCCCGAATAATGTTTTTGATACCCCCTTATATATTTATCATTGATAAAATAACTAGATAAAAATGGCTGAAACTTTACTATCCCCCGGAGTATTAACTCGTGAGAATGACCAAACACTTATTTCCCAAGGTCCTGTCACAGCTGGTGCTGCGCTTTTAGGACCTACGGTAAAAGGTCCTGTTAATATACCAACACTTGTTACTTCTTATAGTGATTATAAGAGTAAATTTGGTGGTGCTTTTGAAAGTGCTAGTATCGCATACGAATATCTAACTTCAATCGCTGCTTACAATTACTTCCAACAAGGAGGTGAATCAATTCTTGTAACTAGAATTGTATCTGGTACTTACACCCCAGCAACAACTACGCCTGCTGCTATAGGTACAGGTTCAGATGGTGGTGATTATACTACTGGATCCTTTACATTAGAAACACTTTCACAAGGTTCTATTATGAACAACTCAGGTAGTGTTACTACAAGTGGTTCATTAGCAAGTGGTTCAGGAGACAATATTCGTTTTGAAATAGCAAGTGTAGATTCAGGAAGTGGTCAATTCAGCCTATTGATCAGAAGAGGAGATGATAATTCTAAATCTAAAACAATTTTAGAGACTTGGAATGATCTATCATTAGATCCAAATTCTCCAAATTATATTGAATCTGTAATTGGTAACCAAACCAAAAACTTTGATACAGATTCAGATGGTAACAGATTTATCCAAATTACTGGATCTTATATAAACAATTCACGTTATGTAAGAGTATCATCTGTACCAAACCCAACATTAAATTATCTAGATAACGACGGAAATTTCAAACCAGAATATACTTCTTCATTACCTAAAGTTGGTAGTGGATCAATTGCTGGAGCTAATAGAGCTGAAAATGGAGAATTTGCAGGTGGATCAGGTAATGTATATGGACTTGGAAGTGGAGATCAACAATTAAAAATGTTTGATGAAATTAGTGTAGCTTCAATCCAAGGTGTAGTAGCAGCTGATTATACAGCATCAATAGCTTTATTAGCAAATAAAGACGAATATGATTTTGAAGTAATTACCGCTCCTGGTGTTACAATTCAAAACGGTGCCACAGCAACAAACACATTAATAGATACAGTTACAGAAAGAGGAGATGCAATTGCTGTAATTGATAGTAGAAATTATGGTTCTACAATAAACCAAACAATAACTTCAGCAGGAACAGTTGATTCAAGTTATGCTGCAACATACTGGCCTTGGGTTCAAGTATTATCACCTGAAACTAATAAACTAGTATATGCACCTGCTTCAACATTAATCCCAACTGTTTATGCTACAAACGATAGATTAGGTGCTGAATGGTTCGCCCCAGCAGGATTTAATAGAGGTGGTGTAGGTGGTGCTATTCAAGCAGAAAGAAAACTTACCCCATCAGATAGAGATAAACTATATGCTGGAAAAGTAAACCCAATTGCTTCATTCCCAGGACAAGGCCCTGTAATATTCGGTCAGAAAACATTGCAAACTAAATCAACAGCCTTAGATAGAGTAAATGTTCGTAGACTGTTAATTGAAGTAAAAAGAGTAATTGGACAAATTGGTGAAGGATTGTTATTTGAACAAAATACAGCGGCTACAAGAGGTAGATTCCTAAACCAAGTAAACCCATATTTGGAATCAGTACAACAAAGACAAGGTATATTTGCCTTTAGAGTTGTAATGGATGACACAAATAATACGCCTGATGTAATTGATAGAAACCAATTGGTAGGACAGATATTTATTCAACCAACAAGAACGGCTGAATTTATAATCTTAGACTTTAATGTTACACCAACTGGAGTAGAAATTTAAAAAGGCAATATTTATAATAAACATATACTAAAATGGCAGTAAAAGATCCCAATGAAATAATGTTCACCGCCTTTGAACCAAAGGTACAAAACAGGTTTATCATGTTTATAGATGGAGTTCCATCATACTTGATAAAAAATGCTACTGCACCTGGATTTGAAGCTGGTGAAATCATCCTAGATCATATCAATGTTTACCGTAAAGTAAAAGGTAAAGTAAGATGGAACGATATGACTTTAGGTCTATATGATCCTGTAACCCCATCAGGAGCTCAAGCCGTAATGGAATGGGCACGTTTAGCCCACGAATCAGTAACTGGTCGTGATGGATACTCAGATTTCTACAAAAAAGACTTACAATTAGATATATTAGGTCCTGTAGGAGACGTGGTTTCTCAATGGATAATCAAGGGAGCATATTGTAAAACTGCCACATTCGGTGAATACGACTGGAGCGCTGATGCTGCCGTTAGTCTAGATATCACCATTGCAATGGATTATTGTATCCTAAACTTCTAAAAAATACCCCAACCCTCCATACCTTTGAAAAATGGTGTTCCACTTGGAGCACCTTTTTCTTTTTTATATATTTATATCCACAAATTAGTTATTTTATAGTATGGAAGAACAAGTTACAGAAAACAAATTTAAATTCCCAACTGAAATTGTTGATTTACCCTCTAGAGGATTAATATATCCTAAGGATAATCCATTATCTTCGGGTAAAGTGGAAATGAAATACATGACTGCTAAAGAAGAAGATATTCTTACTAATCAGAATTATATTTCAAAAGGAACAGTATTAGATAAATTAATTGAATCTTTAATTGTCTCTAAGATTAATATCGATGATATAATAATAGGAGATAAAAATGCTTTATTAATTGCATCTCGTGTATTAGGATATGGTAAAGACTATACTTTTAGAGCTTATAACTCAGATACTAATCAAATTGAAGACTTTACTGTTGATTTAACAACTCTAGAAGATAAATTATTAGATCCTAAAAATTTAGTTGAAGAAGGTATAAATGAATTTAAATATGAATTACCTCATTCTAAAGTATTAATTACTTATAAAATCTTAACACACGGAGACGAGAAAAAAATAGAAAGAGAAATCCAAGGATTACAAAAAATTAAAAAAGATAGTGCTCCTGAAATCTCTACTCGTTTAAAATACATAATTACTTCAGTAGATGGTGATACTGAAAAAAAATCTATTAGAGAATTTGTAGATAACTACATGTTAGCTAAGGATTCAAGATCACTACGTGAAGAAATACGCCGTGTATCACCAGATGTTGATTTAAAATATACCGGGGAAGGTGCAGAGGAGGGCATCAATATCCCCATCAATCTTAACTTTTTTTGGCCTGACAGCGGAGTATAGACAAAATTTATTCTCTCAAATACATGAAATAGTATTCCACGGCAACGGGGGATACGATTGGCATACTTTATATAATATGCCAATTTGGCTTCGTAATTTTACTTTTAGAAAAATAGAAGAATATTATAAAAAACAAAATGAGGCTCAAAGTAAACAATCTAATATGTTGAAAAATAATCCTCAAGAAATAGCACGACCTAATATTAATCCTGCTAATGTATATAATACATCAATGCCTACCAAAAAGTAGGCATTTTTTATATTTATATTAGAGAAATATTATCCAATGGCTACTCCAGAAGAAGAACAAAAAATTAATAATATACTTAACGAACGAGTAGGTATAAATGAACAGTTATTAAATGATCAACAAGACATATCAAATGTTATACTTGACCAAGTTAAAGGTATAGAATTTGCTAAAGTTGAACAAACAAGTCTTAGATCTATTACTAGAGATCTTGCAAAAATTGCACAAGAAAATTATTCTCTTACTTTAAAAGAATTAGGTAGCCAAAAAAATATTAATAAATTACAAAAAGATAAAGAAAAGGCAGAAAAAAATATTTCTAAACTTTTACAAATTCAAGTTAAAGAATTAACTAAGGATAAAGATTTACAAAAAGCTATACAAGATAGTATAGATTTTCAAGTAAAAAAATCTAAGGAGTTTGTTAACTCTTTAGATGACCAAATAGAAAAATCCCAACAAGTAGCAGATAACTTAGGAGTAAAAACTTTTGGTGCTTTAGAAGACATAGTAGGTGCTATTCCAGGGTTAAGAAAATTTTCAGGCCCTTTTAAAGAAGCCGCTAATTCTGCAAAATTAACTGCATTATCTTCTAAATCTTCATCAAAAGCATTTGCTGCTGGAGCTAAATCCTTAGGAAGAGCTGCATTAGCTGCTTTACCCCTTTTAGCATTAAAATCTCTAGCAGACGCTTTTATATCAGTAGATAAATCTTCAGGTGAATTAGCTAAAAACTTAGGAATAAGTTACGATGAAAGTTTAGCTATGGTTAGCTCAATGACAGATGTTGCTAATCTGTCTATGGATACCTTTGTTACAACTGAAGGATTAGTCAAAGCACAACAAGCATTAAGTTCAGCTTTAGGTACTAATGCACAATTAAGTAGTAATTTATTAGTTGATTTTACTAAATTAACTGAACAAGCTGAATATAGTGCAGAAGCTGCTACAACCTTAGGAAAAGTTTCTTTAGCTACTGGTAAACCTGTAAAAGACATAACTACTCAATTTTTAGGTCAAGCAAAAGCTTTAAATTTACAAAATGATTTAGCATTAAATGAAAAACAGTTATTAGAATCAGTTTCTAAAGTCTCTAAGGGTACTTTAGCTACATTTGCTGCTCAACCTAGAAAACTAGCTGAAACAGTATTCCAAGCTAAAAAATTAGGCTTAGAAATATCCCAAATAGAAAAAATAGCTGATGGATTATTAGATATAGAAAGTTCACTTGCTAATGAATTTGAAGCTGAAGTAATTTCAGGTAAAGAATTAAATTTAGAGAGAGCAAGATATTTTGCATTAACTAATAATTTAGCTGGAGTAGCAGAAGAATTATCTAATCAAGGTTATTCACAACAAGAATTTGCAGATGCTACTAGAATTGAACAAGAAGCAGTTGCAAAGGCAATGGGTATGTCTGCTGATGAATTAGGAGCAATGCTTATTGAACAAAAAGCATTATCCTCTATAGGGGCTAAAGATGGAAAAGAAGCTAAAGAAAAATTTGAAACATTAAAGGCACAACATGGTGAGGCATATGCTATTGCTAACTTAGGGGATGAAACATATGCCCAACAATTAGCATCTCAATCAGTTCAAGAAAATTTTAATAAAATATTAAAAAAATCTAAAGAATTATTTGTTAGTATAGCAGGACCTGTAATGAAAATTGTTACTCCTTTTGTTGAAATGTTAATTCCTGCATTTGAAATGTTATCTTATATATTAATACCAATTAAAGCTACTTTTGAAGGTATAGCAAGTAGTATAGGATATATTGCAGATTCTGTATCTGGTTTTTATAATCTATTAACAGGTGCTAATACTGAATTAAGCCTTATGCAATCAATAGTAGGAGCAATAACTATATCATATGGGCTTATAACCGCTTATAATCAAGCCTCAGCATTATATGCAACTATAAGATCAAAAATGGAAGGAAAAACAGTAGGATCTTTAATTAAACAAGGATTTGTAATGGTTAAAAATCTAGGACTTGCTATAGCCGAAGCAGTTGCTAAAATTTCAGGGGCGAGTGCCGCTACTTTAGGTATAGCTGGAGGTATTGCTTTAGCAGCAGGTGCCGCGGCATATGCTTTTTTAAGTACTAAAGGTGATGATATACTCTCCCCAGGAGGAAGTAGTAGTGGTTATGGTAATAGAACATTATTAGGTCCTGAAGGTGCTATAGCTTTAAATAACAAAGATACTGTAATTGCAGGTACTAATTTATTCCCAAAAGATAAAAGTAGTGAAAGAAACGCACCTACAAACGTTACAGTAACACTATCTAAAAACGACATACAATTAATAGCAAATGCTGTACGAGACGGAGCCTCTAGAGCAACAATCAATCTAGATGGCGATAGAGTCTCATCACGTTTACAAACACCCACAATATTAAATAATCTTCCACCCGTTTAATATTTATATACAAACCCTATTATTATGAGCTTATTAGATTTATACAACAACCCACCTAACAATGGTAGACAGATCCGTTTTAAAAATGGAGAAGCTAGTTCTACAGTTAGTTCATATGAAGCTTATCAAAAAAATGATCAAGCCTCATTAAAAAATTCAAAATTACATTTTGAAACACCTGATCAAGCAGGATATTCTAGTGATGGATCGCCTAAAGTAAAATTAAACAGTGATAGATACTTTGCTGTAGGAGAAAGACCATCAGATTTATCTATGAATCAAGGTAAAACTATTAACACAGAAACTTTTACCCAACCCTATACACCTGATAATGGATATCAGTACCAAGCTTTATCTGGTGATTTAGCAGGTTTATCTGATTTACAAGGTGCTTCTAATACTATTAGTAGTTTAGAAAGATAATAAGTGGCAATTACTCTTAAACAAAGGTATCAAAAGGAGTTTAATCCTACAACTGGTGTCATTGGAACACAATATACTAAAAATAAGTATTCCAAAGATATTTCAGGTGGGGGTTATTCTGGTCAGCCTTTTATTAAAAGAGGTGCCCCTAGCTTAGATGATGAACTTGTTGGTCAATATTATGATTTAACAACACAAGCTTTAAGTTTAGATTTTCCTATTAGAGGTGGTTCTTATGAAGAAATTGTCTCAAGAGAAGATTTTACACGAATAGACCGTTTTTTCCTTTATTATCCTCAAGGTAAAGCATTTACAGACAAATATAGATCATTATTACGTTCTAACCCTAAAATAGAAACAGGTAGAGATCAAGGAGATTCTAATACTAGGGTATTCCCTATTGGAAACCAAGGATTAGGTAGTAGAAACATGATCGAACAAATAGCTAGTGTAGGTACTGGATTTCACTTACCTAATGCTGGTTCTGACTTTAATGTACTAACTGAACCTAGAAATAAATACGAGCAAATTGTTGCTAAAAAGCCTAAATATGAAAATAGGTTAGTATCTTTATATGAATTAAAATTACTTCCCCAACCTGATACAGAATTTAATCCAAACAATGATACTGTTATATTTACAGGTATTTCTAGATTAAGGGATACAGTTGAATTAATAAATTATGAAGGAGGACCTGGTTCTTTATATGGTTTAGGATCTACTTTAATAAGACGTGCTACAGATAATAAAGGTGCAATTATTAATACTTATGATGCCCCTAATTTTGTAGGGCCTTCTGCTATTGGTTTAAGAGGAAATACTATACAATCTACTGATTTAGGGTCAATTAAAATTGATTACAATAAACAATTAGGAGCCTCAGAAATAGCTAAAATAAATTACGGTATCGATATTGATACTGGAGTTGAAACTGCAGGTGATACAGTTACTATAAGTAATTTAGACCAACAAACTAGTGGTTCTATTAGAATTACAAATAATACCGATACTAAATTTAAATTTGCTTCTACATCTCGATATGATCAATTAATGAAAATGGGAGATGAAAACACTAGTACGATAACTATTCGTGATTTTAGAAAAGAAGTAGACGATCCTCAAACAGTAAATAAAAGGGATTATTCAAAAGAAAATATTAATATAGCAACTAGAGTAGCTATAGGAAACCCAGGAGCTAGACCTGCTAATAGAACCGTTGATGTTAATGATACAAATGATAACATTGGTCAAGATAAAGTTAATTTAAAAAATATAAATAGGGGTGCTTTAGGAACAATTGCAGATTTTAGTAGTGCTATAGGTGGAGTAGATTCTACAAGAGATTTAGTTAAATTTGGTTTTACTATAATTGGTAACGGTGGAACTAGTCCTGCCTTTACAACTGTTAATTTTAGAGCATTTTTAACTGGATATAGTGATAATCATAATGCCCAATGGGAGGCTAAACGCTATGCAGGTAGAGGAGAAAATTTTTATACCTATCAAGGATTTGATAGAGCAGTTAGTTTTAACTTTAAAATTGCAGCTCAATCAAAACAAGAAATGGCTCCTTTATACAAAAAATTGAATTTTTTACTTTCTTCCTTATATCCTGATTATGAGAGTGGAACTGGATTTATGAGAGGTAATATAGTAAAATTAACCTTAGGGGATTTATTTGTACAACAACCAGGTATTTTAGAATCTATTAATTTAACAGTTAATGATGAATATCCTTGGGAAATTGCTTTAAATGAACCTGAAGGAGGAAGCTCTTCAGATATGAAAGAAACTCCTCAAATAATAAATGCTGCAGTATCTTTTAAACCTATATTAAATACTTTACCTAGTTTAAATAGTAATATTTTAATGACTAAAATGTATTCATAAATGGCTAGAAGATACGAAGAAATACAAACCCAAAAAACTCTAAGTGGTAAAGTAGGATATTTACCTACTTTTTATCCTTCTGTTACTCTCTCAAATGAGGATTATTATATTATAGCAAGAGA
>Ga0099847_1000886_pt1 | contig 10312 bp, 13 predicted proteins | sample CB_VirMetaG_2_FD_78178 | JGI IMG/M metagenome (GOLD analysis project Ga0099847, IMG submission 78178) | Freshwater to marine saline gradient viral communities from Chesapeake Bay - CB_1504_2 Viral MetaG | ecosystem: Environmental > Aquatic > Marine > Coastal | place: USA: Chesapeake Bay...
CCCAGAGACAGTTATAAATAACCATGCCCCTGAGTTGGCCTTTAGCCTAAGATCGCATGACCAGTACATCTCCGTAGGAGAGGCGAACATGGGTAAGCGTATCCTAGATATAGAAGTATCTGCTAAAGAGGCGGGGTTTAAGAATACAGATCAGTTGTGGGATATGATAGGTGATGCTAGGTGGGTAGATATACAAAACAATACCAAACTGGCTCAGCCACTTAAAGATGCTATTAATGAGCTAGACAAATACTACCAGAGGATTGGTGACGATGCTGTCAGGTTAGGTGCTATTGCTGGTAAGAAACAACGCCGTCTTGAACGTGTAGCTAAGCTGGATGATAACAATCAACCGATGGTGGATGGGAATGGCTCACCTATCTTCGAGGAGCAGTGGGTTGGCAGTAACTTCTCTGCTAGACGAGTTAGAGATCACGAAGAGCTGGTAAAGCTGCTCCCTAATGAGATGCAGAAAAAGGTGGCACCAGCTTTCCAGAAATTTAAGGACAAGACATTAGAAATAGAAGGTAGAGGTGCTACTAAGGTAGAGATGGACGAGTTTTTTAACGACATACTGTCCATGATGTACGCTAAAGGGAACCAGAACATGGGGTTGCGTAGTACTAACAGGAGTAGACAGTTTGGTGACGTAGTACCTGAGTATCTCAAGGATGCTTATGAGCATCCTAGGGATGCTGCTCTTAGGTATGCTAGGGATATGGATGCAGACATAGCTATGCGTGAGTTCTTTCAGGTAGACATCTACCCCGAGCTAATGAAGAAGAGTACTCGTGCTGTTAAGCTGAAGGCTGCTATAGATCAGAAGCTACGTAACGTAAAGTCTGGCTCTGTACGCAGAGCAGGTGATGAAAATCGTAGTATGTATGAGCTTACCCTCCCCTTCAAGGGAGCTAATGCTCGTGGACAGAGAAAGATAGTTATAGATAAGCTAGGGAAAGATATAGATAACTACCACCCTTACACTAAGAATGAATTAAAACAAATAGTTAGGGGTGATAAGATTGAACGCAGACTCAAGAGTGGTAAGCAGATAGAGAAAGAGAGATTAGAGGCACTAGAAGGTCACTACTCCGCAACCCTTAACCAAGATGCTCCTATGGGTAGACAAGGACCACAAGCCCTATCTTCCGAGAGCTATGCTATCCTTAAAGAGAACTTGTGGCGCAGGTTTGATCCTAAGCGTACAGCGGTTCTGGAAGCTACACAGATGGCTAAGCAGATAGGACACATGGTGCTGTTAGCACACCCTCACTCTTCTTTGATACAGGTTGCTGATATAGGCATGACAGCTCTTAGAGGAGACCTAGTCTCCACCTTTCAGGGTCTGAAGAGGACTGCTGGTGAGAGGATTGGGGTGACTGATGCTGTGTTTAATGCTAGGGTAGATGCTGGTATTACCAAGGCTATGTATGAGATGAGTCATGGTGGTGGTTTAGGTAAGGCAACTGACAAGACTATGAGGGCAGTAGGCTTTACAGGTATTGATAACTTCAACAAGGATGTATTGCTCAACGCACGCATATCTATGGGGGGTAACCTATCTCGTACTGCTAAAGGCAGGGCGAAAATTCAGTCTAAGTATGCATACAAGGGTGACAAGTATGTTATGGACTTAATCAAGGACTTCAATGCATACGACGCTGCTAAGACACCAGCAGAGAGGAGTAAGTTCTTCACCACTAGGATGAGGGAGTATGTACTTAACGAAGCCTATGATACACAGCCCATCAACGTAAGTCAGATGCCCCTTTGGGTTCAGAAGAACCCAAACTTAGGTGGCCTGACACACACCCTCATGTCCTACACCATGAAAGCTATGGACAACGCTCGACATGAGATAGTATACAAGGCTCTGAATGGTGACGTAATGGGTGCTACACGGGGAGTGGTTGCCCTCACTGCCTTCGTTGGTGGAACCAACGCAGGTATGCGTATGGTAATAGACTACATAAGTGGTAGAGATGTGTTTGCAGATGAGGCTATGGAGAGAGTGATAGAGGAGATGTCTTCTTTGTTCTTGATGGGTAAGTTTAACAGGCATGAGCTGTACAAGGACTGGGATGCCAATGACATCTTTGGTTCTATCATACAAATCCCTGCCTTTACTTTGCTTGGACAAGTCTTTGCAGCTGTAGTAGTTGCTGGAAAGCATACTTGGGATCAAGCTAACCCTGAAGAGGCAGAAGTTATTGAGAAGAAAGAGATGACAGCACAACAGATGATGGATGAAGCCTTCAAGAAGCAAATGGATCCAGATGAGCCGGAGCCGGAGGGCTGGTATGATACTATGGAGGATAAGGAGAAGCAGCGCTTACAGAAGGTAGGTAAGATGATACCGGGTTTTGGTAAAATATTGTTTGGTTACAACCACTTAGACTTAGAAGTTCATGGCACTAAGGTAGGCATGGGTGAGGATAAGAAGTATAACAAGAAGATAGAGAGGGAGAGGAAAGCAGTTAAAGCTGAGGAGTACAAGGATTTCCTGAAGGAAGTAAGGAGACTACAACAAGGAAACTAAGGAAGGTTATTTAGATAGGGGGGTTGCTTACGCTTCCCCCCTTTTTTAATACCTAGAATGTAGGACTCCACTCCATGTCCGTTGCAGCTTCATGACTATCTCTGATCTCCTTCAGGATACTCTTGACAGTCTCACTTGCAGTGGCTTCTCCTTCTTCCAGACTACCTACACAAGTGTCGTAGTCAATAGCTTCAGGATCATACAGCTCTGCGAAGCAGTTCTCTTCAAGCATATCTCTCAGGTGAGAGTAATGCACTGCAAAGATAACTTGTGCTCCGGGTATACCACCAACCACAGTACCTATATAGTACCCTGTGTCTGTCAGTAGTGCACCACCACTTGATCCAAAGAATGCACCAGCATTCGTTTGCAGGATGCGAGTCTTCTCACCAGTAACACTCTCCTTCTCTCGTGATACAGAGGCTATGATACCATTACTCAGAGAGGCATCAAGCATGGCTGGGTTAGCTACGATAACTACAGGATCACCACGCTCTGTCTCCAAAGAGATCGGTAGCACCGAAGCCTCTAAGGTTTGAGGGATGTTCTTAGATACCAACTGAAGTATTGCTAAGTCATGTCCTGTCTGAGCATCAGAGTATGCAATGATCTTAGCTTTGTAGGATGAACCACCCACTTTACTAGCTCCATTGTATAAGAACTGCTGTACAGTTACGTCAGTTCTAACCTCTACCTTCTTGCTTACCACCTCACCCTCATCAACAACCTTCTTGTCGATCCAACGGATGTGTTTACCTAGACAATGGTGAGCTGTCGTAAGGATACGATGCTCTTTGCTGATGAGTGTTGCTGAACACCACCCTTTACCATCCCCTACAATGAAGTTGACGTTATCTATTACTAGATTCAACTCATGAGGAGTGAGTGGCTCCTTTGCACTCACCACGTTGAATGGTAGTGTGAATAGTATAGCGATCCACACGCTTGTTATTACCTTTTTCATATAAATTTCCTGATTGTTGTTAAAATAAATTTACCCAGACCTATTAGTCACATCATATTCCACATCCTCCTCGTGCATTGTACAACCGAACTCAGCTTTAGTAGTGAGGTAGGCTACGTAGCTACTGCCATCATTGGCAAAGGCTGTAGTACCCTCCCACTCTTCCTTTAGCACCCGCTCTATACCAATTTCCTCCCATTCCCAAGCGTCATCTTCCATAGGGATTCTATTACACCTATTTGCTTGTGCATAAAGCACTTCAAAAGGGCGGGTCACTTGCTCACCATCCCTACCCCGTTGTGTGGGTCTTGTATTGACCCACCATTTACATGTTGCGCACGTATTCATATCCCACACACTCCCGACAAACACTGCTGCTCACTGTTGTCCTCGTACACCACACCCCTCTTACTACTAGCTTCAGCATAGGGTACTGCTGTGATGGGCTGTCCACCCCGACTACCATCGGGGTAGAAGGTTAGACCCCTCAATCCCTTAGCATACTTGGCTACAAGCCCTGCAAACTCCTCTACCCTATCCTCATTATTCTCTGCTGATCCCCAAGCTGGGAGATTAAGAGTAGAAGAGATAGCATGGTCGATGTAAGGCTGCGTATCGTACTGAAATTTAATCCTTCTCTCAGGATCCGACGATAACGAGAACGCAGTCTCGATCTTCTCTGGATCAATGCCTTCCTGTACAAGTCGCTCTGCCGTTGCGTCAACCACGAACTCATGCTTGTGTCTAGTGCCATTAGTGAGGTAACGTCTTTTATATGCTGTAGCATAAATAGGCTCGATTCCTGAAGTGGTACAAGCGAGGAGACTGATTGTTCCCGTAGGAGCAATGGCTCTATAACCTTTAGGTCTCGATAGATAGAGTCTATCACAATGTTTATTGGCTGATCGCTCCGATTCATTCTTATACACCCTCATCCATTCTTTGTACTCCTTGTCCACAATGTACGGCTTATCTCTTTTAAGTAGCCACTCGTGCATTCCCATGAGGCCAAGCCCCAGTCTACGGTTTTGCTCACGCACTTGTGCCACCTTGTGGTATGGTAGTCCAGCTCGAATAGTGCCACACACCAAGAACTTAGAAGCAACACGAACAACGTCACGAAACTCATTAATGTCACTAATATTACCGAGGTTAATACTACCAAGATTACACACATCAGAATCATCTTCGCTAGTAATTTCCGTACACGCGTTTCTAAGTGTTTCATTTTGTTTATCTCCAAAGTTAAAGCTGAACCCCGGTTCCCCATTGGACATAGCCATACGGCAGTTCTCAACGAATGTTTGAGGTAGTGCACCCCTCTCTATCTGCTGCAAGAATGCATCGTCATAGTTCAGGGAGATGTTTGTCATGTCCAGTGGAGCAGCAGCATTAAAGTTCTGTTCCTTTACCATAGCATAGGTTAGTCCCGGTACTATCTCTTGCTCCTTCCAGTTCTTAACCTGTAAGAATAGATCAGCATCACCATGTTGCCAGTTAAGGGAGCCATACATAGCGCTCCTTCTACTGCCACCTTGCATTACATTCCTACCTGCTTCGTTAATCATATGTAGCAGGGGTATTGGACCACTGGATACACCACCTGTCTTAGATAGTATCTTACCTGATGGGCGTGCTTCTGATACATCGTTCCCTGTACCACCACCAGTCATGAGGCAGTTGGTGTTACGCTGTAGCAGTGAAGCCCAGTCCTCTCGTGTGTCCTCTAGTAGTTTGAGCAGGTAACAGTTGTTGTAGAAGGTAGCCAACCTACCTGCGTAGTAGATGTACCTACCACCCGGCATAAACTTCTTCTCTTCTATACACTTAACCAAGAAGTCCATGTCATCCTTACCCATGATTGCATTGGCTTCCGTGCCGTTGTTCCTACCACACACTGCATCTACGATGGCATGGCTTCTCTCCCGCCATGTTTCGTATGGTGTAATTGCATATTTCTGTTTAAATATATTGAACCCCAATTCGTTATGGAATTCAGGATGATTATTGCTCATGTACCCTCCCTATTACTTGCACTAACTGAAAGTTTCCGTTCCAGTTTGAACAGTTGTGTCTTCAGATCAAATACTTCCTTTTGATAGTCTCTAATCTGACTCTCTAGCTTGACCACTTTGATCTTTAATAGGGTTTCACTATCCTGTAGTGTCCTACCTACCTCATCATGGTTGATTCTATTTGTTGCCATTTTTATCCTCCTCTAGTAGCATCATACACTCGTTGTAGTCATCCTCTATGCCGTCCCTATCTTGTTCAGGGAGCCAGTCTGCCATGATAGACCACAACTCTTTCATTACATCTCTTACATACCTCTTATCGTCATCGTTCATTCCTTACTCTCCTTTTTGAGGTTATACTCTGCACCAGCCATCAGTGCTATCACCACTATCCAAGCTAAAACATGAGGGTATATGGGCATCAGTACTAGCCACCACCCCCATGCTATTACACCTAATAGTTTAAGTGTTATAAATATGAGGGCTAAACCCACTAAGAATATTGGCATAATCATAAGCCACTTGCCTCATAGTATACGTTTAACCCTGCCCAACGTGCTACGGCATGCTCTGCCTTAGCACCTAGACTATCTTCCCAACCATTCAGCATGTAGATAGAATCACATTTTAATATGTAGTCTACATCCCTCCTGATAGTGTCGAATACGTTGTCTGAATACAGACCATCCTCTTCATACATCTTGTTATCAAAATCAAACCCAGCCTTTTCTTCCTCTTCATGAGGACAGATAGTTACGTAGCCTAAGGCACGTAACAACTGTCTTGCTTCTGTGAAGCCTGCTCTATTGAACTCTTTATACCCTCTCATAGGGCCTGCTACATACACAGTTTCTGCTCTATTTATTAACATCTTTATCCTCCAACTCTTTAATCATAAACTCTATGTAGTGGATTGCTTTCTTTAAATCCTCTACACCATTCTTGTACTTGTACCTAGTTATATACTTGATTACATTACCTTGGCAATAGCTCAACTTATTAGCTATGATGTACTCAATGGGTTGTATTGGTACTTGGTAATGCTCACCACCCTCTTGCCTCTGCTTAGGATCAATCATTATGCCTTCTCTCCTAAGTCCATGTACTCCACGAAGGGATGCTCATTGATGACAACACCACAAGCAACGATGGGCTTCTGCAAGAAGTGTTTGCCATAAGCAAACGCCATACTTGCTACATCTATACCACAACCTACAGCCATACCCCATACAAGCCTATGTTCTGAAGCTGAGGCTGATATCCCTGCGTTACCATGTGCATGCCCTGTTACAGTACGACACATCCTCTTCTGTGCATCATTACGGAAGCCATTAACACCGTTAGCTGTGTAACCGTGGTGATATAGCACACCATCTATTGTAATAGTGTCCACGATCTTCCAACCTTCAGGCATATCATACACTTCTTCAAGAGGTCTCATCCATACCTCTGCATCCATCCCAATCTTCTTGAGTTGTCTTGCAGGGATGAGGTCGTGGTTACCACCACACATGTACAGTTCAGGGAATGCCTCATACCAAGGCTGTAACATATCTCTTGCATCATCCATCTCACCGTTCACTCCTTTAAGGAGTGGCTCACTATCATGGAATGATAGTGCATGGTGATCTATTAAGTCTCCGATGTGTACCACTGTGTTCACATCCCATTGTTCAAATGTCTCTTGACAAAAATCTAAATACCCCTCATGTACATAGGGGAGGTGAGTATCACCTATGATACCCACCCTGTAGTCAAGATCACCTTCTATTTCATTCAGGTTGATCGACTCGATCATCTTCTATCTCCCGTACTGTTACGTATTTAATTAGAATCTCTTCTAACTCTTGCTGCCTCTCAGCTCGGTCTACCTCCCCTGCACCGTACCCTACACCCCAATCCATGAGGTCTCTTATCAAGTCTTCTATCATAATAATTCTCTATATTGTTTAAGTCGTTCAGCTTGGTTCTTACCTACATCATTGATGTACATAGACAACTTCTCTTTCTGCTGTTTAGCAGGTAGCTTCCTGAACTCACTAACCTTGATGTCCTCATCGGACATCCCTCTTTCATGCAGTGTCTTGGTCTTGTGACAAGCCTTACAAAGTATCTGTAAGCCCTTGATTTCACAGAACATATTGTCTGCAAACACAGCCAAGTCTTCAAAGGATTTGAGTGTACCACATGGTACAATGTGGTCCACTGCTACGTCCTTGGCTCGGAACTCTTTCTTGCATAGGTTACATTCGTACTTGCCACCAACTCTCTTAGCTGATGCTTGTGTCCTATACTTGTTAGGGTACCGCTGGAAGGCTCGACGCAGACAACTGCGTATGAACCCCCAGTACTTAGCTTCACTCCAACCATGTATCCTACTTGTCTTCTTAGTACTCATAGTCTATTGTCCACCACTCATTGGGCTTACGTCTCATCCATAAGAGTTGACCTATTAACTCTAACCTCTCCTTCCAATCATCACCGAACTCCATCTTGTACGACTCCATAATTATCTCTAACCATTCAGGGTTGTACTCAGGTAGTAGTTTGCGTGCCTTCACAGGTCCACACTTGTACAGTCCGGGTATGTTATCAGTTGCATCTCCTGTTAGTAGTTGTCGTGCGAAGTTAAGGTTGGCTTGGTTAGGTGAGATGTCTGTCATCTTACCCACCTTCTCTCCCTTCTCATTCTTAAAGTCGTAGTTGAAGTTAAGCCCCGGAGTATTGAGTAAGTCTTTATCAATACTAACGATGCATGTAGAGTGACTTGATGTGCATTGTTTCCAACTCACTGTGTCATCTACCTCTTCACCATTAACTACTTCAGCACCCCAATGTTCTATCAGATACTTCCTGATCTCTTGTTCATGGATTGGTCTGTCTTCAGGCTTGCGCTTGCCTTTATAGTCTGGGTATATATCATAGCGGAAGTTACCTTCCCCTGATATGTACAATTGGTATGAAGTATGTTCTGGTATAATGTCTAGCATGTGTGTGAACACTGACTTGGCGTTAGCCAAGGAGTAAGACAAGGGGCCTGCGTACTTGTGCTTACACACATCGTACACACCCCCGTCTTGTTCAATCCATGCATCCATGTCCTTCTTATACTGACATGCGTGTGCCACTATACCACCTTCATCAATTGCGTGATACTCACGAGTCTCATTGCTGAGACCCGCTTTGTATATACCACTATCCGCATCTATTAGAAGGTGCATGAGGGTTACGCAGCCTCTTCTTCAGGAGCTACAAAGTCCTCGTCACCTTCAGGTACTACACCAGTCTGACCTACAGTCTGTGTTGCATTGAAGAAGCGACGTGTGAAGTCATCCACATAAGCCTCAACAATATCAGCACGCTTACCTTTGGTGCTACCAAGCACCAAGCAGTCATGTGCAAGGAGGATACCAACGAATTGGATTGCATCCTTACGTGAACTCTGGTGTACAATAGACGCTTGCCTATCGTTACCAACTGGTGCTGGTGCTGGTGCTACTGCTGGCTGTACAACTGCTTGTACTGGTGCTGCTGTATGAGTTACTACCTGCTGCGCTGGTGCAGCCACTCCCTCTCCTATTACGGTGATGTTCTCAGCATTCTCATACGAGCCACGCATCACCAAGTCATACTCGATGATGTGTCCTGCTTGACATGCAGGTTGCTTGAACCCAGCACCTAAACGTTTGCCATCTACTGTGTTGATGTTATAGATAGGCTTCTCACCGAACTTAGTGGTGATGATCTTGCTTGATACTTCTTGTACTGTTGCTTGTACTCTCATTATTTACCCTCGTTAGGTATGTCTACGTTGATTTCTTCTCCCTCTGACCAGTGCTTACCCCACTTGATGCCAACACCTAAGGGTGTTGTCATGTCTATGTTGTATACACTAGAGAGGTAGTGGTAACACTTGCGAGTGAAGGAGTCTATCAGTATTTCATTCAAGACTTCTCTCTCTTCTAGTGGTGCTTCTATTATTATACTATCATGTATTGTATTCACGATAGTAGCCTTGAGTCCTGCCTTCTTCATGGCTGCCCATGTATAGACAAGAGCTATAGGTATGATGTCTGCTGTTGCAAACGATTGTACTGGGTAGTTACATATGCTTGTTCTATCCTCTTGGTATCCACTACGGGTTATCTTTGTGTAAGGGAAGAAGAACTGGAACCCTGTAGGGAGGGTGACAGTCTTGTGTAACAACGCTTCTTCCATCCACTTCTCTTGCATCTTTGCTATTCCCTTGTACCTATCAGCAAACACCTTGAAGTATGCTTGCTCTGCTTTAGTGCCTGACGTTCCACCGTACAACGGTTTGAACGTCCTACTCTTAGCATCCTGTCTATCAGTAGGTTGACCTGCATCCGTTAGTGCCTGAGCTGTAACATCATGAGCATCAAAGTCTGGGTTTCTTATGTCAGCTAACCCTTGCTCATCCTGACTCAACTCAACAGCACCACGGAACTCCAAGCTACCACCATCACACTCCACTACATACCAATCATCTTGCTTGGCTTTAAACAAACGCTTAAACTTACGAGCGATGTTCTGCCCTTGTGCATTGTACTTAAAGCCTGTCGATGACAGACGGTGTGTCTTGGTGCGTGACTGGTGGAAGTCGAAGTGCAACAGATCCTCTGCATCAACACAAGCCTTGAACTTAGTCAGTGCTTTCTCTAGCATAGCTGACAGCTTACACTGCCTCAAGAATATTTCCTTGAATGCTTTTTGCTTTTTGGTTGTCGCTTTCAATCTCATAACTGTGTCTATGTCGGATTGCAGGTGCCCTGC
>Ga0099847_1000887_pt1 | contig 10311 bp, 8 predicted proteins | sample CB_VirMetaG_2_FD_78178 | JGI IMG/M metagenome (GOLD analysis project Ga0099847, IMG submission 78178) | Freshwater to marine saline gradient viral communities from Chesapeake Bay - CB_1504_2 Viral MetaG | ecosystem: Environmental > Aquatic > Marine > Coastal | place: USA: Chesapeake Bay...
ATAATATTCCATTCGGTACTAAGGAGACAGCTAACATCTCTGGCACTTGGGAAGGCTCGCCCTACACTCGTGAGCAGTTTGCTAAGACAGGGATAGATGACAAAGACCCTCGCTACTGGACTTCCCGTCCTAGCGTGAAGGAGTCTTTGTACGGTGGCAAGGGTGTTGACCCACTCGCCCGTGATTACAACTATGAGCAAGCACTGTACAAGGCTCACTATGTGCAGCGTGTTCTCAGGGAGCAGATGCCCGAGCACCGCAATGAGTCTGAAGGCGAAGGCAGATATGTTCGTGGCCAAGACCCTCTGGATGAGACTCAGCGCGAAGGTATGCAGAGATGGGGAGAGGCTTCCTTGCTTGGTCTGGATGGCCAACCAACTGCTGGTGACGTAGACTCAGATAGATTCTCTATGAACATAGGTCTTGCTCGTTATGAGGAGGGTGCTGATGGAGACATCACAGGTGGTGCTGCGGGTGGTGGCGGAGCTGCTGCTGCTGTAGCTGCCTATGATCGTACCATGCACTTCGCCCAGTTCGGTGAATACGCTGACGATTTCCGTGGGGGGGTCTTCGGGGATAATGGCACGGGCAAAGGCTCAGCCAGAGCAGCCTCCTTGGATGGTGCACAGGATGTGCTTACCGAGCAGCAACTCTACAGGGAAGCCATGGATGCTGGAGCCACTCAAGCCGAGGCATACGAGTTTGCACAGGCTGGTGGTGATCAACCTATCGAGCAGTATATGAGCAGGCGAGTAGATGTTTACTCCGACTCTATGTCAGCTCGTGAAGAGTATCTCTGGAATGTCAGGCAGAACAAACCACCCGAACAGGGAAGTCAGGAATGGTTTAGCCAGCGCAAGGGAAAGCTGACAGCATCTATCGCTGCACAGATGATGACTAGGCACGGTGTGCAGATAGCTGCTCGCAACTTGCTGGAGGACAAGCTAGACCCAACAGGAAGTCTGGGATACCGTAGCAGTGGCAACAGAGTGTTTGAGGGTAATACCTTTACTGCTCGTGGTACTGCTGGTGAGGAAGCTGCCAAGCGAAAGTTTCTTATGCAGAATAAAGGTATCAAGGCGGAGGATACTTTCTTCGAAGAGAATCCTTTGTACCCGGGCATGGGTGCTACACCTGATGCAATACTCTTCGATGACAAGGGAAATTCCGCAGGTCTACTAGAGTTGAAGGTTCTGAAGTCTGGGAGGATTCCCGGGGCAATGGACAGGTACACTGCACAGATGCAATTGCAGATGCTTATCACTGGAGAGACCCAGACAACCCTGTTCGTAGTTGACGCAGCAACTGGGGAAACTACGCAGGACATAATGTACGCTGACGAGGAATATCAACAAGAGCTAATTGAACGGCACGAAGAAGTACGCAACCTAGTGGGTGGTGTGCCTGAGTCCGTGGAAGGAGTATTACAATTGAGGGAATTTAATAAGGCTAAGGGAGGATTAGCTGCGAAGCAAGCTGCTGCTGCTGGCCAAGCCGCTAGATATAATCCTCAACCTGAAACGCCACAGGAAGCTGCGATGACAGCTTGGAAGGCTGGTACTGGGCCTCGGACACAAGGACAACAATGGGATGCTGCTGCACGCCATGTCGGTTCACGTACTACTGAGGAGCAAGCTGGCGATGTGATGACAGAGATGTTCCGCATCAGGCAGGACGATGCTGCTAAGCTATCTTCCAAGGGCATTACTGAACAGCCTGCAACAGACGCTAGGGTTAGCACAGAAGAGCTTGAGCAGGCGCACGCAGACGCATTGCAGCACGCACAAGATCGTATACAGGCTGAAGGTGAAGCTAGCGATTCCGTGCGCGAGTTCTCTGACTCATTAAAGCAAGCACAAGATTCTGCAAAGTCGTGGGCTGGTGCTGTTGACGATGCCTTCAAGATGATTCGTGAAGGTATGGCTTCTGGCATGGGTACTATCCGACTCGCTGCTGAGATTGGTCAAGGTGCTGATGAGACTCGTGGCTCGCAATGGGCTATGCGTCAAGGTGGTATCGACGAAAGGGATGCGAACAGTTTGTTGATGGCTGCTGGAAACATGCAGGCCAAGTTCAACAACGAAGAAACAGCTGCTTCTGAATTCACTCGTATTAAGGCTGAGCTTGGTAAGTCTCCCGGGATAGCGGACAAGTTCGACACTGTTCGGTGGGAGAAGATGAAAGGGATGAGTCCCTCTCAGTTACTTAACTTCGCTGACAAGGAAAGCAGAGACCTCTCCCCTGAGATGCGTTCACAGTACATGAGGGTAATGGGCTATGACAAGTTGGCTGCTTACGATGGTCGTGGTGGGTCTATGACTCAATCCGTTACTGTTGAGGCGGAGGCAATGCGACAAGCCAACCTCGGACAGGAAGACGGACTTATTGGCCACCAAATAATTCAGGAAGCTACAGTCTCAACCCTAAAGGGTGATGAGACCAGTTACAACAAAGGTCTTGGCGTTGCCACCAATGAAATCTTGAATAGCTATAAGTCTACTTCAAATGCCATTGTTAAACTAGGCACTGCTGCTCTGGCCCTTGGTGCAATACTTGGCGGGAAGGCTGGGGATGCGGGACTGCTTGAAGGGGCTCGGTTGGGTGCTGTGGAGATGATTGAGGCAGCTAATAGCCCAGACAACTACGACTCACAAGGAAATGTTATTCTTCCTAGTCGTAGGGTGGAAGCCACACAGTCTGCTAGCCAAGGAAATGGCAAGCCTCAAGTAAATATCAACCTTACTAACATCGTTGATAAGAATGGCGACTCTGAGCTTGAGGCGAAAACAGACGATGCCGATATCAATATTGCAGGTGGGCATTTCTCTCCACTTAGAAACAGCAACTAAACTAATGACCTCGGAGGTCTTATGAAGAAATTTGGTCAAGAGGTCATTCTCAAGATAACTGATAAGAACGGGCGCGCAATACTAGACGCAACCGGACTTCGCGTAGACTTTGATGTGAGGGAGGTTGATGGTTTCAGTAGAGCCTCAATCTCAATTTATAATCTAAATGAAGAATCCATCGCGAACCTTATCGGTGGCAACGCCGACCACTATGCAACAGTAACAACTCGATTGCATGGCTCACAGGAATTTGTGGTGATATCAGATTTCTTCATCTCAAATACCATCACAGAAAACAAGATACCAAATGTGATTACTACCCTGTACTGCTATTCAAAGGGAAAGGAAATTCTTGAGAAGCAAGTAAACATAGAGGAGGTCAACCAGCCAAAACTGGAAAACCTAATTACTGCTCTGCTACTTGATGCGGGTTATCAGGGTAGGGTTAGGTATCAATGCTTCCCAAGTAACCAGCAAGAGTACATCCCGCCACGTCCAAAGGCTCCACTTATCGGCTCAGTCAATCAATGCCTCAACGATCTTAAAAGAGAGCATGGCTTCCTGAGCTACACAAGGCCTGACGAGTTTCTGTTTGTGTACACACCAAATCTTGCGCAGGTTCCTCTCACGGAGCTGGATAACTTACAGCCGGTGGTCCTTAACACCAACAACATGCGAGCCAATCCCAAGTTGGCACCAGCACAGCTACAGGTTGTCTCTAACCTCGACGGCAACATTGAGCCGGGAGCTGTACTGGATATTTCCCAGCTACTTACTGCTGGCACTTCGCAAGACGAGCAGACTCTACAGATAGCAAAAGACTTTGCTAGAAAGTCGATAGCAGGCTACAGTCGCTACCAGACTCTCGTTGTACAGCACAAAGGAAGTAACTACACTTCTGAGTGGCAAACACAGGCTACTGCGGTAGCTCCCCTTGACGGTTTGGCAATGCCAACCACCCACTGGTTTAGGTAATTGATATGGCCACAGTAACTCCAGCTATGATTTCTTATCCGTATGGTGGTACGGCTGATGAAACAGAAACAATCAAGTTCCACACAGTAATCTCTGAGGCCCACCAAGCCTCTGCGGAGATCACCAAGTTTCCAGTACAGACAGGCTTCCTTGTTAGCAACAACTCTATTCGAAAGAACAGGGTAGTTACTATTACCGGCATCATAACCAATATACTATTTGGTAAGATGGTTGGTCGCAAGGCTGCACTGGCTGATGGACTAATCCAATACTCAAGTAACAGCGCCAGCACAATCTTCGAGGAGCTGGAGAGACTGGTAAACGAGGCAGAGCCCTGCGAGGTAGTAACAAACCTTGGCGTTTATGGCCCTGTCGTCTTTACCAAATTCAGTACCAAGCAAGTAGCTGGCATGACAGACGCAATGGAGTTCACCATTACGGGTGAGGAGCTTGTCGTGTCTGGTGCAGTCAACGGTACAACACCTAAGTTGCTTTCCTTCTCCGAGCTGACTGGCTCTAAAAAGGCCACTCGCGAGGCCCTACTTAGGGAAGCAGGAATAGAAGTTTGTGCGTGCAACAAGATTAGTGAAGCGAACTTTACAATGGGTCAAGACTTTGTAGCCGATGGGGTAGATAGTGCAGGTGTTCGCACCCGACACACTTTCCTCTCGACAGGGCAAGACCCTTCCACTAGCTCATGGGCATACGAGGCACATACCAGTGCTATAGACTTATACAATCCAAATGCAACCTCAGACATCCTAACAGCCGCAGAAGCAGCTGAGCGCCTGAAGGACTTTGCTAACAATACCAAAGGCGGCTTTGCGCAGGTGAGCTCTTGTCTAATTAACGAGGGAGATCGGGTGGCCACAGAATTAGCTACTGACCTTATCGACACAGCTATGGGTGAGCTTCGCAAGTCCCTCTATGGTGCTGTCTATGAGACAGTTCACATGACTGACAATCAGTATGCCCAATCCCTGATACAGTCTGGCATAGGCTGCTTAGTGCGAGGAATAACTAACGCTGACCCGAAGTTTCCCTACACTCCCGGCGAGTCCCTTCCCAGTACTGATCAGATACTGACAGCGGCTACTAAGTGGGGAAGAGATAAGCTAGACCCCACAGTGAACAATACCAATACTGGTTTAACAGGTGCGAACTCCATAGTGACAAAAGTGGAGTGTTGCGAATAAGGAGTCCCGCATGAATTGGGAAGACTACAATATAGTAATGCCCGGGCGCGTGGTGGAGTACTTCCCAGCGACCCAGACCGCAACCATACAGGTTTCTGCTGAAAGGATTTTCTACTCGGCCACGGATTCGGAATCCACTATAAAGCGTGGCAAGTTGATGGATGTTCCTGTCCACACAGTTTCTGGTGGCGGCTACTCAGTAACTATGCCTATTAAGGCTGGAGATACTTGCCTGATGCTGTTCAGTCAGTTCGGGTATGACCACTGGCTGTGGCTGGACAAGGATAGTGCGGGGTCATTTGCAAAGAACCCTGCTCCTTGGTTGCGACGAACGTTCTCCAACAAGGACGGTCTAGCCATCGTAGGCCTGAACACAATCCCCCGGGCTATCCCAAACTACTCAGCCACGGACGCAGAGTTTCGTAATACTGAACTGACCCAGTACATCTCCTTGAGAGAGGCTGGGGACATTGACATTGTTGGACCTGCTGCGGGTTCTCTTGAGCTTGCCACCACATACACAGTGACAGTGCCTGATACTACGTGGACAGGCAACCTAGTAGTTACAGGAACAACCCATAGCATTACAGGGAATATCACCCTAACCGGCGTTGTAACTATTGCTGGAAGTCTGGTTATGGGTGGAGGGGCCATAAGCGGTGCTGCTGACCCGGTTAACCCGCAGGACGTAATGACTAAGGCATACGGGGACTCAAACTACACCGACTTTGTTGGCCTCACTGGCGATGAGGTAGTCGCTGGCATAAAGACTTTCACTAGTGAGCTACAGGCAAGGAACGCAGACATACGTACCTTTGGCACTGCCGCGACTGAGCGCAGACTCACAGCCGCAAATAGTGCAGGGGCTGTCGGGCTTGCCTGTCTTACTTCGGGTGATGCACAACTGGGGCAGTACAATGCCTTCGGAGTATCTCACCAGTATAGCTGGATGTCCTTTGTACGTGATGGGGAAGTAGGCCTTAACTCAAAGACTACTGTAAAGGTGCGGGGTGACAGAACAGATGGAACCTCAGGAGTTGATCTACAGGCGCGTAATGGTGTAACCAATACAATACAGTCGGGTGTTGAGGTTGGAGGGACTACCTCTGGAGTATTTGCCAGACTAAACTTTAATACTTACCCGAGGCTGCAAAGCACAGCGAACGGAGTGACATCATATGGTTCTCATAAATTTCAGCCTGTTGCTACGGATACTACAGCTACCTACGCAGTCCATATCTACAACAATTCAAACACGTCAGTGTACTCTCAGTGTGTGCAGTTTAGCTCAAGCGGAGCAACTGATCAGGGTTCTATACATTCCCGTAATGGGCTCATCCCGAAGTTTGTAGCACCTTCTGATATCCGACTAAAGAAAGATATAGTTGAGGTAGACTTGGAAGAGTCTATGGCAAAGATCGAAGCTGTGCGTGTTGTTGACTATACCAAGATGTCTCACATGTGGCATGGGGATGAGGAGCGTAATGCTCTCTGCCCAGCACAGGTAGAGGCAGAGAATATACGGGGTGCTATAGCTCAGGAGTATGCGGAAGTTTACCCCGAAGGTGTAAGCCTAAATAGCGGGGATGACCCTGAAGAGTCTTACTACGTAATGGGTATCGAACACGACTGGGACTTGCTTAATTCTGTCAAGTACCTCAAGCGTGAGAACGATAGCCTAAAAGAAATGATGCAAGCATTGACGGAGAGAATAAATGTCCTTGAAGAAAGCAACAACGGAATTGGTTGACCAGTACCAGAGTGAAGTTGAAGGCTGGCTATATGACATGGCAACTGAAGAGTGTCCTGCCCATGAGATTTACAATCGTTTGGTTTCGGACGAATATGAAATGTTCTTCACCTTCACAGGTGAGGGACGCATCATAGGTATCGTTGTCTTGTTCACCCGGGATGATGGCGTGCTAACATTTGTTGGCGCTGCCGGAGATGTCTGGAATGAGTGGGACACGTTACACTCTCAGTTTGTTGCACTGGCACAGTCAAGGGGACTCAGCACAATTGAGTTCAGAGGACGGCGAGGTTTCCTTCGCACGTTCAAGAAATTTGGGATGACGGAGAAATATACTGTCATGCAATTCACAGTTTAAGGAGCTGCTAATGAGTACCTATCTAGCACTTGATAAAACCACAGGAGACCTGATACTTCAGGACGGTGGTGGAGTGGCCCGTGTAGACGATGGTCGCTTTGTAGTACAACAGGTACAGAGCAAGTTACGCACTGGCCTGACTGAGTGGATACTCGACCCTTCCATCGGATGGCTGAGCCTCTCGGACTTTGAGCGGGGCTTTGATAGGTTCAACATTGAAACTCGCGCACGTAAAATCATCTTGGCTACTCAGGGTGTTCTGGTAGTTGACAGTTTGTCTGCCACCTATGAAGCAAGAAAATTAACTATACAGTTCACCGCACGTACCATCTATGGTGAAATTTCATTAACCGTACCTTGGGGAGCAACCTAATGGCAGGATTAACTTCTTCTGGTTTTGTGCCAGAAACACTTGAGGATATTCAAGAGCGCATCAAGGGAAAGCTGGAGCTAATAAATCCCGGCTTTGACTTTAGCCCCGAATCTCCTGACGGTCAGCTGGTTGAAATCTTCGCATTCGAATTGTGGAATGCTTGGACGCAACTTGACCTAGTATATAACAGCTACAACCCTGCGGTTGCTACTGGTGCGGCACTTCGCAACATTGGCCTGATCTCTGGCCTGACTTACGGAACAGCCAACCGATCTTACGCAACTATTGAGCTGCAAGGAACTGCGGGAACTGTCGTGCCAGCTAACTCCATAGTTACTGATGATGACGGCAACGAGTTCTACGTGGCTTTCAACACAACCATTCCCAGTAACGCACAAGTTATTAGCCGTGTCCCGGGACCGATACCTGTACCTATCTCGACACTTACCACTATCACAACACCGATCAGTGGCTGGACTTCGATCACGCAGACTACTGCGGGTACTATCGGAACCTTGGCAGATAGCGAACAGAAGTATCGTAACCTACGACAGACTACTGTGATGCGCAACTACACATCCGTAGTAGATACTATGCAGGCTCGCCTGTTAGAGTTGGGAGTAGACCAAGCAAGCGTATTCAACAATGACGCAACCATTACCGTCGATGGAGTACCGGCCAATACCATCGCAGTAACTGTGGGAGAGGTTGGCACTGTCACCGATGAGAGCATTGCAACAGTCATCTTTGAAACTAACGCTGTGGGCTGCCCTACCTTCGGGTCTACAACTACCTCTATCACAGATGTGCAAGGCTTCTCTCACGACATCAAATTTACTAAGGCGTCTGCGGTAACTATAGAAATAGAGATGGACATAACCTTCCTTGACACAGAAAGTGCTGGAGCCATTGAGCAAATCAAGGCAGCCCTAGTAGGCCACATTGAGTCCTTGCTTGCTGGTGAAGATGTTATTTGGTCTCGCCTGTTTACCTACATCACCCCTTACGGAAAAGCTCAGGTGAATACCCTGACCCTGGCCCGGGCAGGTGATGCTCAGGGAACTGCAAACCTTGTGATGACTGACACAGAGTACGCTAGCATGCTCACCACAGATATTACTATCGTGGAGTCCTAATATGGCTATTCAAAATCAAGGGACGGTTCGTCCTACGAGCGATGAGCCATTTAGGTTCAGCCCTATCTTCCGGGAAGACTACATAGAGGATGTCCCCGTTAGTCAGACCAAGGGCGTAGACATCATGCTGGGGATGCTGCTAGAGCAGTATCAGAACAAGCCAAACCTTGTTGCGTACTTCCGTGCGTTCTTTGAGGAGATGGATAGCTTGTTCTATCAGCTGGACTCGGTTTACTTAGGAAGGACCATACAGCACGCAGTTGGTGTCCAATTGGATATCATAGGTGTCATTATCGACCAATCTCGACAGATAGCCTTGGCAGACTTGTTCTTCGGTTTTGCAGGTGCTGGTGAGAAGATGGCAGCTGAGGCTACTCCCGGCGATGGTGGTATCTTCAAAGGTGAAGAGTCCGCGGGTTTTGTAACTACTCCATTGACCGATGCAGTCTATCGCAGACTTCTGCTGGCCAAGGCACAGGTGCACAACAGAGACAGTATATCAATCAACCAGCTGTACTATGCAGTATCAACACTGCTTGGTAGAACTACAAAATTGATGGAGCTGGTGACAACTACCCCGCGCCAGCTAGAGCTGCGCATATCCCAAGGTGATACCACTGCGAACGATGAGCAGATGATACAATACTTGGCCCGTTACATAATCCCACTCGGAACGACTTTGACAGTCACACGAGTACCATAAGGAGGTCACTATGACCACACAACAGAGTCTAGACCGAATCTGGGCAGAGACAGGTGGAGTTACTGACCCGGGTGCAGTAAAGTACTCACTGGGTTGGGTAAGTGAGATACCCACGTTTGAGAACTTCAACTATGTATTGCAGTCCGCCACAATCAACCTGCTGAAACTTGCAGAGCGTGGTGAGTTTGACTGGGATGCTACTATTGAGTACTTCCCCGGCGGAAGGGTAATGGTGGCTGAGAAGGTCTACTACTGTCACACAACTAACACTGGACAGAACCCCTCCACGGATACTCTGTACAACTACTGGTCACCCGGACCACAACTGGGAACTGCTCCGTCCGCCGCAGGTGCCAAGCTAGGCATGTGGCTGAACGCTGTTGGGGCTAACTCGGGCTCTAATGCTTGGACAGCGAACGACATGACCGTGACCTCGGCAGCCCCCGGCATGGCCCTGAACACTACAGGGGCGTCTGATAACCTGATAGTGAAGAACGTTTCAGGTAATGCGGTAGTAGTCAATGTGGGTAACGTAGCTGCTCCGACTGGTGCAAGCCATGCAATAGGCCAAGCAGGTGTCCATAAGATTTACCATGAGGGTAACAAGCCTGTTCAGGCTGATGTCGCAGACACAATACCTGAAGAGCCACAGGACGGTAAGCTGTATGCTCGCCGAGATGGTTCTTGGATTGAAGTTACAGCTACGACCATCTCAGCCGCACCCCCGAGTCCTGTAAATGGTGCTGGACAGGGTTGGTACAACCTGAATGATGGCATCCTATACGTGGATATAGATGACGGCACCAGCTCTCAATGGGTTCCTGCAAGCCCTGCTCGGGCTCCTGCTGCGGATACCATAGCCTATGACAACTCAACGTCCGGGCTGTTCGCCACAACCATGCAAGCTGCTATTGATGAGCTGGCTGCACTTCACCCATAAGGAGATAGTTTATGGCTATTAATTTTCCATC
>Ga0099847_1000888_pt1 | contig 10310 bp, 16 predicted proteins | sample CB_VirMetaG_2_FD_78178 | JGI IMG/M metagenome (GOLD analysis project Ga0099847, IMG submission 78178) | Freshwater to marine saline gradient viral communities from Chesapeake Bay - CB_1504_2 Viral MetaG | ecosystem: Environmental > Aquatic > Marine > Coastal | place: USA: Chesapeake Bay...
AAGCTGCTGCAGCGAGCCATGAGCATCTCCGAGAGGCAGACGCCCGACGTGGATCTCCACTACTGCGGGTTCCTTAAGGGAACCGAAATCCACGTTCGGGTATTCCCGTCTGGGTGGACAACAGATGCTGGTTGGTGGGAGTCCACCATCGAGGGCGAAGCCGACGCGCTGAACCTGCTCGAAGGACTCCGCAAGCTCGAGCTTAATGGAGTTACCTCTGACTGGCGCTCACCCGCGAAATGGAGGGAGGTCAAATGAGTGAATCATACAAGTTTACAGGCCGCGTAGTTCACGTCGGCTCCGTCGAAACAGTTGGCCAGTCCAACTTCCAGAAGTGCGACGTCATCGTGTGTGACGACGACCCTGACTACCCACAGGAGGTGCCATTCGTATTCGCAGGCAAGAAAGCCGACCTGCCCCACGAGGAGCAGATCTCCGAAGGCGACAGCATCACCATCCACTTCGGCCTACGTGGTCGCAAGTGGAAGGATCGCTGGTTCGGTGAGAACGGAGCATGGAAGCTGGAGGTGCATACGCGCACCGAAAGCGATCAGCAACCCGCCCCTGACGGTGACCACGGTGACGACGACGAGATGCCAGCACCTTTCTAGCCAACCACTACCCTGCACCCCAGCTCGCCCTCGCCACATGCGTTGGCGGGCTTTTGGGCAGAACGACAAGCATAGCCATGACAGACGACGAAGCAAATAACGCCTACACGCTAGGATTTAAAGACGGCCAATACTACGCCGAGAGAAAGTCATTGGCTACTGTGCATGGTTCGACGCAACGCATGCAGAATGACCTCGCGCACGCACAGTTGCAGTTCAATAAATGCCGCGAAAGCGCAGTAAACGCAACGCTGGCAGGTGATGGCTTCTATGAGCACAATGAGGCGAGCTATTGGAAAGGGCGTCGAGATGCGCTCAGAAACCTTAAATCTAACACTGAAGATACTCGCGCGTCTTCGCGTTGAGTAATCTGACTGGTTAGATTTATTTTATTATGGCTAAATTCAAAAAGATAGAGGCAAACGAGGATGGTTGGTCGGATTGGGAGCTTCCAGTGATGGAGGGATACAAGATGGCTTGCTGTGACTGTGGGTTGGTTCACGATGTTGACTTTAAAATCGTGTGGACGGTGACGGACGACAACGGAGACGTGACGATACTAGACCACAGGATAATTGGGGCAAAACAAAGGGTGATGATGCGCGCTAGACGCAACAATAGATCTACTGGTCAGATACGCCGACACAGTGAAACTTCAATTCAATCTAACTATAAGTAACCGTGACTTTTATCACGCACAACTCCACAACCTAATAGCTGCGCAACTATGTCGAATATTCACCTGCGTAAACATGGCTTTCAATCATGTAGCCATGCGGGAGTTCTCCCTTTACATATCCACCGCAACCGCCCACCATACTAAACACCATGCACCATACTAGAATACCAGTAGGCTCCAACTGGATGGACGCCCATCAGAACCTCATCAGGGTAGACCGTGTCGTCAACCACACAGGAGCAGGCCACCGAGTCCATTGCACAGATCTCCTCGATGAGAAGCAGTGCCCGCACCCATTCAATCCCTCCCAGTTCGAGGAGATCAAGCGCAACGGCAGCGGCAGGCGCATGACAGGATTTCAACTAATCTCGAGGACTGGAAACAGCCCACGGGCTAATTACTAAGACCAACCATACCATACCATGAGAATCGAAGTATTAAAAAACAAGTCAGGCAAATGGTTTTGGCGCATCGTCGCAAAGAACGGGCGCATCCTCGCCCACTCGCAGGCATACGCATCCAAGCAGGGCGCGACCTCCACCGCGAGCGCCGTCCTTCACGACCTCTTCTGGGTCGAGGCAGTTACCGTAGTAGAGGAGGCAGCGAAATGAGAGCCCAAGACCTCAACGCTAGGCAGCTAAAGTTCGCCAACCGCATACTCGACGGGAACTGCACAGGTAAGCAGGCAGCAATCGACGCTGGGTATGCTCCCGCGTCTGCCGAGGTGAAGTCTTCTAAGCTACTAAGCAATGCTAAGGTGGCCGCATACATTGCGAAACACCGCGAGAATGCCGAGGAACGTGCCGCCATTAGCCGTGAGCGTGCCGCTGAGTGCATGCAGGAGATTCTTGAGGGTAAGCATAAGGACGAGGGCAAAGCCGACGCCACGGGGCGCATAGGAGCATACAACGCTCTGGCCAAGACCTACGGCTGGAATGAACCTGAGAAGATCGACCTGAGCGGCACCCTGCTGGATCGGATCAGACAACGCAGCAAATGAGCAACCACACATGTAGTGGGACACACTCGCTACGCTCGTGATGGGAAGCGGGTTCCAGTCCGTCAAGACTAAAGAATGGCAAGACTTTGTAAGTAACACATAACCAACCAAATCCAATGAACCGAAGAGACTTCATAAAGAACCTGTCAGTCGCAGCATCGGCTGCTATCGCAGTGCCTAGTATCGCAGCACGGGTCGTAGAACTCCCGAAGATGACGTACTACGTCGACTACATACCATCCCGCGCCGCCTACCAAGTGCGTGCCACCTGCGAGCTTGACGGAAGTCAGTACGAGATCGCTGAATTGTACGATCAGCTCGACGACGACACCTTGGCGAATTTTAAGCCGAAGGCCGAAGCCGCAGCTCGTCGCCTGATCCGCAAGCGCGGAAGGAACCGCGCATGATCTACTACCCGTCCATAGACCTCGACGACTACCCTCTGCCAGCAGAAGACGCTACGGAGGACGAACTCGAGCTGCTGATGCCCGACCCTGTGTGGCGCATCTGCAACCTCTACACGATCTCCGACAAGGACGGTAAGGCCATCCCGTTCCGACCGAACTGGGCGCAGCGTGTCGTGCTGTACGCGATCTTCATCCAAGGCCGCAAGCGCATCGCAATCCCGAAGGCACGTCAGCTCGGCTTCTCCACGCTCAGTGCTATCCTCGCACTCGACAAGGCTTATTTCAACGAGGGGCAGGAGTCCGTCATCATCGAACGTACCCAGCAGGACGCATGGGAGAAACTCAAGATGGTGGCGTTCAGCTACGACAAGCTAGACGAGGCACTCAAGGAACCCGAGGGCAGCGGTGCCGACAACAGGTCAGAGATGAGCTGGTCGAACGGTGGATCCGACAAGGCAGGCCAGAACGCCCGCGGTAAGGATCCAAATTGCCTGCACATCTACGAGTGGGGTGTCATCGCGTACGAAGACCCGAACCGCAGCACCGAGATCAAGACGGGTGCCATCCCAGCGGCATCAGGTAAAGAGTCCGTCATCATAGCTGAGAGCACGTTCAAGGGTGGCCGTGCTGGTGATTGGTATGAGATCATCGTGGAGGCGCTGGAGGTGTCTGACGACAACCGCACCGAGCGCGACTGGACTGTCCTGTTCTTCCCGTGGTACCTCGAGCCTGTGTACACCCTCGCGGGCAACGTCGGGCAGATCACGCCAGAGGTGAACAAGTATTTAACCGAGAAGGGTGACGAGCTAGGCATACGCTTCACAGACGGCCAGAAGCTCTGGTACTTCAAGGAGCAGCAGCCCCAGAACTCAGGCAAGTGGATCAAGCGGGAGTACCCGACAACCATTGACGAGATGTGGAGCGTGCGCGAGGAGGGGCAGATCTACGCAGGATTCGTAGACAAAGCTCGTCAGGCTGGCCGTATCAACGACGATTTCCGCAAGTACGACAACCTGCCAGTGTACGCTGTATTCGATATCGGTGCGCCCGAGAACACCAAGTGCCTGATCTACCAGCTCGTGGGTGACCGTAAGGTGTACCTAGAGGCGTTCTCAGGCAACGGTGAAGATCGAGCCACGCCTGCCGAGTGGTGGGCATTCCTTCAGGGTCTCGGCTACCGCTATGGTGCCATCTTCCTGCCGCATGACGGTGCCAACCCGATGGTCGGCTCCAAGGGTAGCTGGATCGAGCAGATGCAGAAGGCTGGGTGCTCTTGCGTCGTCACGATGAAACAGCCGCAGTCGGTCTGGTCGAACATCGTGGAGGCTCAGGCTAACTTCGGGCGATGCGAGTTCCATAAGACTGGGTGCGAGGAGGCGATCCGTGCGCTCGAGTGTTACCACTGCAAGGTCGAGAAGGACAACGAGACGATCCGTGACGTGCCTGTGCATGACTGGGCATCTCACTTTGCTACGTGCTTCGGGTACTCACATCAGGCCGAGAAGGATGGCCTGCAGGTGGATCGCAGCAGCATCCCAGTGCGTCAGGGCTCCGCGATCAAGCCGAGGGTGTCGATGGCAAGGAGACCGCGCCGATGACACCTCGAGATCACACCTACTTAGCCTACGTCGATCAGGCACCGCACGAGTACAGCTTCGAGGGAGTAGAGCGTGCGCACCTAGCTCAAGGCTACTGCATCAGCACGCCCGACTACTACATCTGCGCGAGGCCAGTGATCTCGGGGCATTCAAAGATGGATAACCCGCAGCATGGGTTCAAACTAGCCGACTGCGACTGCTGGTTCGTGTGGATGGCTGGAGGCGATCTACGTTTGCTCTGGACGATACTGCCACACGACCTACCCTTGACTGCATTCTACAGGCACAACACTGGCCGAATACGCTACTACAACACGAATCAATTAAGGAGACGATCACATGGGAGGAAAGACACCACCGAAGCCTGCACCAGTTGCAGTACCAACAGAAGCCGACACCGCTAAAGTTAAGCGCGGCGCTCAACAGGACGCCCTCAAGCGCAAGCAGAAGCAGCAGACGCTGTTCGGTGGCGCTCCAGCAACCAAGAACACTCTCGGGTAATGCCTAGCCGAATGACCATCGACCTCATTGATGAGGCCAAGCAAGCGAAGTCCACGTACGACGGGGAACGCTCTGACCTCGACCGAGGCATAGCCGACTACGTGATCCCGCAGAACAGCGCGATCAACACACTTAAGACAGCGCACACCGATGGTTGGACGGACGGCATCTACGACAACACCATCATTCAAGCCCAGCAGACATTCTCTGCAGGTTGCTATGAGTACATGCTATCTGGTGAGTGGTTCGACTTCACAGCGCCAACGATAGGTGGCGAGAAGAGCGAGATCGCTGACGAGTGGTACCGTAAGTGCGCTGAGGTGATTCAGGAACTCCTCAACGAATCCAATTTCAGCCTGATGATTCAGCGCCACCTAAACGACCGCAATAGTTTCGGTCATGGCGACATCAGCCTAGAGCAAGGCAAGGAACGCCTATTCAACTTCCGCGTGTCACCAGTGGGCACCGTATTCGTCGTTGAGGACGACGAGGGTCTGGTAGACACCCGCTACGTCAGCTACGACTGGACAGCGAAGAAGATCGTAGGGCGCTTTGGCGAGGAGGCCGTGAGCCCTGACGTGCTGGATGCGTACCTTGACGACACCCAGCGCAACAAGAAGACTTTCAAGATCTGGCACATCATTCGCCCACGCGAAGACACTGACCGCGAGTACGGTAAGATCGATGGCAAGAACAAGCCTTTCATGAGTTACTGGTGCGAGGAGAACGCACAGCACGAGCTGGATAACAACGGATTCGACGAGAAGCCATTTGTATTCTCTCGCTTTGAGCGCTGGACGTCCGAGTACGGGTGGTCACCAGCCATCCTAGCGCTACCGACTACCCGTGCCTCTCAGAGCATCATGCGTGACCTCACGGCGCTCTCAGAGCTGAAGGTGTGGCCGCGTACAATCGTACCCGACAACTTTAAGGACATCATCGAGTGGGCAGCAGGTGGAGCCACTGTCTACCCAGCCAACTCAGCTAATGGCGCGAAGCCAGAAGTCTGGGGTGATGGAGGCGACTACAACATCGGCAAGGACATCTTCGAGATGCTCACCCAGATGATCAAGGACTGCTACCACGTTGACCTATTCAAAGCCCTTGCAGAGCGCACCAAGCAGATGACTGCCACTGAAGTGATGGAGTTGGTACAGGAGAAGCTAATCAACTTCCGACCTACATTCGCTCGCTTCACGTCCGAGACCCTTAACCCGCTACTCAACCGAGCCTTCAACTTGGCTCTGCGTGCTGGCAGGCTTCCTCCTGTGCCTCGTGAGGTGCTCGAGCAGGACGAATCAGGTGAGTTTAGTGTCCCACAGCCACGCCCCGTCCATGTCTCCAAGATTGCCCGTGCTCTACGCGCTCTGGAGAACAAGTCGATCCTCGAGTTCATGCAGCAAATCGCTGGCCTCCTCGAACTCGACCCGAACCTGTTCTTCGACAACTACGACGCAGACAAGCTGGTACGCACGCTAGGCGACAACAACTCACTGCCAACCGACCTGAAGCGCTCTACGATAGATCGTGACGAGCTTCGCAATCAGCGAGCACAGGCACAGCAGGCACAGCAGGCAGCAGCTATGGCTGAGTCAGCTACTCAGTCTGCGGCCAACATGGGCAAGGCTCCACCTGAGATGCAGCAGGCACTTCAGAAACAACTAGGAATGTAGGAGGGCTTATGCACGCACGAGAGATTTAACCAACCACAACCACACCATACCATGATACATACCATAGGAGAGAGAGTACTCGTAAAGAGATTAGACGACGAAGAGAAAGTAGGAGGCATCGTAATACCCGACGCTTCTCGAACTAAGTCGCACCGAGCAGTTGTGATCAGCGCACCCGATGGCCAGCAGGACATCAGCAAGGGCGACAGGCTGATCATTTCGCAGTACGGGGGAGCACCCGTTAAGATCGACGGTGAAGACCTGTTAATTTTAGACATCGACAGCATCCTAGCTGTTGAGTCCGACGACTAGCCAACCATGCCTACACCCCATCCAAGCCTAGAGAGGGATGCAAAGAGGAACGCAGTAGATCGAGAGAAAGAAAACTTGGTCGCTGCGTTCCGACGTGTGTTCGGCTCCGATGCAGCCAGTCGCACGCCTGATCAGAAGATCGTCTGGGCGGTGCTGCAACGCCGCCTAGAGACTCCAGTCTTCACGGCTGACGCGCAGGGTCGCATTGATACGATCCTAGCAGGCTTGAATGAAGGCCAGCGCATGTTCGCACGTCAGCTCATGGAGCTGGCTCAAACACCTTTGGCAGCTCGTCCTGAGAAGCCGACAGTAACCAAATAACCAACCACACCATGAATAGATTCAAATACGGATTTCTCCGCGATGCAGCCGACGAAGGCGCAGCCGCAGGAGGAGGAGCTGGGACACCGCCAGCAGAAGGAACGCCAACCTCAACTGGCACGCTTGGCTTCTATGGGGAGCAAGGCTTAGATCGGACGCGTCTCGATGCGCTACCAGAGGAGGCCAAAGGCTTCCGCTCACTGCTGGAGAAGTACCCGAACGAGAATGAACTCTACAAGGGCATCCAGAACCTGCAGTATAGCGCAGCCCAGAAGCGCCTCGAGCGCCCAGCAGAGGATGCTCCTGACGACATCAAGGCACAGCACCAGCAGATGGTGCGAGAGTACAATCAGGTGCCAGCAACGCCCGAGGACTACGGGATCACGCGCCCTGAAGACGTCCCAGAGGAATACTGGAACGATGATCGTGCCTCGAGCATCGCCAAGCTTCTGCACGAGCACAATGCACCGCCCAGTCTAGTGCAGGCTCTCGTAGCTGCTGAGAGCGAGTCCCTGAAGGCGGCAGCAGCAGGCCAAGAGGAAGCTCGCATGGCACAGAAGAGCGAGACCCTAGCAGCCCTACGCCAAGAGTTCGGCGCTGGAGCTGACGCCATGCTACTCGACGCCAAGCGTGGAGCGATGACCCTCGGTATCAACGTACCAGACGACATCCTCGACACTAGCATCGATGGCAAGACGTTCATCGCTGCAATGTCGCAGATGACCAAGCTGATCTCCGAAGACCGCCTCGTGACGCCTTCGGGTGGAGCAGGTGCCGTAGAGTCCACGGGCGACATCATGTCCGAGGTTAAGGCGATCAAGGGCGATCCATCCAACCCATTCTACGCAGACTTCAACTCAGGCGATCCTACCCGTACAGCACGGGCGCAGGAGCGTCTCCAGAAGCTCTACGCTCGCCACGAACTACTCAACAAAAGGTAAGCCATGTCAGACGTATCCAAAGCAGCATTCGCACGGGAGGCAGGGGTCAGTACGACCACGCTCACCCGTTACCTCAATGGCCACTCAGTAGCCGACGAGACCATCGAGTCCATCAAGAAGGCAGCAGCCAAGCTCGGCATCGACTTGACCGCGACTAATGACGGAAGCCAAGCGCATCCCGAACCACAGCGCCCAGTAGATGACCAGCCAGCTCCTGCGCTTCCACCCGAAGCCAAGGAGCCCGAGCCCGCCATCGCTACCGTAGACAGAAGCGCCAAGGTGAAGTCAGGTAGTCTGGGCGGTAACCGCACCTTCAGCGTGCTGACCATCGAGGAGACTGGCAAGCCACGGGTAGGGACGAACCACACGCACACCCTACTGATTGAGACCGCCACTAAGTCAGGCACTCAACAAAAGCGGATTGCGCTTGACGAGTTCCCTTCGTATGGCAAGGTACTGGAATTCGCTGAGTGATGACAGTGATGTGATAATATTGTGATGGAGCCCGACTGGTGTAAAAGCTGGTCGGGCTTTTTCATGCCCACACGTTTGCCGTTGCTAGGAGCCGCCACAGCGCCTTCAGTGTGTTTTCAGAGAGTGCGAGATAGATACCTCACTTAGAGCCTGATCCCGCCTTCTACCCTGTCTCTGGGGAACTAGAGATATGTTGGAGGCCGACTACGAGTCGATACCCGAAGACGAACTACACGTAACTTCGTAATAACAATCAGACAAAGGTAAAACTATGGCATACAATGCTCTTCCAGCATTCTTTCCTATCGACTACTCTACCTCTTGGGAAGCTCGTATCGAGCGACGTGAGAGTGACTTCTACTCCTATGTGAAGAAGATCCCGATGGTCGGTGAAAAGAAGCGCTTCAATCAATCAGGTCTTCTGGAAATGCAGAAGAAAACTGGTCGTGCAAACGACACTCGCATCTCCGAGCGCGAACTATTCTTCCGCTGGGTTCAACCCGAGATCTACGATCTTGCTGAACTCATCGACGAATGGGACGAAAAAGAACTCGGCAACATCGCACTGCCTGACAGTGACTCCATCATGCAACACGTTGACGCTTACAACCGTAAGCTCGACGCCACGATTCGTGACGCCATCCAAGGCAACGCGACTGTGGGCGAAGATGGAACCACACTCCAAGCAGTAACACAGACAGTCGCTGACGACTTCGGCACAGCAGGCACAGCCTCTGCGCTGACCCTCGCCAAGCTCCTGCGCGTCAACCGCTACTTCAAGGACAACGACCTTAAGCGCGAAAAGAAATGCTTTGCCATCAGCCCAGAAGCTGAAGACTCGCTGCTCTTGTCCGTGAATGAGGCTAAGTCTAGCGACTTCATCAACATCGCACCGATTGTTGATGGTACCCTCGAAGGCAAGACCCTCGCTGGTCTCCACATGATTGTCCACACTGGCCTCAGCGCTGGCACTGGTACAAATCAAGCTGGTACCATCGAGAAGTGCTTGGCATGGACTGCCGATCAGATTCGTTTCTGTGATGGTGAGCGCCGCGTCTACACTGACATCCGTGATGATAAAGAGCACGCTCTTCAAATTCGTTCTACTGCCCGCATGGGTGCGTACCGCAACGAAGAGAAGGCAGTGGTCGTCGTCGAATCCGCAACTGCGTAACATTAACCGAAAGGAACATATAACATGGCCGCAGACGTAACACTCGCAACTGCTAATGCAGCAGTACAAGCAGCACCTACCGCTAAGACTCGTCTTGGCGCGGTGCCCGCTACACCTGAATCCCGCAAGGTTCTCGACATCTACACCTGTGCTGACGCACTGGAAGCTGGTGACAAGATCCGCGTGCGTAAAGTTCAAGGTGGCAGCGTAATCCTTCCAGTTGAAACTGGTTTCGTAGAGCGCACTGGTGTCACTGGTGCCCTCGTTGTCGACCTCGGCATCTATGAAGTCGCTGAAGATGGTTCCATTGGAACTGTCGTAGACGCCGACATCATTGCTGATGGCCTCGACATTGTCGGAGGTACACTCGTAAAGGGCGCTCTTGCCCCTTACACCGTGCCAACGACCAATCAGGAGTACTGGCTCGTAGCCGAGATCAAGACAGTCACAACTGGCGCAACAGCCGCCTCTGAGACTATCGAGGTCTACACCGCGATCAACTCTGAGACTTAATCGTCTCTCTCTAGGTATGGTTTGGGGCACACGGGCATTAGCTTGTGTGCCCCTTTGCATATAAGACTTTAATCAATTACAGACATGACCAAGACTGAGATAGCAA
>Ga0099847_1000893_pt1 | contig 10293 bp, 5 predicted proteins | sample CB_VirMetaG_2_FD_78178 | JGI IMG/M metagenome (GOLD analysis project Ga0099847, IMG submission 78178) | Freshwater to marine saline gradient viral communities from Chesapeake Bay - CB_1504_2 Viral MetaG | ecosystem: Environmental > Aquatic > Marine > Coastal | place: USA: Chesapeake Bay...
TAACTTCGGTGAAGATCTGATCTTCTGCGCACGCGACAGCGCTATATACTATTGGGACGCACCGCTTGGAACCTCTGAGCGCGCTGTAAATATCGCAGACCTATCGGGCTCCCTTGCCGCACCGACGATAGCCCGGCGCGTCCTCGTGTCAGAACAGGATCGTCACACCATCGCATTTGGTTGTGACCCAGAGTTTGACACAGGGGTGCAGGATCCCCTTCTGATCCGCTTCTCTGACCAAGAGAATATATTGGATTGGCGCTCTCGCGAGACAACAACTGCCGGGGAATTGCGCATTGGCACTGGCAACGGCATCGTCACTGCTGTGCAGACCAAGCAGCAAATTTTGGTACTGACCGACATATCGGCGCACACGATCCAATTCGTCGGCGCGCCGTTCACATTCGGTCTAAGTGAGGTGTCCACCAACATTTCCGTGGCGGGCCCAAACGCCGCGGTCGCGGCAGGGGACAATGTTTTCTGGATGGGCAAGGGTGAGTTCTATGCTTACGCCGGGCAAGTTCAGCAGATGGACTGCCGCGTGAAAGACTACGTTTTTTCTGACATAAACTTCTCCCAGATTGAGAAAGTGGCCGCGGGCCACAACGGAGCATTCTCAGAGATTTGGTGGTTCTACCCCTCTGCTGCGAGCTCTGAGAATGACAGATACGTCGTCTACAATTACGCACAGAACATATGGTATTATGGCACCATGGCTCGCACGGCGTGGGTTGATAGAGGGTCACAGCAGTATCCGCTGGCAACCTGCCCATCGGGCTGTATATTCTATCACGAGTTTGGATTGAATGACGGTAGTGTGAACCCACCTGTAGCGCTCAGCGCCTTTATCGAATCCAGTGCTGTCGACATCGCCGAGGGCGATCAGTTCATGTTCGCCAGCCGCCTGCTGCCCGACATCACGTTCAGAAAATCCACTGGCACACCGCTTGCAACATTCACTCTGAAAGCCAAGAATTTCCCGGGCGGCGCGCTATTCGGGGATGACGCCACGAGCACAGTGCGGTCAACAACTGTTCCGATCGAGCAGTTCACGACTCAGACGTTTGTGCGTATCCGCGGCCGCGCAATGGCGCTACGTGTTGAATCGAGTCAGACAGAGACTGCATGGAGACTGGGTGTACCACGTCTTGATATCCGCACGGATGGAAGGCGGTAAACAATGGCAAGAAGCCAAAACATACCATTCTTCCCGGTCGCCCCTGCCGCTTATTCGCAGTCGTATTTTGCCGAAGTCACGCGAGCGTTCTCGCTGTTTGCGCAACAATCACGCGTACCGGGCCCGGAGCGGGCAACGTCTCTAACCTTGACGACCTCAACTGGAAACGTGGATACCGGACAGCTGTCATATAACAGCACGGCGGACACGCTCGATCTGACACACCTGAACGGTGTCACACAGCAGATCGGCTTCGAGACTTACATGCGTGCGACAAACGTCACGGGTTCGACAATACCAAACGGCACCGTTGTTGGTTTCTCAGGTGTCGATGGTGAGATTAAGGTTGCCCCATATCTGGCAGATGGGTCGGTCCCCGAGTTGTATTTTGTTGGTGTGACAACATTCGAAATGTTGGATGGTGTCACCGGCCCAGTGACAATCTACGGCAAAGTGCGAGAACTCGATACTAGCGGAACTCCGGTTGGTGAAACTTGGGTGTCCGGTGACATTCTATACGCCTCCCCCGACAACAGTGGGACATTCACCAAAGTGCGACCAACTGCACCCGACGCTGTTATCGTTGTGGCGGCAGTTCTTGTTGTAAGCGCCACAGACGGCGAAATAATGGTTCGACCAACAATACCGATCGGGTTGGCATATGGATCGTTTGACTCCATAACAGATCAACCGATCGGCACAACAAACACTGCCACCGATGTGATCCTGCAGAACACACTGTCCGCAAACGGGATATCAATCGGTACCCCAGCGTCACGTATTGTGTTCGCGGAGTCGGGTTTTTATCAGGTCGACGTCTCATACCAGATCGTGACAACGAACTCATCATCGAAGACAGTCTATTTCTGGATTGCCAAGAACGGGACAGATGTCGCCGATACGACACGTGCGTACACAATCAGTGCAAACGGGGACACGCGCCCTGTCGCCGTGTCGTATCACCTATCTCTCGAAGCTTCGGATTATGTTGAATTGCGGTGGGCGAGCACTGACATAGCCATGAGTCTTGACGCAATCACAGGTCTCAGCTTTGCACCAGACGCACCATCGGTTCTAGTAAACGTGGCACAGCTGCAACTATAACCTACGGGGTTACAACACAACACACCCGTGTTATAATGCGGGAAATTCGACAAAGGATATAACCATGGTATTGCCTCTAATTCTCGGACTTCTCGGCTCCGGCGCGGCCGGCGCGGGTGCCCTTGGGGCAATGAGCCCACTCATCGCCGGTGCTCTGGGTTCGGGTTTGGGTAGCGCTATCCAGACTGGTGATATCGGGGAAGGTATCAAAACCGGACTCATATCCGGATTGACCGGCGGTATCGCAGGGTCTCTCACTGGTGGGGCAGCTGGTGCAGCGCCCGGTCTATTGGGTCAAAACGCGGCCGGTGCGGCCGGTGCGGCCGGTGCGGCCGGTGCGGCTGGCGCAGGTGGTATTGGCGGCATCCTAAAAAACATGCCGAGCGGTATGACAGCAGTGTCACAACCAGCCCTCACTTCAGGTATCATGTCAGGCGGTCTCGGTCAGATTGGATCAGCTGCCGGTCAGGTGCCAATGGGTGAACTATTCAAGCAAGGTTTGAACAAAGGTGTTCTGAGCGGTGCCGGTCTTGGGACAGCCCTCGGCGCTGCTATGATGGATCAACCCAAGGGGTTCGAAGAAGAACCGCTTAAACAATACACCGCGCGGTACGACCCGAAGACGCGATCCCAATATGCACCGCCGGTCGGATACAAGCCCGGTGTGAGCCCGGAGTTTGGGTATTTTGGCCCACGCAAAATGGCAGAGGGTGGTATGGTTGAGTTTAGCCCAACCGGTCAGTCTCCGATTGCGATGCAAGGTGGCGGTCTGGCAGACATTGCGGCTGCAACCGCACCACAAGCCGCACCACCCATGAACGAGAAAGCGATCGTCGAGGGCACCATTGCCGCGGTCCAAGGTCGGATACCTGAAGAGCAGGCTGCTCCGATTCTCGCAGCCTTCGTGCAAACCTACGGGGAAGAAGCGCTACGCAAGTTGGTCGACGATGTACAATCTGGTCGCGCGCCACAGGGCGACGCTGGCGCAGTTCGTGGGCCCGGTGATGGCATGTCTGACATGATCCCCGCAAGAATGGACGACGGCAGTTCCGATGTTCTACTCAGCGATGGTGAGTTCGTCATCCCCGCTGACGTTGTGAGCGGTCTCGGCAACGGCTCCACAGACGCAGGAGCTGCAGAGCTGGATCGCATGATGGGTCGTGTTCGAGAAGCCCGCACGGGTAAAATGGAACAACCCAAAGCTGTCGCAGCTGGGGGCATGATGCCGGTATGAGTGGCAAGTTCGATAGTATAGAATGGCGCATAAAGCGCGACAAATATATGATGGAATGGTTGGGTGACAAACACGCTGTGCATTTTGTGCAGATGGTTGGCGAATGCAGTGAGTTCTTTGACGATCTGATCGACAAAGACAAACCTGTATCTGACGATTGGATTTGTAGCATGTTGTTCAAACTGATGATCGATATGCACGAAAACCCATTTTTTTCGTATCACAAAACCCACTTATTGCCGATAATGTCGATGTCTATAAATTGTTGGCTAGATGCAAATGCACTTGAGCGTGGGGACGACAATGATAAGAACCGAGCATTTGTTCTCAGAGATCTGACCATTGAAGTCCTTTTGCGATCAATCGAATTGGTTCGAGGTCGCGAATACTTACGATCTGTCAGCCTTCCTGTTCGAAGGTTCTTCTTACATGAAACTCTGGATGAATATAAGGAGTCCTTATAATGGCAATGGGTGGATCTAAAGCACCGACCGATCAAACGGTCACCAGCACTCGCATCACTGGACAGTCAGAGCCGTACTACGGTCAGCTACTTGCGGACGCTTCGGCAATTTACGATCCCAGCGTACAAGCACCTCTGTACCAAGGCCAGCGTATCGCGGGGCCGGGCCAAGACCAAATGCGATCTGCAGAGATGGCGCGCGGCGTAGCTGAATCTGGAATTGCAGGCCTTGGTCAAGCCATGGATGTGACTCGTGGTAACATCGGCGCAGCGCAACAGATCGCAGCGGGTGCACAGCCTTATCAGTTCACAGCGGGAGATACCACTCAGGGGCAGCTCGGCTCTGCTGATATGTTCACACCACAAGCTGCGCAGCAATACATGTCACCGTATATCCAGAATGTCTTGAACCGGCAGACGCAGGAAGCTCGTCGACAGTTTGACATTGGACAGGGTGCGCGCGACACACAAGCGGTGCAAGCTGGGGCATTTGGCGGATCACGATCTGCCGTTCAACAAGCCCTTGCTGAAGAAGCACTGCAACGTGAGATGGGTGACATATACGCCACCGGGATGCAGGGTGCCTATCAGGACGCACAGTCAATGTTTGGTCAAGATCGCGCGGCTCAGATGGCACGCGAAGAGGCCCAGCTGGCTGAACGCGCCCGGGCCCAAGAACTCGGTATCGGTGAAGGTGCACGCGTACAGGAATCTCAAGCCGCCGAACAAGCCCGCGCCACACAAGAGCAGTTGCAGGCCCTCGGGTTTGGTAGCGAGCAGGCTATGCAGATGGCCGGATTGGGTGAGACTGAACGAGCAGCCGATGTACAAGGTGCACAAATGCTCGAAGCTCTTGGTCAAACGGACGAGGCTCGACGACAGGCTGCAATGGACATGGCCTATCAGGACTTCTTGCGTCAACAGGCGTTCCCACAGCAACAGCTTCAGGGTATGTCAGCAATCTTGCAGGGGGTTCCCACGGAACTCTCTCAGACTCAAACCACATATGCGCCAGCCAATATTGGGCGTGAGATCATTGGCACGGGCATTCAGGCCGTCGGTGCTTACAAAGGGTTGCAGGGATGATGAACCTATTCCAGCTGCAGGAGCAGCTCAAAGACTTGTCGAAGCAGCAGCTCGTCAATGAGATGCAGTCCCCGTCGGGGAACGCTCCTCCGTTTCTGGTGATGACAGAGCTCCAACGTCGAACCCGCATGGAGAATGCGGCGGCTCTCGAAAAAGGCTCTCCGACCACAACGGTTGCCCAAGATGCAGTCAACGCGTCTGGTGTTCCACAGGGCGGGATTGCGGACATGGCTCGCAGTCTGGCTCCACAAAGCGATGTGACTCAGAACACAGGGGCGTTGACGCCTCAAGCTGGCGCAATGCCACAAACAGGTGCCGCACCGGTCCAAGCAATGCAAGAGGGTGGTCTCGCCGGCATAAGCCGCGATTTGGAAGATTATAAATCTCAGGTTGATCCCGCTGTGCAATTGATGGCGGATCGTCTTGGTATGACAATTGACGAGTATTTGAAAAGCGTTGATCCGAAAGCTCGCGAACAGCATGCACGTCGAATTGAACGTAACCGTATGTTGGCAATGGAACCGTCCGGATATTCTGTGACCATGCCGACACAAGAAGACTTGAACCAGCGTTATTTGGAAGAGTCTCTTGGTATAGACACGATGCGATCGGGACTGACATCACCAAGCGGCGAGACGTCACCGTCGATCCAAAGCTTCACGGATCAGCTGGATTATGGCAATGTTGGAAGGTCCACCGGGATACCTGTTAGTGGAGAGATTCGTGATTTTGGATCCGAATTGGCACGTATGCGTGAAGTCGAGCGGGCACAGGAGATCGGTGCCAACCGCGGTCCTCGCGTGTCGTCCATGGCGACCCCTGCTGAATCTTTGATTGCATCGCTTCTAAAAGCTGACGGTAATATGCCACGCCCGGGCCCCTATACAATGGATCAAATGATAGAGGGTCCAATGTCTGGCGTGCTTCTCGATGTTGGAGGGTCCGACCTGACTGTTCCACAACGTCTTGAAATGGGACAACGGGGCGGCGGCTCATCCGATTATACCCCACGACCCGAATACACAGATCCGGCAGCCCTTGGTCTCGCCGGAATGGACATTGCACGTATGCGTGAAGTCGAGCGGGCACAGGAGATCGGCGCTAACCGCGGTCCTCGCATGTCGTCCATGGCGACCCCTGCTGAATCTTTGATTGCATCGCTGACACCAGACGCGGTCCAGAACGTGCCGATGGTTGAAGCTGACGGTAATATGCCACGCCCGGGCCCCTATGCAATGGATCAGCTGGATTATGGCAATGTTGGAAGGTCCACCGGGATACCTGTTAGTGGAGAGATTCGTGATTTTGGATCCGAATTGGCACGCATTCGGGAGATTGAAAGAGCAAAAGAGATCGCCGCTAACCGCGGTCCGCGCGTGTCGTCCATGGCGACCCCTGCTGAATCTTTGATTGCATCGCTGACACCAGACGCGGTCCAGAACGTGCCGATGGTTGAAGCTGATCGCAGCTACCAGCCCCAAACCATGGATGCCACTAAGTTGGACATGGCCGGAATACGGCAATCTCTAATCGGTCCGCCTAGAGAAGCGGTCCAGAACGTGCCGAGTGAAACTCCAGCCGTTTACTACGACCCTTACTTCCAACCGGATCCCGGCGCTGTTGAGGGTGAAACCACGGCTCAAAAGATATCCAGACTTGGAGGTCCGTTTAGAGAAGCGGTTCCCGCCTTGGCCGACAAATATGTTTTAGGTCCAGCCCTCTCAATTCCCCAGTCCGTAATGGCAGGGGGATCCGCCGCGGTCGGTACAGGAGCCTCGGTTTTGGGTTTTCCAGAGATAGGTCAACAATACTTTGATCAAGCTGGGGACTGGCAAAGTGATGCAGTTAGGTTGGCCAATGAGGGTTATTTTGGGGCGAACGCCGCGCAACCCCAACCACAAAACCTCGGAGATATGACACCGGGAGAACTGTTACCACCTGCTTTGACTGACATGGTGCCCGGGGAGCTTTTACCACCTGCTTTGACTGACACTACACCTGCGGTAATACAAACGGCACCGGGCGGTGGTGGAACAGGCGGCGGAACAGGCGGCGGAACAGGCGGTGGCGGATCGTCGGTCGGCGGAATTTCGGTTCCACCACCACAAAGCTCTGAAGATCGCATGTTGCAACAGGACAAGTGGTTGGCTTTGGCACGCTTTGGTGCGGCACTTGCTTCGTCGCAAGCGCCAACATTCGGCCAAGCTCTTGGTCAGGCAACAACTGTCGGGCTCGATGCTCTTGGCAAAGCTCGCCAAGACTTCTTAGAACGCAAGGCATTGGCCGACCAGATGGCACTTAAACGCGGCGAATTGGCGGCACGTTCTAGTCGCAGCGGTAAGGCACCCAAGCTCGGCCTATCCACAGACATTGTTCGTGCGCTGACGGCACTTGAGCCTGATATTATCCGCGCGGAGGATAAGTTGGCACAGTTGAAGTTTGATATTGATAACTCGTCAACTTGGGGAAGATCCCCACCTGAAGAGCTTGTCATTAAGTACAATCGCCAGCAAGAGGAGCTCGGGGAGCTTGTTGGTCGACAGAGCGCAATCGCTCGCATGGGTGTTGGACTAAACCCAATGGGAACCCCTGATGTTGCGGGCTCAGGAGAAAGCGCGTACAATGTGGCTGATTAACATTTAGAGGTTCTCATGGGCGAATATAACATTCCCGGATTTCTCAGCGGTAAAAACTACAAGTTTACCATTTCCGGAGACGAGCCTTCGCCCACCGAGATGCAGCGCATGCAGGGTATCCTGCAGCGTGACGAACTCGCGTACAAGCAGGACTTTGAACAGCGGACAGGTTTGACCAAAGAGTATGACCCCGAAGCGGGAACCGCTATCGGTCGGGGTTTGAAACGTGGCATTCCTCAGTTCCAATCAACTTTGGGGACCGCTGCCGAATATGCCGGCCTAGAAGGTATCGGCGATTACTTGGAAGACGCAGCTGCGAAACGGCAGCGTGCCATATTGGCAACAGATCCCTCTTTGATGGAGTCTGCAGACTTTCGAAAAGTTCGAGGTTTGTCTTCCGGATTAACCTACGCTGGTGAACTCATAGGGGAACAACTCCCCCTCATCGGTGCTACCCTTGCTGGCACTGGTGCCACTGCTCTTGCTGGTGCCTCACTTCCAGTTGCCACTGCCATTGGCACCGTCGCTGCGTCCTACCCCCAACTGTTTGGATCGAACATCCAGCGGCAAGAGGGTCAGGTCGCAGCCGGTGAACTACCAGACGTTGACACATCCCGCGCGGCTCTCACCGCCGTTGGGCAAACGGCTCTCGAAGCGGCGTCCAACCTGCTCCTAGTCGGTGGTGCTTCGAAGGGTGTGATTGCATCCCTGCTTAAAAATATCCCAGCAGAGGCTGCCACAGAGGTGGGACAGCAGGTTCTTGAACGCAAACAGGCCGGGCTCGATCTTGATTCCCCCGACGCTTACAAAGAATACCTCGATGCTGGCGTTGCCGGCGGCACCTTGGGTGGTGTGTTCGGCGGGGTTTCTGGAGTTTTGGACCGGGCACCAAAAGAAGAAACGCTGCCCCCTGCTGTGACCCCGGACACGGGTGAGAAGTTTGACGATGATCCAATTGGTCAGCGCCCCGAGACCACAATCGTACCAGCCCCTGAACCGGAAGCTGAGGCAGAAGCAGCTGCGACGGCACCTGATATTCAGAGCGTTTTGGACCCGGATCAACCGATCACAACCCGCACACTTGATGCACTTGGTATTCCGTCCTCAGCCAGAACTTACCGCGTTTTCAAGAACAACGTGCTTTCTCGGGACGAAGCGGCCGATCAATTAGAATCGTTCAGCGAGGCTGCCATTGCTGATGGGCGACCCGAACTGCAAGAAATCGCACAGAACACCCGGCGGTTCATCGACACTTTGCGTACCCCACCCGTGCAGAAGCGCGAAGATATTCTGTCTGAAAGCGACGCGTTCGAAATGGCCGCGACGCCAGAGGTCGACACGACTGCGCCCGAGCCAACGCCAACGCCAACGCCCGAGGCATCTCTCAGCCCGGACGAGCATGATGCGGCTTGGCCAACGCCAGCAGACAAGCCAACGCCAGCAGCCAAGCCAAAAACGTCTCCAACTGCACAAGGTGATCTATTTGCTACGCCTGACGACGTCCAAGTAAGTGGTGTGGATGAGGCGATCGCCAACGGTATTGGTTCGATAACCGTAACCGACAACGAAAAACCTGCGCCATTCAAGAACTTTGCGTTGAGTGTCGATGGTGATCGCGCCGAGGTGGGTATGGTTCAACGGGATCGGAATAAAACCCGCGCAGGTATTGGGCGCGAGGCGTATATCGCCCTTGGGGAAGACCTTGCATCCCGGGGGATCACGTTACAATCCAGCGATCCGGCTTTTCTGCAAGCGCCGGGTAAAAAACTCTGGAATCGACTGGTTCAGGACGGCAAGGCTCGTCGTAACCCGCAGACTAAGAGATTCGAGTTTATTGCATCAGAGCCTAAGCCCGCCGCAAAACCCAAGGCAGCTCGCGAAACGGCACCCGTTGTCACACCAGCACCGAAACCCCTTGTCGAAGCGGCACCTCGCCAACCGATGACCGGCGCTATTCCCGGCGCAGAGCTTGGTACAGCAGGGCAAGTCATTCCAACACCTGTGCGACCAGTGCCGGCACCGCGAGTCGCGCCACAAACCGCCGCTCCGACAAAACTCACACCGGACGACCCCACCGCAAGCAGGGTGTTGGAAAATCGGATCGCTGAGAAGTTTATCGAAAACTCGTCTCGTGAAATGGTGGCACAGACACGTGAATTGCGTTCAGATGTTGAACAGATGCCAACCTCAGTGCGGGACAAAACCGCAGTGTTGTCTCTTCTGGAGAACCCGCCAACACGGGCAAAGGGCAAGAAAGCATCGGATAAATACTACGCACATGCGTATTTCAAAAACCATCCAGATGTGGGGTCCGCACTCCATGCGATCGTTAGTGATTTCGCCGCTATTGGTGAAAGCTCGGTGCCAAAGTTCAGAAACGCGGATAGCATACTTGCAGGTGAGGGTGCCATCACGCCTCAGATGAAGGTTGATCTGGAGTATTACAAAGACACCGGAACGGAACCTGCCAAGAGAGCAGTCGCGTGGGTGCGTAAGAACTTGAGTCCCGAGACGATAGCAGCCATGCGTGACATTGAGGCAATGCACCGCCCTCGAGATTATGCAACCACATCTGCAAATGCAGATGTGCGTA
>Ga0099847_1000896_pt1 | contig 10284 bp, 11 predicted proteins | sample CB_VirMetaG_2_FD_78178 | JGI IMG/M metagenome (GOLD analysis project Ga0099847, IMG submission 78178) | Freshwater to marine saline gradient viral communities from Chesapeake Bay - CB_1504_2 Viral MetaG | ecosystem: Environmental > Aquatic > Marine > Coastal | place: USA: Chesapeake Bay...
AAGCTTGAGTTATTTACATACAAGAAATTAGAAGAGGCGGGAATAAAATGTTTGTATGAGAAAAAGAAATATATTCTCATGGAAGGATTTCACTTTGAACAAGAAAGTATTGAGCCAAGTACTAAGAAAGCTACAAAAGGAGAGTATATAAATAATTCTGACAAGGTTAGAGATATTACGTATACACCAGACTTTGTAGACCCTAATGGTAAATGGATTATAGAAGTCAAAGGTTTTGCTAATGACGTCTTTCCTTTGAAATGGAAATTATTTAAAAAACACCTCCAAGATGCAGGCGATCCGCCTGTACTATACCTACCTAAGAATCAAGGTCAGGTACTCAAAACAATAGAATTAATTAAACAACTTTAATTTATGGAATACACAGAAGATTTGCTCCTCCGTTTGGATGGGCTTGGGATTGATATGTCTAATGGTCACCTAGATACTAAGCTACAGCTGGATAAGTTGTACGAACAAACAAAGTATAACACCTTTGGTTATCTTGAAGACATAGAATCATTTGACAAAATCTTTGAACCAGTATATGGTTTGGAGTTTTTTATACTAGTTCGGGAAGTGCGCAAGCAATTCAATAGAGAGCTTGAGTTCTTTAACCTAGCTCTAGAATTACAACAAATAAAACAAAATGCACATGACAAGATTAGAACAATGGCAGGAAAATCTAAAGCCAGGTGACCCTGTGCGTTTATTATTTAATCATATAGAAATTTTAGGAATATTTTTACAGTGGAAATACTACGGAACTAAAGGAGCAGAATTTGTTTCTATAGGAATGTGGGGCACTCCAGATAACAAAATAGAATTTTGTAAAAATAAGACATTTAATGCCTATAGAGAGAGAATAATATCTAACGCAGAAACAAGAGTTCGTCCTGTACAATATGAAATATTAGAGGACTACGAAAAAGAATGTTTAACTATACTTAAAAACAAATTACATGAGTATCAAAACAATTGACAAGCAGATCAAAGGATCTGAAGGCCTTGCTAAAAAGATTAACAAGGGCGCAGAAAAGATGGTCTTTGACATCTTGCAATCTACACAGTATTCTACACCTATCCCATCTACTATTCGCGAGCTGGCTACTAATGGTGCCGACGCTCAGCGTGAGAAAGAGATAGCTATAGAAATACTAACTGGTAAAGCAAGTAAAGAAGACTATTATATTGAACGCCACGGCGAACAATATGATGATAGTAACTTTGATATAAGTTATTATAACCTGGATCATTTAGATACAGAGAACAATACCGTACAAATTACATACAAAGAGAATGAAGGAACAGGATACTGCGATGTAGTTACTATACATGATTATGGTGTTGGTATTGGTGAACGCCGTCTTGAGGGTGTACTAGAGCTTGGTTATTCAACTAAGCGTAATACAGCTGAGAACTTTGGTGCATTTGGTCTTGGTGCCAAGGTTGCATTGTCAACTGGTGTAGATTTCTACACTATAGAGACTGTGCACAATGGTAAGAGATTCAAGATGAACTGTTACAATTACAAGACAGACTTTATTATACCTGCCTTTAATCCAGTAGCTGGTCAAGCTAACCCATATGTTGTACTTAGCGATGGAACGAAAGTGCACTATGTGCCTACTGATGCAAAAAATCAAACCTTAATATCGTTTGGGGTCAAAAAACACAACAGACGAGATTACCGTGATGCGGTAGAGGAGCAACTGATGTATATGCCTAATATTAGATTTAAGCGTATTGCTGAAGATGGTTATGAAAGAGATGAGCACATTCACCCAAAGATTATGCACAACTCTGATAACCTTATTATCTCTGATACATATCTGTTTAGTAAGCCGCACATTGTATTGACTAAAGATGTAGGCGCACCAACCGGTGTTAACTATGGCTTTGTTGATTTTCGTGAGTTGGAGATGCAGCAGATGTGGGGACCTATTGCTTTCAAATGTCCTGCAAGACAAGTAATCAATGACCCAGAAACTGGTGAAGAGATTGTATTGCAAGATGGTGTAGATGTTACCCCGTCACGTGAGAAAGTGATATGGAATGAGAACACTAAAGCATACATCAAGTCTGTAATTGAAGCAGCTGCTGATGAAGCTAGTGAGATTGTACAAGAAGAGCTACAGCAAACAGACTTTGTGTCTTGGTTGATAGCCTGCAAGCAAGTTTTGACTAAAGCTGATAGCGGCAGTGTACTTGGAAGATTGTCTAACATCATTGATCAAGAGGCGCTTAAGCCTAAGTTTGGCCCAGACCCAAGACTTAAGAATGAATCTGTAAAGAAGTTATTTGCAGGCATGAAAGTTGAGGTTATAACTAAAGTTAGAGACTACAGAATCGGTGAAGATATTATTGATAGAAGCGCTATTGAGAACTACAGCCAATTGAGAGAGAATAACATCTTTATCATGGGTGAAGAGAATCATAGCAAGTACAAAGATATGTATCTTATACACAAATGTGAAGGCCCTATTATTTGTATTAAGTCTTCAGAGTTTAGTTCTGGTCTTACTCTTGACTCTGCTGAGAATAGAAAGAAGCATGCTAGACGAACAGCTAAGCGAAATAGAGTTCTTGAACTAATTACTGAGTCTACTCACAGTCGTAACTATGATGACATAGAGGTAGATGAAGAGTGGCTAGAAGAATACAAGGATGAGATTGCTACGGCTAAGGAAGTTGCACAGTTTGAGAACATCACATCAGCTGAACGTCGTAAGATAGAAGAGCGTATGGTTGCATACACTTTTAGATACAATGAAAAGCATTGGCATAGTTCAGGTAGTGACAACCGTTACATCAGAGATAAGATTGAGCCAAAGGTAAAAGATCTTATGAAGACTCAGCGTACTACTTATTATGGCACTGCAGCTGATGATGATAAGCTGATGGTAGCTTGTGGTATGATATATCCTTTTGCTCCTAGAGTACATGAGGTGTACAAAGATATGGGTCGACAATATAGGACAGATGGTGATAGAGTATTCTTCTTTGATACTCCCCCTGTTAGATTTAAAGAGACTTGGGGAACAAACAAGGGTAATTTTTATCCTTGGGCAGTACCAAGCACTCAAAATAAAGAGGATGGTACGGTATATCACAATACTAACTTTGATTGGGATACGCCGCAGATTATTAGAGTCTCACAGAGCAATGTCAAGCATATTAGTATGAACCCTAATGTGAAACACATTGATGAGTTCTTTTTACAACTAACACCTAATGGAGGATACACTATGGATGAATACGCAATTAAGTGGTATACTGCAGATAAAGTGCAGAATATCAAAAATAAGACATATTTATATTGTCTTAAGGATATTAATCAAGACTTGTTTGATAAGTACAAAGCTCTTTATGAGGCAGCTGATGTAGATGTAAGATCTAACCAGTGGATTAAAAAAGAGGAGATCTTTCCTGCAATTGAGAAGATTGTAGAAATGCACAACTTCTGCAAAGACAATGACGACGCCGCTGCTATACAGCAGAAGAGTCGTGAGCTCTTTGTTCTAGACGTACCAGAAGCTATTGGAGTTGACCAAGAGTTGATGGATAAGTTTAACGAACTTGAAGAGTGGTCTGAAGGTGTGCATACACTGTTGGATAGTATTAGCGAAATACAATATCAACCTGGTAGTACTTCAACTCTAGATCAAGATCTTATCAAGGAAATTAAAGTTTATCTAGATGCTAAAGGCAGACTAGATTGGTAAAATAATTATGGGTGTACAAGAGCGTAAGTCCTGTCGAGGCAGTATGTACTTAATTGAGAATCAGACAGTTGCGTTGCTCATTTTCAGCCCTAATTATTTGTATAATAAAAATTTTTATAGTATATTTAACCCTAATTAATTAATTAAATCATGATTACAATTAATGTTATTGAGAACCAAATATCTGGTTCGTACGGCGATACGCCGTTTAGTGTCAACTACTCCGAGGACACTTATAAAAAGATGATGGAGCTATCTGACAGACAACAGTCTGTTACAACTATGGACGAGTACAATGCACTCATGGAAGAGTTTGCTAAGCTTACTGTCCAAGATTACAAAACAACTGTAGAAACTGAATGCGAATGGATTCATGTCAATGAAGGAACCGGTGAGTTTTTCTTGAAGCACGGGGATGTAGTATCTAGTATACCTATGCCACAAGCTTTGGTTGACCGTATCTTTGAATCACTTGACAGGGATGTAGACTTTATGCCGCTTGTTAAGATGTGGATTAGATTCTTACGTAACCCTATTCTTCGTCAAAAGATGAACGACTGTAACTGTGAGAAAGGTGAGAAGTTCACTGAGAAGTTCTTTAACTTTGTTAACTTACAGTATGTACATCCTAAACTGAAAGAAGAGTTGATGGAAGAGCATGGCTTGAGTGAAGAAGTTGCTGAGCGTAGAGCTACTATGTATCAGATGAAGATTACTCAAGAAGGTTTACTTAACGGCTACAAAGTATCTGAAGAAATTATGCATGCCTATGACACAGAGACTGGTGAAAGAGTAGATCGTTACAAGCGTACATTCAATCCTGATACAGGTGAGATTGAAGAAGGTGGATTGCCTGAGTTTGTAGAAGATAGATTATTTGAGCCAGCTATTATGGGTAACCGCGGTGATGCATTTTACTGTGAGGGCCCTAATGGATATGCTAACCCAGGACACTTTATTAAAGTTGGTTGTACACACAGACTACCAGACTGGTCTTATGTAAATACAAACGATAATGCATCTTGTGTTAAAGGTTTACACTTTGGTGGTCTTAAGTACATTGCATACTACAGCGGTGAGATTCACAATGTCTTTGTTGATCCTATGCATGTTGGTGCAGTGCCTGATGATGAGACTGGCGCAATCAGATGTCTACAGTATTTTGTACATTCATCTCTAGCCGGTGTAAATGGTAGCATTTACCACAGTTCTACTTATGCAGCTAAGACTGATGCTGAGTGGGAAGAGATGCGCAAAGAAGCGGTTTCTGAATACTCAGAAATTAAGCAAGAAGTAGATAAAGATATTGCAGAGATTAATTCTCTGTAATTGTTTGTGTATTTGTTTTGATGATGTGAGAAGGGGGACTAGCGTCCTCCTTTTCTACATCCAATTATAACCTATTAAATTTATTACAATGAATAAAGTCGCCATTATAGACGCGGATAGCCTTCTCTATTTTGAGATGGGCAAAGATACTCTTGAAGAAGCCATTCAAGGGATCGACAGCAGACTACTAGAAATCCTACATAAAACAGATAGTGATAGCATTATTGGCTTTTTAACTAAAGGCAAGTGTTTTAGATATGATGTAGCAAAAAGTAAACCCTATAAACATAATAGACCAGGAGCAAGTAAGCCTCCAATATTTTACGCACTAAAAGCATATATACAACAACCGCCTTGGAACTTTAAAACCTTTGATGGCTTAGAAGCTGATGACCTTGTAGGACTAGCTCGTACTTGGCACCTAGAAAAAGGCTTTGCCACGGAGTGTACTATTTGTAGTCCTGATAAGGATGTACTGAAGCAGTTACCAGGTAAACATTATAACTATCAAAAAGCAGAATTTCATGAAACTAGTAAAGAAGAAGCAGCAGCATTCTTATGGAAGCAGGTTCTTATGGGCGATAGCACTGATGGTATCCCTGGTATTCCTGGATTGGGTATTAAAACTGCTGATGCAATTATTGATAATATGCCCGACGTATTGTCATATGCTCAAGTAGTGCTCAATAAGTACATAGAGAAGTTTAAACTTGATGAGGGTATTCGCAGATTTGCAGAAACTTTTAGTCTTGTGCGCATGCATACAGATATAGATATAGCTTCTTTTGATGTACCTGCACTTAATAGTATAGGCGAAGATTTCTTTGAAACTGTACCGTTTAAATCAGTAGGAGTAGCAAATGAAGTAAATGGCTTTAGGGAGGAAGACGAATGGGAGTAAAGTTTAAAGACCAAGTATTAGTTGTTAGAGACCCTAGAACATTTAATGTTATAGGGGACACAACAGACATAGTTCCTGTAGAACTAAATAACAAAATAGTTTCTTTACCCCTTAATAATTTTGACATTACTCTTGGTAAAACTGTAGAGGTTTCTAAGAAGCCTTACAAAGTAAACAAGATAGAGATGGAAAATGTTAACGGTAAGATTATTTATAATGTCAGTACTGCTAGACTTACTAAGTCTTCTTTGTTTTTATTGCCTATGTTGGGCGGTACTAGAAGACTATACATGTGGGACAAGCTCTTTGTAAATGCTTTTATAAATGCTGAACAATATCAAGATTCTATTTGTTTGCTCTATAGATTTTCAGGTGATACTATCTTTTTAAAGTTTGAACAGGCTCTTAAGCAGTTTAGAACTTTTAAAGATACTTTTGATCCATCACCACACTTTGTTATGTTTGTGTTTGATGTGCCTGAAAATCATAAAGAACAGTATGATCTATACATTGCTGGTAAGTATTCAAAGTTCAGTCCTACTTTTAAGAGTAAGATTATGGAGTTTCATGGATTTAATATTCATGGTGAAATGGCTCAAATACTATTTCAAGATGAGAAGCGTAGACTACGTTTACAGGAAGAGCTTGATGCAGAAATTGAACCAGGTTCAGAACTACTAAGCATTATTAATATAGAAGAAGAAACGTTTAATCCAAAAATTTATATATGAGTGGAATAAAGAATCAAGTGGGGGATTGGTATCCCCTGCTTGAACCAATAGTTACATCTGACTATTTTAAGAAAGTTGCAACACAGATTAAAAAACAAAAAGCTATGGGTTTAAGAATATACCCAGATACAAAAGTTACTTTTCGTGCTTTTAAGATGTGTCAGTTTGCAGATGTTAAAGTTGTTATACTTGGACAAGATCCATACCACGATGGTAGTGCAACAGGCCTAGCCTTTGCTAACAATGATCAAAGTCCAAGAATGAGCCCTAGCCTACACTGGATAACCAAAGCTATTGAACATGACTACGATACGTTATGTGTTAACTTTGATGTTACTTTGGAGGAATGGGCCCAGCAGGGAGTGTTATTACTTAATACTGCTCTGACCGTGGTGAGCGGAAACGCCGGATCTCACGTGGCTCTTTGGGATAAGTTTACCAAAGACTTTATACAGCATCTTTCAGAACAGAAAGATAATGTTATATTTGTACTATGGGGCAAGTATGCTCAAGGTTATGCTAAATACATTAAAGGAAATAATAAAATTGTTACTGCGCCACATCCTGCTGCCGATGCTTATACTGGTGGTCGTGCTGGGTTTCACACTAGTGGCACATTTAGGAACATTAATTCTTTTCTTTCTAGTCCTATTAAATGGAACTCGAATTGTGGTGAGCCGTTGCCTCGTGAGCGTGATACAGCGCCTTTTTAAATATACAAAACATGTCTAAGTTTAAATGTAAGTGCGGGGAGTTCAGTGTAGCTCGTACCACTATTAAAGTAATAAACAACGAAGTAGTTTACCCTGAAGCTTATTGTGAAAAGTGTAAGACCCAAGGCGTTCCTGTTAGGGACGGCGGAGGTTTTGGCGGGATAATTAAGAAGAAGGGTGGAACTGTTTCAAAAAAATTTTAATATGAAAGAATATGTAAGAATAATTAAAGAATGTGGGCACCGCGGTAAAGTGGGCCACATCTATGAAGTGGTAGAAAAGAATCCACAAGATGGATTTAGATTGGTGACGCCAGGTGAAACTCAGTATACCTTTTGGTATCCTACTAACTGCTGTGAAGCAGTAGAACCAGGAGCATGCACTGTCCCAACTAAAGATCCTGTAGCGTTTGACAAGACTAAATGGTCAGAAAGTGTACAGGCTTTAGAGCGCGCATATATGCAACAAAAAGCCAGTTGGCAAGTCCCTGAGAATGCAGATTTTGCATGGCATCTCGACAAAGTGGCCAAAAACGTTACTGATTTATTGAAGGAAAAGAACGCTGCATATGGAAATAGCGCGTTAAACCCTGCAAATATATTTAGTAAGCTTGATGCTGTAGAATCTTTACTTGTCCGCATGGATGATAAGATTATGCGTATTAAGAACCGTGGTATCAATGATGAAACAGAGGATACCGTTACAGATCTTATTGGCTATCTATTCTTATTGAAGATGGCTATGGAAAGAAAGAATTAATTATTAAAACAAATACAAAATGGCAAAGAAAAAAGTAACATTTGAATTTAGAGGTAATCGTAGAAAACCTCGTCCAGGTCAGCATAGTAAAAATGCTAGCAAAGGACAAACTGGCTTTAAGAAAAAATACAGAGGCCAGGGTCGTTAATTATACGTACCTGATAGGAAGTACTTAGCCGCGTCCTCAGGGGTGCTTGATTTATTAAGTCCCCTAAGGAGTGGCATTAAGTCTTCAAAATTCTTTTTTATCTTTCTATCACCTTTTTTGTAACGCCCTGTATCTCTTTGGTAGAATATTTCTTTTTCATCTACTGGGAAACCTACGTTATACATACCTTCTAGACTTATCTGCTCTATAATCCCTTGTATCTTTTCTATTTGTCTAGCAGTTGCTGTTGGAGACTTTAGAATTCTAAGCGCTTCTGCGGTACCGTAGAATGGCAACCACTGTTGAACCTCAGCTCTATATCGTAACATTTGATATAGTAAGAAATTACTAGCCCAACTTTTTTCTTCGTCGTCTAAATTACTAAGTGCTCCTATTAACACTCCTGCTACGGCAAGAGATGTTAAGTCAGTTACTGTACGTTTAACATTTTGTTTTTCCATATCAGTAAGTCTACCATAAACTTCTTGCGGCATATCTTTTTCTCTAATACTTTCTCTTAGCATATTCCAAAAAGATATATATTGACCTTGTGTTACTGTACCAAGTTCTTCATCTACGTGAATACTTGGCCCATTCAGGCCGCCATGTCCGTATCTTTTTCTTATACCTGGGTTCATCCAGCTACGGAATAGCATAAACAACTTACCATACCATATTCTGTTTAAAGTTGGCCTATCAAAACTTCCTTTAGTCTGGTTAGTTCTTCTAGATAATCCTTGTATTAGATTTATAAAGTCATATCTATTAAAGTTTGCAACTCTAGGATCTACAGACATTCTTCCTTTATTATCTACTACTAACAAATCATATAGATTAGCAGGGTTACCGCTTTCATTCATGATTACGTTACCATCCTTATCTTTTAATTTTCCCTCTAAATTTTTCATTAGCGCTAGCATTCTAGTTGCTGATACTTCATGCTCAGCTGCTTGCTGTACTACTAATAAATTACCAAGTTGTAATGCTTTACGTAATTTTCCTCCTACTAATCTATTACCTTCTTGATCTGTAAACTCAGTAAGAGCATCAAATAGTTCTAATGCTTTACCTAGTTTTGTTTCAGGCATAAACTTCCCTGTATCAGATAAGCCTGCTCCTTCTAGCCAGTACTGTGACTTAGCCCATGCTAAATCTTTTTTGTTAAAAAACTGTCCTGCTGCAGCTTCAGTGACTAAAGCCATATTATCTATAAGACTTTGGTTAACACCTTGTAAAAAGTTAAATGATAAAGCATTCATTGCAGTATATGCATTAATTGCATCTACAGTTTTAGTTAAAGATATACCTTTTACATTTTGTTTTAATTGTATTTGACCAAACATTATAGTATCTATAAAGTCATTAACATGTTTTAATGTGTAAGACTCTCCAGGTTTTTTTGCAGGTAGGTTGTATCCTAATTTTTTAGCTACTTGACTTAGATGGGCCACACCAAAGCTGTCTAGCTCCATGGTATCTCTGTTTGATATTATTTCTCTAAACAGCATTACGTGCCCATATATTTCATTCTTTGCTTTAAAGTTATGAGCCATATCTCTAAACAAGTAAAGACTACTTGCTACATCTCTAGATACATCTTTTGCATCTAAAGGTTTAGTATGATATACAGGAACTGATTTTTTTAACTCTCCTGTTTTTTCATTATATATACCAAAAACTCTATCTGTTTCTACAACAGTAAATCCTTCAGATAGCATGTCTCTACTTGTTGACATTATACCTTGTTCTTTTAATCTGTCAATGTCTCTTTTACGTATAGATGGTAATAAATACGAGAACTCATCCCAAGTGTTTTTAGGCATACGCTTCTTACCCACTAGTTCGTGAGCTTCTTTAAAACTTTTTAATGTAAAGTCATAGAACTTTTTTAGTCTTGGATCGTTTTGTATTTTTACATACTTTGGATTTTCATATTTAGATTGCTTTGGTCTAAGTAAATCTCCTTTAGGCTTGCCTG
>Ga0099847_1000897_pt1 | contig 10278 bp, 18 predicted proteins | sample CB_VirMetaG_2_FD_78178 | JGI IMG/M metagenome (GOLD analysis project Ga0099847, IMG submission 78178) | Freshwater to marine saline gradient viral communities from Chesapeake Bay - CB_1504_2 Viral MetaG | ecosystem: Environmental > Aquatic > Marine > Coastal | place: USA: Chesapeake Bay...
CTATCACTGAAACGCTAGTGATGCGCCTTCGTGACAACTCTTATTGGATCGACGCAGGGACAAGGCAGACCACACAGACCAGCACCACGAGAGTATTGACGCCAGACGGGTCTGGCGGCGTTGCTTGGGTCGAGGCTAACACTATCGCAGGGGTAGATGGGACCAAAGGAGGAATTCAGCCAGTGTCAGCCTCGTCAGGGTCGCCCGACCAAATAACGATCCAGAACAATAAAAAGCTGTTCATACACCTAAACACAGACGCTATTTGTGCTATAGACGCTTCAGACGATACGTTTAGCGGTCTTGACCTCAACACGCCCTCGCATCTCTCTGGTACAATTACCGGCTCATTCGGTGCCGTATATACGAATTTAGTACCTAATAATTTGCTATGCAAGAAAAATGGCGCAAACTATGAGTTTTATTTCTCAGCCTCCAATACTTTTATTCTGCGCTATTTTTGGCTTTGATATAGGGATATAATGGACATAGGCAAAAAGAAGGGCAAGGCATGATAGACCCCCAACTTCTCCTCGGCGTTGCCTCTGGCGGTATTGATGTTGCCCCTAGTGGGTCAACAGTGCTCAACACTCGCGTCTCTGGGGGCAATTATGAATTTTATACTACAGCAGCTTACGCAGGGATGGAGGCGGCATTTGTTTGGTTGTAAGTTAATCGAGATTACACCATGATCGACCCAATGACAGCACTAGGGGGATCGTCCATAGGTGGCGCGGTCATCGGCACTTTGCTGTCCCTTTGGCAATCTAGTCAAGCGAATAAACTGGAACAGTCCAGGATCTTAGCGCGAGAGAAGCAGGAAATCAATGATCAGGTTATCAAATATCAGCAAGAGCTTAGTAAAACCCGCGATCCTTATCGTGCTATTCTCTTCATGCTCGGCGCAACGTACTGTTTCTGCACCTGCATTTGTTTCTTATGCGGAGACGTACCAGTCGCTACGCAAGGGTTTGGAAGCGAACCAACCCAAACCTCTCTCCTATTCGGCCTCTTCCAACGTAGCTCCGCAGATAAGACAGTCTATTTTCTCACGTTCGCAGGTCTGGGAACGTATTTCATGTCGCCTCTCAGTTTTATCCTCACCGTCAAACTCACAGGAATAACGGGGCGAAGATGAAAAAAGTTCTCATCATCGACGACTGCGCCGCAATCACGAAGTTCTTTAAGCGGTTCGTTCGTAAGCTTTTCTATGCCCACATTGATGTCTGCACCGATGTGCACGACCTACAGGAGTTCCTAGAAATCCACGACTATGATGTGATCCTCACTGACATTGGGATGCCCTACGGTGGCCCACTTCCCATCATAAAAGGGTTCGCGCCAAAGAGTTCCTGCATTGTCATCGTGAGCGCCATGAATGTCGATAAATTACTTCAAGCTCAAAAGGACTTGATTGATGAGGGCTTTGAGCGGGTAGACTGGCTCCAAAAGCCGATCACACTTGATAAGCTAAAAGGACTGCTTGAAAATGAGTGAGAGTGACAGAAGACACGTTGACGTTGAGCGCGTTATCCGCGAGTCAGTTCAGACCGCCGTGGCGAGTGTTGGCAACAAACAGTCATGGCAGAACACCGTACTTGCTATCATTGGCATCTGCACCATAGCCTCGGGCATTCTATTTTATATCATTGACGCACACACTGAGAAAAAAATAGCGCCGCTTCAAAGAGAAGTTGCGCTAATTAAAAATGACCAGAGCTATATCCGCTCAAGCGTGGATGAGTTGAAGACCACTATGAAGGAGGTGGCGCAGTCTTTACGGAATAAATGATTAGCACGAGGCTGAATAGATAATAGTATATCATGCGATGTAATAATTCTTTCTGGCGTTAGGTCGCTTGCATCTGGAACATATGCGATTGTTCGAGCTGCCTCTGAATTTCTTGCCACACTTGAGGCACTTCACATTCTTGATCTTTGGGATCTGATTAATCATCCCCCGAAAATAATCCCACTCGTCTAGAAATTCACCACCCATTTTTTCGCTCGTCTTTAAATTGCCTACACTGCTCTTGAGTGTGGGCGTATTCAATCGGGGTGAAGCATTTGCAGAGCACACACTGGTGATGGGTCACTTTCTGCCCACCGTACGCGGGGATCTTTTTAAATGGCATAACTGGCGATTTTTCCATGTACACGGTTGCTCTCGTGGCAGACGGGGCACAGTCTATAGTCGTTTTCTAGTGCGCGATCCCCACCTATCGAGCGCCCACATTTGAGACAGGGGCGTTTTTTATTCTTCGTTCGTGGTCGCATAAGCTCATAGAAGCGGGCGTAGTGTTTCTTTTGCTCTGGCGTCACTTCCCAGAAGCGGGTTTCATATTTAGTTTTGTGGCGATTGTGCTCTGGCATTAAGTCAAAATTAGCCTCACACCATATCGGATATTCCGCCTTGCATGTTCGGCTATGGCAGACCATGAGATCAGCCTTGGATGGGGGTAACTTTCGTTTACAGATTACACAGGTTCCTAGCATCTTATTTCTCCATTAAAAGGTGAGGGTTCCACACATACACGCACCCTCAAGCGTGGCCGTACAACTCAACAGGGTACATTCCATTCCTGCCCCCTAGTTGAATTGTCCCCCAGTGCGGTTGGGGGCGTTTTGGCTATTTTAGAAATTGAGCCTTGATTGACTCAAATTCTTCTACACTGATTTCAATATCCTTGCCTTGAATCGTTACTGTTACAGTGTCTTTGATACGAAACCCGCTGATCTGCTCAAACTTGTCGGCGTCAAAGTTGGGAAGGTTCTTGACCATTTCGATCTCTTCTTTACTTGCTCGTTCCATGCTCGATGTGAATGCTTCTCTATAGTCGCAGACCTTAAGGTATCCTCCAGTTGGCTTATATTCGGGATGGGCTTTCTTTTCCTCATCCGTCATCTCATTTTCTGACACCCACGAAGTTAAATCGAAATACAAACAGTCGGGTGTCTCTGCATTCCCCCATTCGTCTAATGTGCAGGGGCGGTCAAAGCACCCAAAGCCTGTATAGTCTTCTGTCGAAAAGTGTCCTGTGGAATAATCCGATATACTCCAGTTCCCTGTGCTACAGTGCCCTGTGCTACAGTGCCCTGTGCTACAGTCCCCTGTGCTCCTGTTCCCTGTGCTACAGTCCCCTGTGCTCCTGTCCCCTGTGCTCCAGTTCCCTGTGCTCCAGTTCCCTGTGCTCCTGTGCCCTGTGCTCGTTTTATTGCTCATTATTATCTCCTTTGTAGTATTGGCGTTTTTATTTTTGCAGGTCCTTAACCATTGCTTTTAGTTCTCGAACCTCAGTCAGTATATGAAACATCTGGAGTTTCGGTTTCACCGCATCATACGCGGCCCGACAGGGCGGGCAGTACGTTGATTTGGCTGTGAAGTTGTTCCGACATATAGGGCACTTCTTGATCTTCGATTTCTCCGTTGCCCTCATTCTATAGTTCGCCTTGTCTCTACATGACCGCGAACAATAAGGGCTCTGCGCGCGTTCGTGAGGGAGGCCACAGAAGATGCAACGTCGGTCTTCACTCATAGTCCTAACTCCTCGCTCAATGTCACCCAAGCCCTTGCTGCGGTTTGTGGAACTACGCCGTTCCCCAACATCCTAAGCTCGTCGATCCGATTGTCAGTCCCATCAGTTGTTCTACCCACCTTGGGTTTAATTCGTGACTCTTCCCACTCGAAAGGCTCTTGTCCTGGTCTGGCTGGCCATCCATGTGAACTAGACAAGGCAGGCTCGGAGAGTGGCGCTTCATATCCGCTGGGCTCGCTGTTCCTGTCCCGTCCCTCGCCGTGGGCGTGGGCGTGGGCCATAGGCTGGAGTGATGAAGCACTGAGTCTCTCAGTTTCGCACCGTAGCTCGTCCCGTTCTCCCTCGTTGCCTTGAATCCGCTTGGTGTCATCTCCACGTTCTTCGCTACTCCACCTTCGACACACCCCGCCACTGAAGGAGTGGGCCAAGATAAACATCCTTTTCCTTCGGTGAGGAGCGCCGCATTCTTCCGCGCTGAATATCCCCCACGTACACGAATAACCTCTTGCTTCCAAATCAGCGAGCACTTGTCGCAATCCGTTGGTAACGTGCCCTTCGACGTTCTCAAAGAAACACATTCGGGGCATAATGCCGTCGATGATTCGACATATCCATGGCCAGAGGTGTCTTGGGTCTTCTTTGCCAAGTCGCTTTCCTGCAACGCTGAATGGTTGGCAGGGGTAGCCACCAGTGAGGATGTCAACCGCGCCTCGAAATGGTTCCAGTGGCAAGGTTTTAAGGTCCGTCCAAATAGGGCTTGGAGCCATGGAACCCGCTTCCATCTTCGCGACCAAGTTGGCAATGGCGAAGGCTTCGATCTCCACATGAGCGAGTGTTCTAAGCTCGGTTCCAGCAAGCTCAATTCCTCTTTCGATTCCAGAAAAGCCTGAGCAGAGTGAGAGAGTTCGTAATTTATTGGGATGATCCACATTCAATTTTTAGTCCTCATTTTATTTATGTTTAAAATTATTTTGTCGTATCTAGCGTGACAACTTTGACACATCCTCTTGTAGTCGGATGGCTCGGAGTAATTGCCTGTAAGCGAGGCCCACTGGTATCTCCTCGATGGATCACTTGTCCCGCATTCTTCGCATTTCATGGGCTGGCTATGGTAAAGGCGACGATGCAAAGCTGAGTATCCTGCTTGGTCGCCCTTCCAATTGTTGTTGTTTTCGCCCTTTTGATTTCTTGCGTGTTGGCCTCTAGCTTTTATTCCAAACTCCTTCATGTCATTCTGAATTATTTTTCTCCCAATGTTAAAATGAATTGCAAGTTCAGAATAACTTAACCCCTCATTGTATTTTTCAGATAACTGGGCTTTGTTGTATGGTCTTTTACTTTTCATTTAACCATGATAAGGATACGGGAGACGTGTCAACCCACCGTATCCGCTACAAAGCCCAATATGTGATAATTTTTCGGTATGACCCACATTCACAACACCCTCTCTCTAATATAAGTAGCCAGAGGCGTATTCCCTGCATTGGCCTTCAATCGTGCAAGCTCAACATCATTGAACCTGACTCCGATCTTCGTATCGCGACTATACTCGGCTCTCTTGGCTGGTGAGCCATAAGCGCGGGCTCTCCATTCTGAATATGCTGAAACCATATCACTCATCGCCCAACCTCCTCGAACTTGAAAAGCCTGTTTAATATCTCGGCTAGTACCGTGAGACACCTCATGACTTCGGCCTCTCTTCTAATGAATCCTGCCAAGATTCGGCAAGGTCTGGGGTTGTGCTGAAAATGTCAGACGCCCACCCCTGCATAGCCTCCCAGTGTTCACCCTCGATGAATGGCTTGTACTCGAAGGCTCTAGCTGTGCCTTGTGGCCCTGTTGCACACCACTTATACTCTGAGTCAATCTTCGACCAATCATACAAAGACTTCGTGACTTTCTTGCGAAAATCGGCGAGAGGGTCGAGGTCTAAGGGTGACGGCTCGGGACTCGAACCCGAAAGCGCCTCGGAGTTCTCTCCGATGGAAGCGCCATCCCCCACGGGACCGTCTTCTTGAGACTGATGAGCCCAGTATTCCATTGCAAAGCAAGCTCGGACGGCCACGCTACTAGCGTGATGGCATCCTGTTTCTGGGTCCAGTTCTTCCCCCTTATACATCGCCATGAGATGCCTCAAGATGGAATCCAGGTTCTCGGCTAGAAACCGCTTGGCGTCATCGGTTCCAATGCTCTCGGCCCAGTTCATGCGGTCGTACTTCACCGCGCCTGCCTCCCTGAGTTTTACCATCTCGGCGAATGCGGAGGGCATATCGCCCAACACTAGGGAGGAACGCATCTTGCCCGTGTTGTAATTCTTGGCGCTCATTTAACCAATGCCTCAACTTTTGCCTGATATCTGATAGCCTCAAGAGCCATGTAAAGCCATGGTGGTATGTTATCGAGGGTCGCGTTGTCATGATATGCCACGATTTGCGCTAGTATTTTTTTGTCGTGTTCGCTCATTTCACACCCCTTAAAACCAACCAGCGACAGAATGCGCTTATGCTCTTGTCCTGCGCTTTCTTGCGAACCTTCTCGGCATCCTCGCCACTGAGGTAGATCTTAATGGCCTCCATGCGGGGGTTCTTTCGGCGGCTGATGTCGCCTAACTCCTCCCGCTTGGTGAGCAGCTCAAGCTCGGTGGCCTCCCAGTTCCCTGCGTCGTCCTTCCAGAAGCAAGGCGCGTAGCCTGTACCTCTGTTGATTTGTTTGCGGATCGTTTGCGGTTCAATGCCGAGTAGCTCGGCGGCTTCTTTTATGTTCATTTGTTTCATCTCCTTCGTGTATATTATACGGGCCCAAGGGTGTCAATAGCTACAGTTCAAAACACTCTTCCGCTGTCTCCTCACTCGCACCATCCCACCATGATGGGGCGTGGAGGTCGATGGGGGAATGGTCCAAAGGCTGATGCATAGCCTCGTAAGCCTTGCGCCATTGCTCATGGCCAAAGGCTAAAGCCTCGTCGCTCATCTTGAAGTTCCACACGGGATAGGGCTTGTGAGTGCTCACGGCTACAAACCAAAACTCTTTAAGCTCGCCAACGTAGCTATAAAATGAGCCTTGAAGATAGTACCCGTATTTCAAGCACTCCCGTTCAAATCCCTTGGCGCTTGTGGCGCTTGTCGTTTTGAAGTCTGCGCCCCTGCCATCACTCGAGATCACATCGAAAAGCGCCTTAAACTCTGGCGTGTAGATCGGCTTCTCGTAGGTGCAAAGCTCACGATCCATCACCCAAGCGGGGGCATGGTCGGCGACTGATTGCGCCATGTCTCGAGCCTCATCATAGATGGCTTGCGTGATGACCTCTTGACCAGCTTCTTGGGCCTCTTGCTTCCACTCTCGAGCCTCTTTCTTTCTAAAGTCTGAATAGGGGCTGATAACGAATTTAAAGCTCATGGCGAAATCGTTTTCTAATAGGTCATGGACCACTGAGCCAAGCGACATAGCCGACGACTTGGGGCGACCGTGTAAGACGATGTGCTTCGCTATCGCGGGGTCATAGTCGCCTAAGTACATCTTTAAAGTCGAGGCATTAATTAAAGGCTTCATGCGGTATTCTTTTTCAGTTTGGTTCATTGTATTCCTTTTCAGCTTTAAGTTTTGCTTTGATTGCTTCTTGCTCTGTTTTAAAATATCCTATGTGCTTGCGCCTAAATTTAGCGCACCACTTTCCACTTCTCTTGTCGAGGTTTACGCCAACGACACCGCTCTTTCTGAGATTCTGATAGTATCGCCTAGTGTTCTCCGCTGATGTAACGTACTCAAGGTTATCGGCTCTGTTGTTCAATTTGTCACCGTCGATGTGGTCTATGCCTCGTCCCGATGGACGTGGGCCTAGAAATGTTTCGGCTATGACCGAGTGTAAAGTCCTACGATGGACTTTTGAGTGCTTCGAGAGATAGATTGTTATGTATGCTCCGTTTGCCTTCTCTGGCTTTCTTATCCGCTCATTGCGCCTGTTGCCTCTGCAATCAGTCCTCGCCAATGATTTTACCCTGCCAAGACTCGACACCTCATAGATGCCTTCATACCCCACAACGGGTTTCCATATTTCTTTCATATTCTTATCTCACTATCTCGGTTGAAAAGGAGAGAGACGGCCCGAGATAGTTGGGCTTAGGCGGGTGATCAAGCCACGCCTTGTCTCTCCCCCGTATCATAGCCCTAGTCGATAGGGTTCAAGAGTTGCTTCAAATAATTAAGGTCTGAGGGCGTGAGATCGCGGATGCGGTCCTTCAGTGGTTTGGGTGGGTAGTTCATTTTCCCTCTTCCGTGTAGTAATAGAGGCCAGCATCTTTGACCTCAACATAATAAACCCCCGCGTCAACGCCAAGGTCAATGACAAAGCGGTCTTGCTTCACGCCTTTCTTGTAGACTCTGACCGTGGTGCGGTGGTCTTTCTTGACGACCTTGAGACTCTTCTCAACGTAGACGGGCTTTGGGGTCGCCATGAGTGGCGTGGCCATGAGTAGCATGATTAGCATTAGTTTCATTGTCTTGTCTCCTATTAATGACTCACGCACTATAATACGGGCCCCAAGCTTGTCAAATAGTTTATTTTCGGGGCCCGTGGGTGGGTTACTTTAGAAAAGCCAAAGCCTTCTCTTTCGCCTCCTCAAAGGAATGAGCCACGAAGGATTCATATCCAAAGGCCGCGACGTATTCCATAAATTCCCTCTGTTCCTTGGTCGGCTTTTGCGTCTCGTCTTTCTTCATCTCGACCCATAGGGCTAGGCTGGGGATGAATAGGTCGACGACGCCCTTCAAGACTCCCTCGGCCTTTAGCTTTGCGCCCTCACTGCGCGATCTATTCCCGCCGTTGGGAATGGCGAAAATGAGATGCTCAGGGTGGTTCTTTCGCCACCACGAAACAAACCGGACTTGGTGCATGTGTTCGGATTCGGCTTTCATTAGAATGGCTCCATTTCTGATTTCCAAGAGTCGCAAGCCTCAAAGGTGGCTTGAAAATCTTCTGGCGGGGTTGATTCGTGTTTCTGGCAGTGACCGTCTGTATTGCGATGGTGGCAAGTGTGACAGCACTTTGGGATAAATTTAAGCATGGTTTCGTAGGCCATGCGCCATTCAGTAACTAAAACGGGGGGTTCCATGTTCTCTCCGTGATTCGTGGCCACTTGCCGGCCATCTTATAGGTGATGACCTTGGGGGGCTTGGCTCTGTTTAGAAAAAAGCAAAGGCGATCAATATCGCCACCTGCCGATTTTATGCGCTCGTGATCTAGGCCGGATTTTTTGCAAATGTCGTAAAGTGATATTTTGCTTTTGTCGCCGGCGTACCCTTTGTTCTTTATGGCAAAATACTCCGTGATGCCTCGCCCGTAGGTGGCGCCGTGATAGCTGACTTTTATCATCTCGTCGCCGCTCTTTTTGCTGTAATGCTTCGCCCACTTCCAAAAAAGGATAGACTTATCCTTGGGCAACTCGCCCATGATGTCGTCATTCTGGAGCTTGTTTGACTTCTCTTCTTTCGGGAAAATGTATCCGCATTCTGGGCACTTCATTACGCTCAAGTGCAGAATCTCTTGGCAATCTGGGCAGACCTTCACGGGCGCCTCTCCCGCCTTCTCACCTTTCTTTTTTGGAGGTTGAACATTTATGATAGGCCCATGAGTGGCGACCGCGCCAACGAAGTCGAGAACCTTGCAGTTTTCTTTCTTCTCGGAGATGCGAAGGCCACGCCCAACCATTTGAAGGTAAAGTGCGGGGCTCATGGTCGGCCTGAGTAGCGCGATCAAGTCAATGGCCGGATGATCGAATCCAGTGGTCAATACATTGGCGTTCGTGACGGCTCGAATCTTGCCGGCCTTGAAGTCTGCCAAAATGCGGTCACGCTCATGATGTGGAGTCTCTCCGGTCACCGTTTCGCAGGTCACTCCACGCTCTCGCAGAATATCGCGGATGTGATACGAGTGATCTACGCCGGTGCAAAAGATGAGCCATGAAAGCCGGTCTGCTCCCCTGTCCATGATTTCATTTACGGCTTTATGGTTATTGCTCTCGGTATCCATTCTGGCTTGAATCTCGGACTCTATGAACTCGCCCCCTCGCTTGTGTATGCCCTCTGTGGAAACCGTATGCTCTGGCATTTTTGACCATAGGCGCGTAAGGTACCCAAGGTCGATCAATTCCTTCACCGTTACCGGCTCAAGTAGAGCATCAAAAAGGCCATCGCCTTCGTGAATATAGCCATGCCCCAACCTGAATGGTGTCGCCGTCAATCCGATTACACGCATACGCGGTTCTATTTCTCGCAGTTCATCAAGAAATCTCCTATACATGCCTTCGTTCTTATGGTTGATAAGATGGCATTCATCCACGATAACCAAGCGCCTTGGGCCTATCTCTTCCGCTTTGCGGTGGATGCTTTGGATGCCACCAAAAACGACTTGCTTAATCTCTTTCTTTTTCAGTCCGGCGCTATAGATGCCAAGTGGGGCATCATTCCAGTGCGCTTTTAGCTTCTCGGCATTCTGGGCAATCAACTCCTTTTGGTGGGTGAGCATGAGAATTTGAGCGGCCGGAACTTTCTCTATGGCCGTCTTGCAAAGTTCGGCAACGATGTGGCTTTTGCCTCCTCCGGTTGGGATGCATAAGCAGGGGTTCCCCTCGTTCTCTTTGAGCCATTTAAAAAGCTCATCAAGTGCCTTTTGTTGGTAGTCTCTCAGCATAGAATAAGAGGGGCGAGTTTCCCCGCCCCGTCTCCTTTACTTCTTATTCCATGGGAC
>Ga0099847_1000898_pt1 | contig 10274 bp, 11 predicted proteins | sample CB_VirMetaG_2_FD_78178 | JGI IMG/M metagenome (GOLD analysis project Ga0099847, IMG submission 78178) | Freshwater to marine saline gradient viral communities from Chesapeake Bay - CB_1504_2 Viral MetaG | ecosystem: Environmental > Aquatic > Marine > Coastal | place: USA: Chesapeake Bay...
CAAACATATTACTCATATCAGTTACACTTGAAGTAACCCAACTACCTATGTCTTGATTAAATGCTGATGCACTATAAAACATATTAGACATATCAGTCACACTTGAAGTAACCCAACTACCTATGTCTTGATTAAATGCTGATGCACTAAAAAACATACTATTCATATCAGTTACACTTGAAGTAACCCAACTACCTATGTCTTGATTAAATACATCTGCACCTTCAAACATAGTACTCATATCAGTTACACTTGAAGTAACCCAACTACCTATGTCTTGGTTAAATGATTGCGCAAAATAAAACATACCAATCATATCAGTCACACTTGAAGTATTCCAACTGCTTATGTCCCCGTTAAATGCACCACTTTCAGCAAACATATTTTTCATATCAGTTACACTTGAAGTGTCCCAAGCAGTATAATTTCCGTTAGAATTTGAAACTTGTTTAGTGCTTATATCTTGATTAAATACACCTGCACCTTCAAACATTAAACTCATATCAGTTACACTTGAAGTATTCCAATTGCCTATGTCTTGGTTAAATGATTGCGCTTGTAAAAACAAACCAGCCAAATTAGTTACATTTGAAGTGTCCCAACTACTTATGTCTTGATTGAATGAAGCCGCTCCAGTAAACATATAAGACATATTGGTCACACTTGATGTATCCCAGCCATCTATATCCTTATTAAATGCGGCTGCCGATGCGAACATACTACTCATATCAGTTACACTTGAAGTATCCCAACTACTAATATCTTGATTAAATGCTGATGCACTATAAAACATACTACTCATATCAGTTACACTTGAAGTATCCCAACTACCTATGTCTTGATTAAATGCTGTTGCACTAAGAAACATATAACTCATATCAGTTACACTTGAAGTATCCCAACTACCTATATTTTGATTAAATGTACTATCGTCTTTAAAAATGTCTGATAAATCAGTCACCCTAGTAGTAACAACAGTAGCCATATCTCTATTGGCATTATATGCGGTATCCAAAGCAGCTTTATCTGCTACCACTAAATAACTAACACCGTTTAAACCATACTCTTGACCACTAATTGCTCCTCCTCCAGCTATTACAGTAACTCCATTTACATCTAAGTAAATGCCTGCATATGAATAAGCTACATCGCATTTAACAGTCGTATTTAAAACAGTTTCACCAGCGTCTTTAATTCCATCTAAATCTGTATCTAAAAAAACTTCAAATACCAATCCTCCTACAGGACTTGTACATTGAATAGATGAGGCATCACTTACACTTATACCTATTGGACTACCATCTGAACCATCCGCTCCATTTGTTCCATTAGTTCCATTAGAACCATTAGAACCACTACTTCCAGTAGAACCTCTAGCACCTCTTTCTCCATTACAAACTAAACTTTCATTGATTACTGATTCATTTTCATCCAACACATCATTATTATTTGTGTCTCCATAAAAAGAATATATTATTCCACCATTATCACAAGTTGTTGAAGCTGTTGTGAATGCTTTTATTGATGCACCGTCTTCTCCATTACAAATATTGGAAGTAGAAACCGTTTCTTCATTTTCGTCTTTTAATCCATTGAGATTTGTGTCCTCAAAGAAAGTTAACAAACGACAGCCATCTTCAATATCAGTAGTTATTATCCCAAGAGAAATTCCATCCAAGCCATCAAGCCCATCTTTTCCATTACAAATACTAAACGTTCTTAATATGGGTTCATCATCAAGTATTCCATCATTATTTAAATCACTAAATAAAGTTATGTTTTCACACTCTCCATCCGTTTCTGAAAAAACACCTATTGAAACACTATCCTCTGGGACGCAAGAGTTAAAAGTAAATAGTAATATAGCTATAGGGAAAATTAATTTTCTCATTGGATGTTTTTTAGAGAGTTATAATAGATATCGTTTCTGGAGAGACTAAACGAGGAACTATCTATCAACTACAAGGAATTGGCTAAACATCTAGAAAATCAGACAAATATAGTTTTAATTATACCTAACACCAAAAAAAAATTCACTTAACAAACAAAGTAAGTGTTACTGGAGGAAATAATCTTTTCATTATGTTTTTAAATAATATTATACGATATGTATAAAAGTCCAATAAGATTAACAATAACAACCCAAGCCAAAAACTGAACATTTGATTTAATTGCGGAAACCTTTGTATTCAAATCAGAGTTTTTTTGTAATACTTTATCTAGAATTAAGTCTTTATGCTTATCATACAAAACCTTATTTTCACTATCTAAATTTTCATATTTACCCCTATAATAAGCTAGTTGACTTACACTAATGACTTCAATCTCTTCATACTCTTCTAGAGCTCTTAAAAACACACTCATTTTATTGATTTTTTAATTTTAGTTATTCTGTCAGGAATTTATGTAAAAATAAATAAATACCCCAATTACAAAACCTTTAGATTTTCTGAATCCAGATACCTCAACTCAAGTAGTATTCATTTTACGTTAAATTATTTTATTTAAACTTGAAGATTATTTTAATTGTATGATTTTCCATCACGTATCCCCATAAATCCAAGTACTTAATTAATAAACAAAGGCAAGTCTTCCCTTACTTCATTAGTAGCTTGTTTCATTCTAGGTAAGGTGTATTGTAAGGCTATTTGAAGCATCTTAATACGCTGATTAGCATCTAACTCATTTACGTTTAAAGAAGCTATTAAATCGTCTATTAATAGTTGTAGTTTATCTTTTACTTCTGATGTTATTTTGTTTGGACTTCCTTTTGGTCTTGGCATATATTTTATAGTATTTTATTCAATAAAACAATGTTTAAATACTCATTAAGAAGTAATCCTTTTTTGTGTGCTATAGCCATTAGTTCTTTCTTTCTTTTGATAGGTATTTCAATAGTTATCTTTTTCATTAGAATTCCTTTTTAACCTGATTAAGCATTCCGCTTGTTCTTGCCATACTGTATCGCGCAAAAGCAGAAAGTGATAAACCAATATCGTCAGCTACTTTGTTGTACTTAATTTTCTCTTGTTCAGAGATTCTTAAATGGACTGTGCTTTCACGTTTTAAACCTTTCATCATTATATTTAAGTGTTATATATATACAATACAATTGTGTTTGTTTTGTTATAAATTCATTTACACAAAAGGTGTATTATATTAATTATTTTATAAACAAAATGTTGAAAACAAGTGGCTAATTTACTTGACTTTAAGGGGTGAAGTATTGTACCTTTGGTGGGTAGTGGGATATATACTTTAAAATACAATATCCTTACAGGATTTATAATTCTTAAGATTTTTTATAAAAATTAATTATTTGTTTCTCATTACTTTGTAAGTATTGTATACAGGATAATTATATCTAAACAACAGTTTTCTTAATTCTTTATCTGACCTACTTCATTTGTGGCTTTTAGAATACGATTGTATAAATTTTAGCTATATCTTTAATTTTCTTAAAACCAACACAATGAAAAAATTACTTACATTCGTAGCAGTATTATTAGCGACTATAGTAACAGCTCAAGAGTATTCAAAAAAGGAACTAAAGGCAATTAATGCAGGAGTAGAGTCAATTAAAAAATCGTACGATGAGTTTGACGATAAGACAGACTGGGACAGTCCAATTCTTAAGAATATAGCTTTTTATAAAACAAAGTATAAGGACGGAATGATACGAATGTATGTGAGACTCAGTACTGAAGGTGTTACTCTAAATATGGGCAAGAAAGGCTTAACAGTAATTTTTGAGGATGGCTCAAGATTTGAAAGACCAAACGCTGAAATAAAGGCTGATTCTGGTGCTGGTTCTATGTGGGATTACAGAGCTTTTGAGTCTATTAATGAAGAAGAGCTTAGTCTATTTGCAACGAAAAAAGTAAAGGCATATAAATTATATATATACGAAGGTGCTTTATATGGTAAAGACGCACTATTTACAATGGGGTATGCACAGGGAATACTTGACGCTAAGTAATATTAAAAATGGACAAGCAATTTGTATATAATGAAAGAAAAGCCAAACCAACACTAATTTGGTTATTATTCCTTTTTCTCGGATGGTCATATGGTTCTCTTGGAAAAATAGGATTACAAATCCTATATTATGTAACTCTTGGTGGTTTAGGCTTATGGACTTTAATCAGACTATTTACTCTACAAGGAGCTATTAGAGATTACAATAAGAGGATAGCTATGGAACTTGGATTTTCAAATGAAGAACTTGCTAAAATGGGATTAGTGTAATAAAACCAACACAATGAAAAAGCTACTTCTTGTTTTACTGTAAAGGGTTTACAGCTTCCTACCTGTGTAAATATCACTTCATACTCTTCTTGATTCCATTATAACATTCCTTCAATCTCTGCAAGTCTTAAAACCTTTTGAGCAGTAGGGTATGATACACCTGCAATCTTTGAAGCACGGTTAATAGACTCACCATTCTTTAGTTCTTTTAAGCACATCTGCACATTAGATTTATTAAAAAACTGTTCTGTTGTTTCTTTAGGTTTATTGCCACCGTTATTCTTATATCTACCATTCTTCCTTGCACGTTCTATACCTTCAGCTTGACGTTCTTTGCTATTCTTCAATTCCCACTCTGCAAGGGTAGCCATTATAGATAGAATCATCTTTGTAGTAGGATTTTCTTTACCATCAATAAGCGTTTGTAATCCTTCAGTTTTAGAAACTACATTAACTCCCATATCTGTAAATTCCTGAACTGTTTTAAGTATATCTATAGTGTTCCTTCCTAACCTATCAATAGAATGTACCATTAACGTATCTATATCGCCACGTTGAGCCATTACAAGGAGTTTTGGGGCATTATCACGTTCCTTGAATGGAATTACACCACTACACTTATCTACTACTTCTAAAACAGGTGTACCATCTTCTAATTTAGTTAGTCTTTGCCTTGCAGTACTTTGTTCTTTAGTACTTACCCTTTCATACTTTGCAGGTTTCATATATATGTTCTTTGAAGCTAATATATAAATTTATTTTAAAACTTTATAAGGTTAACGTATTAAACTACTATTTTTAACGTTATAAACTTTATACCCCTTATTTACTATTAAATGGTTCTGAAAAATTATAAAACAACAAGTATACTTTAAAGTTTTAAACACAAGGTGTTTGCAGTATTAAGGATTCACTAAAATTTTGCGATGGAATTAGTATATTTAGGTAAATTTTAATACAATGAAAAAAGTAGTGTTATTTATTCTTGTTCTCTCTTTAATAAGCTGTGGAACAAGTGATGGTTTCAAAAAAGCTGAAAGTATAGAGCAATTAGATGGAGAATGGATTGGTGGAAATGATGTTTTAAAAATAGATGCAAAACAAAATACTATTCAATTTAATGATGGTTCAATACAAAAGGTTTCTACTGAAGATGATGGGTTTTATTTCTTTATAAATGCTTTTACAGGAAATACCGAAACTTTTGCAGGTTCAATAGAAATAAAGGATAATGAAATAAGGGTAGATAGGATAGATGGGGGAATAGATATGGTTTATAGAAGAAAAGTGAATGCTTCAAAACCCAAAAAAAGAACCTTATCAGAAGATGAAAGGATTTTAAGTAAAGATGTTGATTTTTATCAAATTGGTAATGAAAATTCAAAACTCCGAACTTTAAAAAAGGGAACAATTATTGAACTTCAATCTGAATTATTGATGGAGAAATTTTATTCAATTTATTTACCCTACGGTATAGATGGAGAAATAAATGTTGGTTTTATAATTAAAGAATCTCTTGATTAATAAATCTTTTACCGAAGTATTACCCTGTAAGTGTGATGCCGAAGAATGTGATTATAAACAACAATGGGAAGAGGCAGGTTCTCCTTCTAGAATACCTGAACAAGTAGCTTTTGGAAAGCAGTATATGCCTTTAGTATCTGAATGGCTTAAATCAAAGTATTGTAACCGTAAAGGGGAACAGGCACAGCTAATAGACTAAAACTTTGCGATAGAATTAGTAGATTTGAGTAAAATTTAAAAGAGTGAAAAATTATTCAGACTTTGTATATGAAACTTTGAAGAAGTTCTATAAATGTGAATTAAGAACTTGGAGAAAAATATTTAAGTACAAATACTAAAGTCCTAACTCCTTACTTCTTCTGTATATAGCTTTACAAGGTTTCTCTTATAACATCCTTCTCGCTATCAAAAGAACGCTTTCTTCTTTTATAGGTTTCCCTATCTAATATAGTTCTCCAAGATTCATCAAGGTGTTGGGTTTTATCCAATTCGTATACTTGGCTGTCTAATGTTCTTGCAGCATTTTGCATTAACCCTGTTTCTTTAATGTGCTTTAATAGGCTTATATAGGTTCTTATAATATCATACTGTCCTAATACATCCAAGTGAATATAATCAAGTCTTTTTTCGTCTATTGTTGAATAGTTAGCTATTGAACCTTTTCTTGATTTGTTTCCTATTAATGCTTTTTGGTCTGATAGTGCAACTCCTAATTTATCTGCTGTTGAAGCAAATGTGTGTCTTGTTGATTTAAAACTCTTACCTAATATCTTTGTTAATCTTCCCTGTAAAAAGTCCGCGTATAAATCCCACTTTCTTTTATTTGATATTCTATCCCACTTAAATAACTTTAATCCATCCTCTTCATTAACCTCATCAGGTCTATTAATTCTAATCACTTCTTTGAGTAGGTATAGAATACTTAAAGTAGGATATGCATTAACCATTAGCGTAAAAGTTCTTGCTCTGGTCTTTGTTCGTTTTAATTCAATATGGATTGGCATATCGTAATTTTCTATATCAAAATTGTAGATATAATCTTCAACAGGATAATCTTCAACTAATAGTTCATCACTTACTAAAGTAACATCCTGTCCATCTAATCCCCTTAAACAAAAACTGTAAAGCCAAAATAAATATGCTTCTAACCTTTTAAGAGAATTAATCTTCTTAATAGCGTTTTTTAGTGTTTCAATATTAACTGGTCTTTTAATATCTACATCTTCTGTTTCGTAGTATTTGGAAAAGTACTTGTCTCTAAACTCATCTTCATCGTATGCTTTCAGAACTGTATTTAGTTTCTTTAGGTATTCTGTGGCTGTATTCTTACTTGTAGTGTCCTTTAGTGCTCTTACAATCTCGTTAGTGTGTGTTTTGAAGTAAATCATCTTTAAAGGGAGTAGATGGCTTAATTTGGAATCTATAAGTGATGTTTCAAGTTTATTAAAGATTGCCTTATACTTTTCCAGATTGTAATCTTTAGGTTTAGAACCCAGAAACTCATTCTCAAAGTAATCTATTAGTTCAGGTGTATCGGCTATATGGTAATGCTGAATTTGTTTTAGTGCATCTTCAGGTAGTATCTGATTCAAGTTCAGACTATCTATAAGTTCTTGTCTTTTTCTTGATAGCTGCTTATACTTTTCCCTATATTCTTTAAATTCTTGCCTACTCTTTACTTCTTTCTTTTTTGCATCCCAACTATTCGCAGGTATAACTACATCGGTTTTAGAATAAGAGTATTTACCTGAACCAAACTTGTGCCTTACCCAAAGAGATAGATTACCATTAGTTAATGGTCTTGTGTATATAGTAAGGTTGTGATATGACCTTTTCATATAACTAAACTACAAATTGTAACCCTATTGTAACCTTATTCGTAAAATAATATATAAACAAGCAGATGTTGATAAAACCCTTTGATTTGGCTTAAGTGTTGATTCTGTTGTGCTTGAGAGAGATTTGAGAGAGCCAATGACGAGAGTTGAACTCGTGACCTTTTCCTTACCAAGTAAAATTTATATCAATAAAATTAGTATATTAAAAGGTTTTTGTAACCCTATTGTAACCTTATTTACTTAATTCGTACCTCAACTTATAATATTTTGAAGCACTAATTCTTTTTCCCAAATATAGGAATTGCTACTTACCGTTAACTACTTTCTTCGTGAGTGAGAAAACTTATTTAAAAGGTTTAGAAATACCTGAACTTACTGAAGAGGATATGCCTGTGGTTTAAAAGAAAACCCTCCGCTTGGGAGGGTTTTAATATTATATTTAACTATTGTAATAGACCTGCAGACTCCATTATCAATAGAGCCTTTTCTCCTTCTATCTTGAAAAGGTTTCCCCATTGACCGCTGACAATTAAATTGTCTTCAGTTTTAGAAGTCCATTTCCCATATGCAATTGCTATATTATTTCCCAGATATTGATATCCTAATATATTTGCATTTAGTTCAACTCCATCAGAATAACTTTCAGTTTCTTTTATCTGTTGGCGACCCAAAATAATTCCTTCTTTAGAATTTACATTTTGAATGGCATCATCTATAAATAACATTGAAATTCCTTCACTGTTTTTACTATTGTAGTTACTGATATAATTGCTTACAGACTCCTCAATTTTTTTAAAGTGAGGTTCCTTAGAAGAAATAGATTTTTCAAAAACAACTTCTACTTCTGAAAGTTGTGTTTCTTTGGACTTTCTGTGAGCAGACTCCATTAGAAATTTAATTTGCCCATTGTTATATTTGAAAACATTCCCCCATTTTCCTTGCTCTAAAATCTCGTTTTCTTTATTTAGTATCTTAAATTTTCCTGCTCCTAAATAAATATCTGATGATACAGAACGAGTTTCCATCACAGTCACTTCTATATGGCTATTTTTAAAATCGCTCCCATCTGAAAAAGTAGATTCAAATACTTTTAGAATCGCTTCTTGCCCCTTAATTGGACTGGAAGGATTAGAAATAATTCTAACTGCATCTTTTGTGAATTCTTTTGATATTTCAATTGAATTTCCTTGATTCCAAGCAGTTGAAAACCTTTGCATTGATTCCTCCATAAGCGTTTTGGCATCAGGTTTGGAAACAATTTCGTTTTTCTGCTTTTTTTGAGAACAGCTAAAAGTAAATAAAACAGATAATAATATCAGGAATGATTTTTTCATTTTAATTGATTTATGATTAATAATACTCAAATCTATAAATATTATTAAACAATTACAAAACCTTGAGCTCACTAAACAAACAAAGGCAAGTCTTCCCTTACTTCATTAGTAGCTTGTTTCATTCTTGGTAAAGTGTATTAAGTTTAACCTGCTTAAGAGGATTAGAAATACCTGAACTTAATGAAGATGATATGCCGTTAATATAAAAAGCCCCCAGAAGGAGGCTTAGATTTAATGATTTTAATTAGACTAAGGTGTGCAGTTAGTTAAATTAGGTTTTTATACGACTTACATTAGAACTATAAGTAAAACCTAAACAAGTTACTACAGAAGATATAACCATATTACTTAAATATTAAATACAATTAGCGCCAGAGCCATCAAGCCCGTCCCAGTCTGGCTGTTTTGCTGCGTCATTTACCCAAGTACTATTTGCAGATGTATTAAAACGAGTCGGTTCAGAAGAAAAATTACTTTGAACACACCACCCAGATAGGTCTTGATTAAAGGCAATTGCACCATTAAACATTTCATCCATACGAGTCACACTTGAAGTATTCCAATAACTAATATCCCCGTTAAATGCAGTGGCACTTTCAAACATATGGTACATACTAGTCACACTTGAAGTATTCCAACTACTAATATCCCCGTTAAATGCTGACGCATTTTTAAACATATTACCCATATCAGTTACACTTGAAGTGTCCCAAGTACTTAAGTCTTGATTAAATACATCTGCACCTTCAAACATATTACTCATATCAGTTACACTTGAAGTGTCCCAAGCAATATAATTTTCGTTAGAATCTGAAGGTTTAGTGCTTATATCTTGATTAAAGGCAATTGCACCAGTAAACATTGACCCCATAAGAGTCACACTTGAAGTGTCCCAACTACCTATGTCTTTATTAAATACACCTGCACCGTCAAACATAAAAGCCATATCAGTTACACTTGAAGTATCCCAACTACTAATATCTTGATTAAATGCTGATGCACTATAAAACATACTATTCATATCAGTCACACTTGAAGTAACCCATCTGCTTATATCCTGATTAAATACATCTGCACCTTCAAACATTAAACTCATATCAGTTACACTTGAAGTAACCCATCTGCTTATATCCCCGTTAAATGCTGATGCATATTGAAACATATTACTCATATCAGTTACACTTGAAGTGTCCCAAGTACTTAAGTCTTGATTAAATACATCTGCACCTTCAAACATATTACTCATATCAGTTACACTTGAAGTAACCCAACTACCTATGTCTTGATTAAATGCTGATGCACTATAAAACATATTAGACATATCAGTCAC
>Ga0099847_1000899_pt1 | contig 10274 bp, 18 predicted proteins | sample CB_VirMetaG_2_FD_78178 | JGI IMG/M metagenome (GOLD analysis project Ga0099847, IMG submission 78178) | Freshwater to marine saline gradient viral communities from Chesapeake Bay - CB_1504_2 Viral MetaG | ecosystem: Environmental > Aquatic > Marine > Coastal | place: USA: Chesapeake Bay...
CTGACCTTAAAAGAAGTTACTGGGAATCAACATTCTAAAATGACCGCCCCCGAAAGGGGGCAACTAATCAAATTGGAGAAATAAAATGTTATATGAATACCAAAAAACCTATATGGATTTAAATGAAATCAAAAAAACAAAAAGAAACTACAAGCCACTTATAGCCGCTGTAGCATTGTTTTTTATGTATGCTGTTGTTTCAACAATGGACTACCAAGATTGTTTAAGAGGTGCTGTATCATGTTAAATGGTGATTACGATGATTTCATCTGGGGTAACCTTGACAAGCTAAATGCCGAAGATGCAAGGCTTACAGATTTAGATGATGAACTATTAGACGAAGCAGTTTATATTTGGTTGATGACGCATAAGTCTTGGTTCGACGATATTTACCCTGCATCATTTAGCACTGGCGTTTCCGAAATAATGACAGAAATGCTATTTGGCAAAACACAGGTTCCTAGCAGGGTGGTTTCTAATTTGTTTATAGCAATGGCAGATGATAGCGGTTCAGATGATAAAGATGATAATTGGTGGTCGTCTGCAAGTGATAGACATTTAGATGAAATTGTTAATCTTGGTAATTTTGCTGATGATTTTAGAAGCAGTGTATATTTGTATTTAGAAAGCAGTATTGAAGATTACATTTTTGACCGAATGGCTCGATTATTAGATAACGAAAAATATGAGAGATACGATGAAGAATAAAACTGACTGGGAAAAACTACGTGATTCATATCCTGCACTAGAAAATGAGTTTGACAAAGAAGAACGAACTGCATTTGAAAACTGGGTTGAAGATATGGGTTTTGATGGCATAATAGCAATAGATGGGGTGAAGCATGACAAAGAAGCAAAAAGCAAAAAAAGCAGTTAAAGAAGCAAACAAAGTGGCAGATATCGAATTGATAAAAAGCAAAGTATCAGGCTACAGAAAAAATGTTTTAGATTGGTTAAATTCTGAAACCTATGATTACAAAAGATTCTCAATTATTGTAGCAGTTATAGTAGCGATTGTTGTAATATTATAAATAAACACTAGTAGCGCGTTCCTCCTTAGACGTGATTAGCCAGAGTGGTTCACTGGTGCTACGAAACGAACCACTATGACTATTCCGCATAACCTTTATGCAAATTAAGCATTAGCAATATATATTCTAATATATAAAATACCGCCTTCACCAGTAGAGACAACTCCCATGAAATTAATGCTCATATTCGCAGTGATTACACTTGCGATAATTGCCTATGATGATTTAGGCGGTAGACCCCTGAAACGCAATGAATCAGAACAAAGTTAAACGCTTGCTTTATGTCAAATGTTTAGTTAAGATATTACTACTGACAAATTAGCGATTGCTAAGGAGTGTAGTAATGAACTTAAATTTAAGTACACACATAATCGAATGCGAGGAAAATGGTTGGACTGATTTGTTGTCTAAACTAGATGAGATAACACAAAGTCTAATTGATAATCCCAGTGCAGGGCATCAAATAAAAACAGCATTAGTGTTTTGGCGTGATGCTGTTAATTGCCGTCTAAGTGGATTACCACCAGAAGAAAATTCCATTATTCTCCACAATCCTGTTATGAGTGTCGCAAAATCATTTGGGACTGAGGTATGAGTTTAACCATAGAATACAAAAAAACTGGGGATTTGATTCCTTACATTAACAACAGTAGAACACACTCTGAACAACAAGTAGCCCAAGTAGCGGCAAGCATAAAAGAGTTTGGTTTTACTAATCCAATTTTAATTGACGAAGATGGTGGCATTATTGCAGGGCATGGCAGGCTACAAGCCTCTCAGTTGCTTGGTCTTGATGATGTTCCGACAATCACATTAAACAACCTTACAGAGGCACAGAAGAAAGCCTACGTTATTGCTGATAACCAATTAGCACTAAATGCAGATTGGGACATTGATGCTCTAAAGGTTGAAGTAAGCAGGCTAACAGAGTTAGACTTTAATTTAGATGTTCTTGGTTTTGATGATGATATGCTAAAAAACCTAACAGATACATTTGAGCCTAATTTCGACCCTGCTACAGAAGAAGAACAAGGTCAGTTAGATGAACTTGACCCTAAGTGGATAGATTGTCCGCATTGTGGGAAAGAGTTTGATATGAGGGGAGTAGAATGAGTGCAAACCATGAGCAAAAAAATAAGAACATATTAAGTCGTTTTGATACTGAGAAAAGCGGTTCTAAGATTCGTAAATATGAATTTGAGATGAACGGCAAAACAGTGCGAATGATTAACATGGAAAATGCTACACTAGAAGAAGCAAAACAATCTCTAAAAACTAGATGGGGTGATTTAGTTCAAAATGTCAGAGAGTGCTAAACTAAAAATCGATTGGGCTAGTTTTGATGCGGCTAAGTATGCTTGTGAGAATTGGCACTATAGTGGCGTTATTCCTGTTGGCAAATTAGTAAAGGTTGGTGCATGGGAAGATGGCAAGTTTATCGGAGTAGTATTATTCGGTAGAGGTGCTAACAACAATATGCTAAAACCATTTGGGCTAAAAGCAGACGAAGGTTGTGAGTTAGTCCGTATAGCATTAACAAAGCACAAAACACCAGTGAGCAAGATAATGGCATTAGCAATTAAGTTTCTTAAAAAAGCTAACACAGGTTTAAGGCTTGTGGTTAGTTATGCTGATGCTGACCAAAACCATCATGGCGGAATCTATCAAGCAACTAATTGGGTTTATAGTGGTCTTATGAATGCAGGTAGTATGGGTGCTTTTATTATCAATGGTAAAAAGACACATCCTAAATCTGTACATAGCAAAGGTGTTAAGCAAAACATAGACGCAGTAAGAAAACACTTAGACCCTAACGCTACTGTATTTTATACAAAGGGAAAGCATAGATATCTGATGGCATTGGACAAAGAAACAAAACAGTCTATAATGCATTTAAGCAAACCTTATCCGAAGCGTGCAAAAGAGCAGGCGCTAGAGAACCCCTCTAGTCTGGGCGGTGCAACTCCGACCTGTACGCTCCAAGTTTCCTAATTATGAAAATAGGCAATCAAGGCGATGGGGGTGGCAGACCACCTGTAGTGCTTACAGATGCACAGATAATAGAACTGCAAGCATTAGCCGCTGTATTAAACAAAACACAAGTAGCAGACTATTTCGGTATCACCGAGAAGACTTTGCGTGAAATCGAAAAACGCCAACCAGAAGTTTCTACCGCATATAAAAGGGGCAAGGTTAAACAAGTCGCCAGTATGGGTAGCAACCTAGTTCAGTTAGCAAAGCAGGGCAATGTATCAGCAAACATTTTCTATCTTAAAACTCAGGGTGGTTGGAAAGAAGAACAGCCAGAGCCTTTAGAAATACCTCAGCTAAATATCATAGTGAACAGCGATGCATCTGACTGACCCACAAAGAGACATTTTTACTTGTGATTCAAGGTTTAGGACTGTTGTAGCAGGCAGGCGGTTTGGCAAAACATATTTATCGACATTAGAAATACTAAAGCAAGCAATATCAGGCAAAAACAAAAACGTCTGGTACATCGCTCCCACATATGGGGCGGCTAAGGAAATTGCGTGGCAGATGTTGATTAACACTATCCCCGAAGAATATATCCACAAAACAAACGAAACAGCATTAACAGTAACTTTAATCAATGGTTCTTTAATCAGCCTAAAGGGTGGTGAAAAACCAAACAACCTACGAGGCAGGGCTTTAGACTTCGTGGTGTTAGATGAGTTTGCTGATATGCGAAAAGAAGTTTGGGGCGAAATAATTAGACCTAGTTTGTCTGATAGACAAGGCGGTGCACTTTTTATTGGTACACCAAAAGGGCGTAATCACTTTTACGATTTATGGGCAGGCGGTTTAGTTGGCAGTGATGCATGGACTAGCTTTCAGTACACCACGATAGAAGGCGGTAATGTTCCTGCTGATGAAATAGAACAAGCAAAGATGGATTTGGATGAGAGAACATTCAAACAAGAATATTGCGCGGAATTTGTCACATACAGTGGCTTAGTGTATTATTCGTTTAGTAGGGAATTGTCAGTAGTAGATTATGACGATGATGGCGGCACACTGTACATCGGGTTAGATTTCAATGTCGACCCAATGTCAGCTGTTGTTTGTTTGCGTAAGGGTGAGAACATCATAGCTGTAGACGAAATAGTTATGTATGGTTCAAACACAGACGAAATGTGCGAAGAAATATTACAGCGTTATCCAAATCGACATATTATTATTTTTCCAGACCCTGCATCAAGACAGCGCAAAACAAGCGCAGGCGGTAGAACAGATTTGTCTATCTTACAAAACGCAGGATTTAGCGTTAAGGTCAAGAAAAGGCATCCGTTGGTCAGGGATAGAATCAACGCGGTGAATAGTCGGCTATTGAGCAGTGATGGTGCTAGGCACTTATTCATTAGCCCAAAGTGTCGGCAAACAATAAAAAGTTTAGAAAGACAAACATATAAAGAAGGTACGAGCCAACCAAATAAAGATGGGTTCGACCATATGAACGATGCACTAGGTTACTTAATAGAATACATATTCCCAATAAGAACCGAGTACGAAGTAGAACAACCGACTAGGTGGACTTGATGCAATCACAGAACATAGATAACACTCACCCTATTTATGATGACCTAAAAAACCGTTGGGAATTTTATCTTCGTTCCTACATGGGTGGAGAAGATTATATTGAGGGCAATTACCTCACGAATTACATATCAGAAGATGGCAATGAATACAGCAGGCGATTAGACCTAACGCCTATGGATAATCACTGTAAGAACATAGTACACATCTACAGCAGTTTCCTATGGCGCGTTCCACCTACAAGAGCATTCAACACATTGTCAGGAAATCCTGCATTAGACCCATTCCTTAAAGATGCTGATTTAGATGGTCGTTCATTCAATGCATTTATGAGACAGGCACAAGTTTGGTCTAGTGTATATGGACACGTTTGGTTGTTGCTTGATAAACCTAAATCGAATGCGGCTACAAGAGCAGAAGAACTAGAGCAAGACGTCAGACCTTATATTAATTTGTTCACGCCAGAAAATGTATTCGATTGGAAATATGAGCGCAGTGAATCAGGTAGATTTGAGTTAACTTATCTTGTATTGCGTGAAGCAGTAGAACGCGTTGATGATGTTACTGTCGATGAATACTTTAAAAAGTGGACTAAAGACAAAATCGAAACTTATGTAATGCGTAACAACCAAGAGGAGCAAAAGATTGATGAAATGGATAATCCGCTTGGCAAGATACCTGCAGTACACCTACCTGCTAACCGTTCAGTACAACGAGGAGTTGGTGTTTCAGATTTATCAGACGTGGCTTATATGCAACGAGCAATTTATCAAGAACTGTCTGAAATAGAGCAACTAATTAGAATCAGCAACCACCCGACATTAGTAAAGACGTTTGAGACTGATGCTAGTGCAGGTGCAGGTGCAGTTATTAATTTACCTGACGATATGGATGGACAACTAAAGCCTTATCAGATGCAACCATCAGGGCAAAACCTAGATGCTGTACGCAACTCAATTAAAGATAAGGTTGAAGCCATCAACAGAATGTCACACATGGGCGCAGTGCGTGGCACACAGGCTATGACACAATCAGGCGTAGCAATGCAGACAGAGTTTCAGATGTTAAATGCTAAACTGTCAGAAAAAGCAGACATACTTGAGTTAGCAGAAGAACAAATATTTGACCTGTTCTGTCAGTGGCAACAAGTCACTAACGATGTAGAGATTTTCTACCCAGATGCATTTGACCTACGTGACTACGATAAAGAATTAATGTTCCTGCAACAGATGAAAGCGACTGGCGTTAAATCGGCAACACTGCAAAAAGAAGTAGATAAGAAAATTGCTGATTTGGTTTTAGATGATGAACAACTAGTTAAGTCACATAATGAGATAGAAACAGGAACACAGGTTTTAGGTCAATTTAATGAGACTCCTGTAGATGGCGCGTGATACTGACCATGTTACTTTTATGGCGGCTTTAGCTGAACGGCATCAGGAAAGATTAGCAGGCGCATTAGTAACACTAGAGAATCGAATTGCTGACTTTATGGCATCTGCCCCATTAGATGCGGGTGAGTTATTTGATGAACAATGGGCTATAACTGCTCGTAGTGGGTTGCGTGAGATTGTCGAACAGGAATATTTGGCTGAGGTAGATGCAATCATTAGGGACTACGATACTGCATTGCGTGATGCTGTTGCTTTGAATAGTCCTTTATCTAACTTTCAGGAACTAGACCCATCAGTGGTGGCGCAATTAAAGACTTTATCGTTTCAAGGTTTCCAAGATATTGGCAATGAGTATTTAGACGTTATTGCTAAAGAAATATATGAAGCAACATTAGTAGGAGCATCATTTGCTACAATTGTGCAATCGGTGCGTAGTCAAGTTAGCGGCAGGTTGGCAAGATATTCTAGTCAGCTTGTACATGATTCTTTGATGCAATTCGATGCTTCTGTTAATATCAAAATGGCTAAAGATGCAGGAATTACTAAATTTAAATATGTTGGTTCGTTAGTAGATGCATCTCGTAACCATTGCCGTAAACACAGAAACAAAACATACACCGAAGAAGAAATATATGAAATTTGGTCTGGTGAATGGGCAGGCAAGATGTCAGGAAACCCATTTAAAGTTCGTGGTGGTTATAACTGCGGGCATCAATTCATCGGTGTAGAGTGAGGTAACCATTATGCCACAGGGCAAAGGTACATACGGAAACAAGGTCGGTAGACCGAAGAAAAAGAAACGCAAGACAAAGAAATAAATAGTTGTTAAACTATCAATTCACTAACTACTCTTTTAAGAGGCTCGTAACATGAACGATGAAATCATGGAAACCGTAGAACAAGCTGAAACTGAGACAGCGGCAGTAGAAACTCAGGGCAAGACATTTTCTCAGGAAGAATTAGACCGAATCGTAGCTGACCGAATTGCTCGTGAGCAACGCAAGTTCGATAAAAAGCTTGGTGGTATTAACTTAGATGAAGCTAAGGAACTACTGAGCCAAAAAGAACAGGCTGAACTAGAGCAACAAAAGCAACGAGGCGAGTTTGACAATATCCTGAAACAAACTGTCGAAAAGAAAGAGGCTGAAATCAATAGCTATAAAACACGACTACAGGAAACATTGATAGATGGTGCATTTACATCGTCAGCTAGTCGAAATAATGCAGTTGATACAGTCCAAGTAACGCAACTACTAAAGAATCAAGCAAGGCTGAGTAATGATGGTAGCGTAGAGGTTGTAGACCAAAATGGCACACCCCGCTATAATGACAAAGGCGAACTGCTTACAGTAGATGAACTAGTTACAGAATTTTTAACTGCAAACCCACACTTCGTAAAAGCCAATGGTGGCGGCTCGGGTGCTTTGGGTAACGCAGGTGGCTCTACATCGAAGCCTAAATCGATGGAATGGATAGTCGAAAATTGGCGGAACGGTGGCAAAGAAGCATATGTCCAGATGAAGTCAAATAAAGGCTAAAAAACTTTCATCTTTTTTTATAGGTATTTATTATGAGCACTACATCCACAACTTTAGGCGACTTGTTTGTTAATATAGTCGCACAAGCACGATTCACAGCCGAAGAAGAATCTTTAATGCTAGGATTGGTTACACAGTATGACATTGCAGGACAAGCAGGGAAAACTATCCAAATTCCTAAATATCCTCCTGTAACTGCGGCTGACCTAACCGAAGGCACTGCTCCATCAGAATCAGCAGTAAGCACTTCATCAGTTGAAGTAACCGTAGCAGAGGTAGGTAACACTGTTTTACTTACTGACCTAGCGGCTATGGGCGCAGGCAATCCTGCACAGGAACTAGGTACAGTTCTTGGTAATGCAATTGCTACTAAAATCGATTCAGACCTAATTGGTTTGTTCACTGGCTTCGCTACTCAAAAAGCAGGCGGTGCAGGTGTTGAGATTAGTGTAGCAGATATTTTCCAAGCAGCGGCTACACTTCGTGCCAATAAAGCGCCTGGTCAATATGCTTGTGTTCTTCACCCATACCAAGCCTACCAAATCAAAGCAGGTCTAACTAACACCTTCGCACATGGTGCACTAAGTGATGTTGGTAACCGCGCTATGACTACTGGTTATGTTGGTACAATCGCAGGTGTAAACATCTACGAAAGTGCTAATGTTGCTGTAGATGGTCAAGGTGATTCTATCGGTGCAGTATTTGCTCCAGAAGCTCTAGCTATTGCTATGAAACGTGATTTCAATCTTGAAACACAACGCAATGCTACTCGTCGTGGCACTGACATGGTTGCTACTGCAATCTACGGTGTTGCTGAGTTAGAAGATACTTATGGTGTTAAACTAACTGCAGATGCGACAATCCCAGCCTAATCGGGACTAGCCCCTTACTTCGGTAGGGGGCTTACTTTAAGAGGTTACTATGGCGGTTAATTATAGAGGTGAAAGGTTCCAAGGCTACAATAAGCCAAAGAGAACATCTGGTCATAAGACTAAATCTCATGCTGTATTAGCTAAAGAAGGTGACAAGGTAAAGCTGATTAGATTCGGACAACAGGGGGCAGATAACAAGCCACCTAGAAAGAATGAATCTGCGGCAGACAAAGCAAAGCGTAGAGCATTCAAAGCGCGACACGCAAAGAATATAGCCAAAGGCAAAATGTCAGCGGCTTACTGGGCAGATAAGGTGAAGTGGTAATGGCGTATTCTACAGATTCAGATTTACAGGATATAGTTCCTGACATTCTACAGTTAGGCATTGATACATTTAGTGATGAGCATGGTAGGGCTTTCAATGATATCAATAGAAACCTGCGGGTAGATTGGTGGGAAAAAAAAGGTCTGTCTGGTGAGATGGATAACAACAAATTAGTTTCAGCACAATTTGCTAGATTGTCTACCTATTTAGTTTTGTGGAAATATGCACTACCACAATTAACTAACTGGGTATCAGATGACAGATTTCTGAAAATGATTGATTTTTACAAAGCTAGGTTTGGCGAAGAATATGATGACTTGCTTAGAGATGGCATCCAATATGATGAAAATGATGATGACGTTATAAGCAAAAAAGAAAAGCAGTCAATACATCATGGTAGGCTATCAAGATAATGGAAATCAATCTCGACATTAAAGGCGATTTGGCTAAGTTACAGCTAGGCAAGTCTGATAGTGTCGATGCTATGTTTAAGCGTGCATTATCTCGCACAGCATTGCATGGCAAAAAAATAATCCAAGACCGCATGGATAGCGGTGTTAGTTATAAAGGTGGATTGTTCAAAAAGTATTCTGCAAAGTATTTGAAGTTTAGGAAATCTAAAGGTCGTGGTCAAAAGCCCGACTTGCAGTTCACTAGACAGATGCGTAGTGGCATGACAACTAGCGCAACAAACACAACGGCTAAGATATTTTTTACAAGACCTGATGATGCTAAAAAAGCATTTAAGAATGAGCAGACAAGACCATTTTTTGGTTTTAGCAATAAAGAGCAAGATGAATTGCGTGACAAATTAATAGAGAATTTAAAATGAGTGTACGCGAAAAAGTAGCACAGAATTTAGTAGATAGTTTGCAGGGCATAACAGACCCTTTAAAAGTAAAGTATGTTACTCGTGAACCATTTGACTTTGAAAAATTATCAAATGCACAATTTCCTGCTATACTTGTTCGCACATCAGATGAAGATAGAAACGACTCGACAGTAGGCGGTACGATTTCACAGCGTATGGCTTCAATTAACTACCAATTGGTATGTTATGTAAAAGGCAAGACGTTAGACACTTTAAGAAATCAAATTGTCGAGGCAGTTGAAGAAAAATTAGACAATGATAGAACGCGTGGTAACAATGCAATCGATACACAGATTTTAAGCATTGAAACTGACGAAGGTTCTATTGAACCGATTGGCGGTGTAATTATAACGCTTAGAGTGCAATACAGTTATACTCGAGGCACAGTTTAAATATTTAATGAGGCAATAAAATGGCTATAGTAACAGGCAACAGTGGCGTAGTAAAAATGCACACTACAGATGGCAGTGAAGCCGTTGTAGGTCAGGTAAGAGATTTTAGTATTGAAAGCACAACCGATACTGTTGAAAGCAGTGTTATGGGTGACGATGACAGAACATATCTCAAAAGCCTAAACTCACACACAGTATCAGTTAATTGCTACTGGGATGAAGCAGACACAACTCAGCAATTGCTAGACCCAGCGGCTACAATCTTCTTTGAGATTTATCCAACAGGAACAGGC
>Ga0099847_1000900_pt1 | contig 10274 bp, 20 predicted proteins | sample CB_VirMetaG_2_FD_78178 | JGI IMG/M metagenome (GOLD analysis project Ga0099847, IMG submission 78178) | Freshwater to marine saline gradient viral communities from Chesapeake Bay - CB_1504_2 Viral MetaG | ecosystem: Environmental > Aquatic > Marine > Coastal | place: USA: Chesapeake Bay...
AAGCAGATGTTCTACTCTCAACTTATCTGGATCGCTAAAGAGCGTAACTACAATCGCGGGTGGGTAAGCCACAAGTACAAGGAAAAGTTTGGCGTTTGGCCACGCGACCTGGCTGAAGTTCCGTCGCCGCCAAGTATGCCAGTGCTCAACTGGGTGAGAAGTCGCAACATCGCCTGGGCAAAAACAAGGAGAGTGGCATGACGTTTCACGACTTCGCTCGGGCGCACGGCCTGATTATTCGTGACCTTATCTTGCATCGATGGGTCTCGACGCCAACAGAAGATCACCCTCGTAAGCGTAACGGTCGATACAAATACCTGGGCAATGTCGGATGGGTACAGAACTGGGCAACAATGGAGTCGCCGACAATGTGGAAAGATTCCGCCGCAGCCCCTGTGGATTACCGGAAGGTTTTCGCCGAGTCGGAAAAGAAAAGGGAGCAGGATGCGAAGAAGGCCGCAGATAAAGCGGCATGGATTCTTGGAAAGGTAGAGAAAAAGCCCCATGCTTACCTCGCCGCCAAGGGCTTCCCAGAGTTACAAGCCAATGTATGGACTGTGGACGGCAAAAGTCTACTGGTACTGCCAATGCGTATTGGTGGGAATCTGGCTGGGGTTCAGTTGATAACCGAAGACGGGGAAAAGAAGTTCCTCTACGGTCAGAGAACGCAGGGGGCAAGCCTCACCATGGATGCAAAAGGCATCCCGATTTTCTGCGAGGGTATGGCTACCGCCCTCTCCGTGAGGCAAGCCATGCGCCTTGTAAAGGTTCGCTATCGAATTGAGTGTTGCTTTTCGGCAGGGAATCTCAAGACGATAAGTGGGAGATTCCCCGACGGCCTCATTGTTGCCGATAACGACAAGAGCGAGACCGGCCTTCGATGTGCTCGGGATACTGGCAAGCCTTATTGGATCTCCAGCGCAGTCGGGGATGATTTCAATGATTATCATATACGCGAGGGTATCAGGGCTGCGGCGGATTCGCTTTACCCGATTGTTCTCGACGCCATTTCGAGAGCATCAAGCGCTGAAACTTCGCCTCAATCTGCCGCACCCGTTCGCGCGTAATATTGAACGGGGCGCCCGCGGCCTGGAGCGTGTAGCCTCGACTGCGTGCGCTTAAGATCTCCCAGTATTTGTCGCCGCTTTTCTCGACGATTAGACGGGTATAGATTTCATTAAACTCCTCGCGTGTAGGGAAGGGGACTAAAAGCCAGGGGGTCTCCCCCCCAACTCTGAGGGGCACGCGCCCGTTACCTTCTTTTAGGTTCATTGATTTCTCCCTGTGTTTCGTAATAGTTAACCGTGAAAACCATAAAAGAAGGGTCAAAGTCACCCCTGTTCGCCGCGCGTATCGCATCTTCTGCGGTGTCGTGTACAGATATGGCGTCGCCGTCGTAGACCAGCACAAATACTTTTTTCATTTAGCTCTCCAAATTAATAACATCAAAAACATGGGCCATGAAGCTCATTAACTCTCGTTTATTTTCCTCGCCGCCAAGGCTGGCCGCGGCAAGCACGCACGCAAACGCGGTGCTCGCCTCGTCGTAGCCTTTCTCCTGGCAGAACTTCAGAATCACCTCGGCGCGCGCGCCAAGCTCTTTTTGCGGGATGGTCTTCTTCATGCGATTAACCCCTTTGGCACTTCGATTTCTGAAGCTTCTAGTTGGAAGGCAACGAAGGCCCGCATCGCCGCTATGAGCGGAGTCGGGCCACCACAGGCCACCGTACTGCTAGTGCCGCAGAAGGCGCACCAGTCATTTTCTGAGCCCATCTCCGCATACTCTAGGCCAATGCACCACTCTTGAATGATGGGGCCACCCTGCTCCCATTTAGTAGCCCATCCGTGGCTTCCCCATTCGTTTTTATCTCCCCAAACGGCCCAGTCGAACCCCATAGCCTTCGTAACGGCCCAGTCTAAAGCGTCCTCTTCTAAACCATTGACGGGCACTTTAACGGTGGCAACCTGTATGTCAACAAGGGTGATCCACGCGGATGTTTCCGTGTAAGGTCCGTTTTCTTCGTCATCAACAATTGGGTAAGCCGCCACCATAAAAATGCCTTCTTGATAATCGCACTCAATGCTCACATCCCAAGTATTGGTATAAAACTCTTTTCCCAGCAATTCGGGAACGTCAATTTCACAACCAATCGACTCGTCGTAACCATCTGCATAATCGTCAGGAATAAGGCTATGGCCCATTTGGGCAAGCTTTTCCCGAAGAGCTTTTTCCACCAAACCCGTGTCCCACTCAAAAAATGCGCTCATGCTTCGTCCTCCTCTTCAATTAAGGCGTTTACCGCTTCGCAAATGGTCTCGCCATCTCTAACTCCCCTTTCCCTAATAGCTTGGCAGTCCTTGACGGTTAGCGTGTAGCCCTCGTCATCTGCAAACGCAATGATTTCTTCGTCGGTCGCCTTACTAAGTAATTTGTCGCCGTCGTCGTCCACCTCAAAACGTATGTACTGACAACCCTCGAAGTTTTCGCCGACCTCGTACTGCAGGCCCTTCTCACGCTCCAGTTTGTCTAACAGTTTAAAAAGCTCTGATTTAGTCATGATTTTTTCCTCTCTAATTAAATACAAACACCACAACCCCGACAGGCAGGGCAATCCGTCCAAACCGGGGTAATGCCATCATTGCCTTCAAACCGCCCATATTCCCCAGTCTCCCACCCCTCGCCGTGCCAATGCTTCGCACAAGTCCCGCACCCGTGGGTGTCATTCCAAATTGAATTTGCCTCTGCATTTACCTCTTCTACCGTTTTGTAGAACCGTTCAGCGAATGCTTCAGGTTCCTCATCCAACTGTTTTATCTCAAGCTCATGCTCGTCTGTCCCGTGGTCGCAACCCTCGACAATCGAGCCAACCATTAGCGTGGTTACTAACACCCCTTGGGCATCCATATCGGCCCAAGTGCCAAGGCGATATAGATCATCAGAATGCACCCATTCGATCACTTCTTTTTCATATGGCATATCGCCGCCATAACCATCAGTCTCAAGCACTTTGATGTATTGAATCCTCGCACTTAACCAAGGCCCACAAGCGGTGTATTTATAGGTTTGTCGGTACAAATCGCCAAGACCCTTGGCGTCAGGGAATGCCTCAGCCAAATATTGGTTATCAAGATTCTCTTGGTCACACTCTTCTGGATAGTCTTTCATTTGTCTTTCCTTCAAATATTGTTTTTTCAGATTGTTCTCGTCGCCATTCTCGGCGATTGTTCTCGCCGTCATTCCCAGGTCAGGCGCTTTCGCGCCCAGTCCACCACTGCATCACAGCCCGCCTCGGATAGTCGGGCCTCGTCGGAGATTTCCTGGGCGGCGCGTCGGATTAGATCAATACTCGCGCGCTGGGCGTCGGGTTCCAGTTTTTGCAGGCGGTCGCGGGCGTCTTCAATGTCAACGTGTGCTACCGCTACCACTCCAAACGAAAGCTCGAGGGCCTCAAGAAGTTTGATTCTCTCCGCCGGGGTCATGGTCTCGATGTTCATGCGGTCGCCTCCACTTGATAGCGGGCAAGTGAGCGCACAAAAGAATCACCGCGCGCCTGATTGATATCGACGGTTTTGTATTCTCTGCCTGCTTTTGTCATCGCCTGGTGGAAGTGGAAATAGTCGCAGTCCTCTTCCAAAAAGACGGTTTCGCCTCGTTGGTAAGAGTAGGCGCTAATTTTCTCCGCGATGCCAAGCTCTTGAAGTAGTGCGCGAGGCACTTCCAACCAGCCATGCCCTGGATCGGTGTAAAAATAAAACTCAGGTTTTAAGGGTACTTTTTGCCATGTCATTGTGATTCTCCTCAAGTTAAGACGCGAAACCCGCGCCCCATTGGGCTCTACGTGAAAGCCCAACAGGTCGAAGGCTACGCGGCGCGCGCGATAGGGATCACTCGGCGCGCTCGGGCGTCGGTCGTTGCCGCTCGGCTACCATGCGCACGAAACCCCACAATTACCGCCCGGTCGCGGCGCTGGCACAATTGGCAGGCCTCGCAGGTCGTTTCCCGGTCTTGGGCAGGGCATACAACAATCGGGCGCCCCTCGGGCGTCGTGCTCCGCGTCGGAGTGTCTATCGGCACAATGCAAACCACCGGGCCCGCGTTTAGCTTCGCGAGCGCGTCGGCCTCGCCCGCATCGTCGGCACTCAGGTTTACGGTAAAGCCCCATTCGTTCGCGTGCCGAATCCATTTAATGGCTTCCGGCGTCTTTTTGTGCGTGTAGGTAAACCCTCGGCGCCCAATATTGGCTTTCACAAGCTCGCCAAGCTCCGCGGCGTCCACCTTTTCCCCCTCACCTGGCAGGTCTCCCCCGACGTTATGGCGCCAGATTTGCTCCTCAGGTAAGCTTGCGACGCGGTCGCATAGGTTCGCCCAGTCCAGGCCTTCCGGCGCCCGATTCCAGGCTAGGCGCGTGTGAAAATCCTCGGCGTAACAATCCTTTTTTATATGCGGGCACGATGGCGGGCAAGATTTCCGCTCCGTGTAGGTCGTCGGAATATGGCCGGTTTTCCGGTTTGATGATTTTTGAATAAAAAGCGCGTGCATATGTCGTTTCTCCTCGGCGTTTATGCGCGGTCGTTTCTAAAAGCCAGGGCCTTGTCGAATAGGTCGGGGAAAGCCTGCGTCAATCGGGCCTTGTTCCCTTCGTCGGCCAATTGGTAGGCCTCGCCTATTCGGCGGGCAAAAGACCCATGTAATCCACTCGCAAGCTCCGCGGCGGCGTCGTGCATATCGGCGCGCCCTGGCAGTTCGGGAAATAATTCGATAATTGCCATGGTTACGCTCCCAGTTGAAAAAAGACGACGATAAAAAACCAGATAATCAAGGCGGTCGCGCCCATGGCCAGGGCGTAACCTGCGCGGCTAGCGATGGCCAGGGCCTCGCGCTTTAGGCGTGCGCGGCGGCGTGCTCGTTCGGTGTTCACTATCATTGCAGGCTCTCCTCATATGCGCGCTTTAGGCGTGCGCGTAACTCGTGAAAGTTGGCATCGGTCAACGCGGCCAGGGCGATTTGAACAATCGAATCACCCTCCCAGCCGACGGCCTGCGCAAGCTCCACGCCTACGCGCTCCAGGTTTTCGTCGGTCGTGTTTATCTTTTCAGCGATAAAGTGTTTCATTGATTTCCACCTATTAGTAAATGCGGGCGCCCATTCTCGAAAGCTTCCATCGTTAGGTCGCGTAGTGCGGGCTCGATTCGGCGCGCGATGCTCGGGCGCTCAAGTTGAAGGCGAAAGGGGCCATCCGCCCATTTTGCGATTCCGTCCTCAAGCTCCAGAAAATCCCTCAGGCGGGCTCGAATGATGCGCACGCGCCCGGAATATTGCACCCCGTCGCAGTCGCGGCCAGACTCCACCACGGCCACGCGCCCGTGTTCGGCAAGCTCGGCAATGGCTTTTTCAATTTCCTGGTTGCGTGTCATTCGTCGCCCTCCCAGTCAAAGCTTGCGTGCCCGCATCGGTTCCCGTTTAGGTCGTGCAGAAAAAATTTTCCGTCTTGGTGGTCGGTGTTCTCGATGCGGTCGGCAAGCTCGCGAAGGATTCGGGCAAGCTCCGCGGCGGGTTCGTCGAAGGCCTCGCCAGAGTTGAAGGTTTCCATTGTGAAATTGTTCATGCTTGATTCTCCTCGGTTGAATGGTGCAAACCTGCACCCCAGAGCCCAGCGCGCCAGGCTACAGGTTGAAGGCTTAAAACCGCTCTGCGCAGATAGGCCCGATTCCCGCGGCAATGCTTTCCGCATTGGTTAACATCCGGGAGCAAATCGCACAGCGCCCAGTCGCGCGCCCGATTTCCTTCACGGCCTCGAGCCCGCGGGCCTCAACGTCGAGTAAAAGCGCCAGCATTTCATCGGTGAGGCCTGCAAATCGCTTAAGGCGCCCGTCTTCAATAACCCCGTAGGTTCCCTGGCCAAAAACAGGCGCCACGATACCGACGGCGCCAGACTGGAATAAAACCACCTTGCAGGCGCCCAAGTGCAAGCTCATTCCCTTGTCCATCACCAGGGAAAAAATGACAGGCAAGCTCACCGCGGGCGCATTGTTACGCGGGCGTGGCTCGCTCCAGGTCACAAGCTTCGCGGCGAAGTCGGCCTGCTTATCCGAGGCAAAAGACCCGAAGCGCGCAAGCTTGCGGGCCATGTCTTCGCAGATGGCGCCCTTACCCATTGCAAAATCGTCGGTGCGGGCATAAAAACGCTGTGCGGCGGCGTTCAATTGTTCGATGGTTACCATTGGTCGATTCTCCTTGTAAGTATCCTGAGACCCACTCGCGCGGGTTTCGGCCTCTAGGCCTCTTCAGTCAGGCTCGCGTGATCTTTCTGCCCGTTATATTTCCAGCCGAATTTGTCCACCTCAAATTCAAATACTTTGATCCCTGAAAACTGGGTTTGAAGTGCCAGGCTTACGCGGTCGCCCACTGAAGTCGAGCGCAGGGCCTCGCCTGGTGCGGCCTCTTTATCGGAATTGGCGCCCGTAAGCATCCCGTCTTCAAGCGTGAGATTCTCTGACCAGCTTGAATCAATGTTTTGCGTCATGGTGAAAAGGCGCTCAAGGTATGCCTCAATTTCCATTGGAGTGTTCCCGTTATAAGCCCCAGCAAGTAGCGTTTTGCCCAGTGCAGAAGGCATATGGAAAATGGCGACGCCCGTGTAACCAGCGTTAGCATTGGTGCGGTCGAAGTTCTTATGATTGATTAGTGCGAATGACATGGTGCTTGCTCCTCGTGTTGTAGAGACTGAATAATCAGTCTTTATTAGGTTGACTGTCAAGTGTTTTGTTCCCCTAATTCGATCAGACTTTTTGCCGGTATCCGCTCGAATAGGTAAGGCTTGCATAGTGAAAATGCATACAGTAGAATGTATTCCTACTTTGTACCTGTCTTGTTCCTATTGAGGCCATTAATGCGCAAACGAATGACCCGACAGCAAATAAAAGAAGGCCTCGAGCAGGTTCCCATTGAGCAGGTGTTACTCGGGCACAATCGCGCCGCGCATAAAGTCGCGCTCACGGCAAAACAGCTAAAGTTTGCCGACGCACTAGCCAGGGGAGACAGTAAGGCAGGCGCCTACAGGAAGGCATACGACACGAAGGCCAAGCCCCAGGTGCAGAGCATAGAAGGGCAGAAGCTTAGCCGGCACCCTGCCGTGTCCATGCAGGTCGAGGCGATCAAGCTCGCGCTCGAGGCGGAAAAGTATGCAACCCCCCTACATCTTCGGGCCTTGATAATCCAAAAGCTCACCGAGAAGGCGCTTGACCCCGACGTTAACCACGCCCAGCAATTGAGGGCGCTCGAACTACTCGGGAAAGTAACGGAGATTGCCGCGTTCACTGAGCGCCGGGAGACCGTACACGTACACGACGCGCAAACCCTGCGCGATAAGCTCATGACCTCGCTCCGGATGGTGGCCGACGCGCAGACGGTCGACTACCAGGATGCCGACTCGTTGCTGGCAGAGATAGGCAACCAGGCGACCGAGGCGCCAGGCGAGACCCTCACCCCGCTCGAATCCCTGCCAGGCGAGACCCCACCGGCCCCCGACCCCCAAAATTCTGAGCGCGCAGGCGGCAATACTACGTATAGTATTCCGCACCCCCGATCCACTGACTGTAACAATGTTACGGTCGAGGACTGTAACAATGTTACGGTTGATAAAAGTAACAATGTTACCGAGTGTAACGATGTTACGGAAGACTGTAACAATGTTACGGATGACGGGGAGACTGTAACACGTGTTACAGTCGTTGCGAAAACACAACACTCAGACTGTAACGATGGGGGTGGGGGTGTTGAATTGTTGGAAGCTAAGGACAAGTGATGGATATAGAAACCCCCCCCTTGTCTTTTTGGGTCCCCTCTCTATGGGGGATATATGACTGAAGCTCAGAAAGAGATTTATCTTGTTATTGATAGTTGGTGGAAGAGGTATGGGTATGGGCCTTCTATTGATGAGATTATGAGTCTGACTGGTGACCGCGGGCGGGGCAATGTTTCTAGGAAGATGTGGCGGCTTGTTGAGCTGGGCATCTGTAAGGGGATCAAGGGTAGGCCGCGTACCATACGGCCTTCTTATCTAAGGGTGAGTAACATTGAGTAAGCTTTTTGAGCTGATTGAAAAGCTGCCGGAAGGGGAGCGGGAATCTCTCCTCCTTATGGCGCAGCAGTATCAAGACGCCCTTATGCGGGAGCAGGGGCAGAAGTCTTTTATGTCCTTTGTTAGGACGATGTGGCCGGGATTCATTCATGGCAGGCATCATTCCGTTATGTCTAAGAAGTTTGAAGAGATCGCCGCGGGGAAGGCTAACCGGCTAATTATTAATATGCCACCTCGGCATACGAAGTCTGAGTTTGCCTCCTACCTGTTGCCGGCCTGGTTCTTGGGGAAGTATCCAGGAAAGAAGATTATCCAATGTTCAAACACGGCAGAACTGGCCGTTGGTTTCGGGCGAAAGGTCAGAAACCTTGTGGACGGGGAAACGTATGCCAAAGTCTTTCCCAACGTCTCCCTGCGGCATGACTCAAAAGCAGCAGGCCGGTGGTCCACCAACGAAGATGGAGAGTACTTCGCCATTGGAGTTGGGGGTACGGTAACGGGTAAGGGTGCGGATCTACTCATTATTGACGACCCACACTCCGAGCAAGAGGCAGCACTGGCGGCTAATGACCCCAGTATCTACGACAAAGTCTATGAGTGGTACACCTCAGGGCCGCGGCAGCGTCTCCAGCCTGGAGGGTCCATCGTCGTCGTGATGACCCGTTGGGGGAAGAGAGACTTAACGGGGCAGGTATTAAAAGCGGCTGCTCAGAGAGGCGGGGAGGAATGGGAGGTTGTAGAGTTCCCAGCGATCCTTCCGTCGGGCAACCCCCTATGGCCAGAGTTTTGGTCGTTTGAAGAATTAGATGCCCTAAGGAATGAACTGCCCAATCCTAAGTGGCAAGCCCAGTATCAACAAAATCCAACATCCGAGTCGGCTGCGATTATCAAGCGAGAGTGGTGGAAGATATGGGAAGAAGAAGACCCACCCACTTGTAACTACACACTCATGGCTTGGGATACCGCGTTTGAAAAGTCCAGCCGAGCTGACTACTCGGCAATGACACTATGGGGTGTCTTTGAGTACCCAGATGATAACGGCACGTATCAGACTAATATTATTCTGCTAAACGCTTTTCGAGATCGAATGGAATTCCCAGAGCTTAAGAAAAGGGCGATAGAGCACTATAGAGACTGGGAGCCAGATTCAGTCATTATTGAGAAAAAGGCTTCGGGGGCGCCACTAATATATGAGATGCGGGCGATGGGTATACCGGTGCAGGAGTTTACCCCAGTGCGCGGAAACGATAAGATTTCAAGAGTCAATGCTATTTCCGACCTATTTGCATCAGGGCGCGTATGGGCCCCACCCTCTCGGTGGGCAGAAGAAGTGATTGACGAAGTTGCCAGTTTTCCCTCGGGAGAGCATGATGACTATGTTGATACCGTGTCCTTGGCAATGATGCGATTTAGAAAAGGCGGTTTTATCAAAACACTATTAGACGAAGAAGATGAACCACGAGAATTTAGACGGCGTAATACGTATGCATACTATTAAGGACACATTATGGCTATTGATAAGGCCCTGAATCAGGCCCCCCTTGGACTCAGTGAGATGGTGGAGGACATGGAGCCTGCCATCGAGATTGAGATTGAGGATCCAGAAAGCGTCAGTATCAAGGCGGGCGATCTGGAGATCGTGCTTGAAAAAGAAGACATGGATGACGAGTTCAACGAGAACTTGGCTGAAAATCTTGACGACGATGTTCTTACCGAACTTGCTGGCGATTTGCTTGGGGAGTTTCAATCAGACATCGACTCCCGCAAAGACTGGGTGCAGACGTATGTAGACGGCCTAGAGCTTCTTGGCCTTAAGATCGAAGAGCGCACGGAGCCATGGCCTGGGGCTTGTGGTGTGTACCACCCCCTGCTGTCTGAAGCCATTGTAAAGTTCCAGTCCGAAACAATCATGGAGACTTTCCCTGCGGCAGGTCCTGTGAAGACTTCTATCCTGGGCCAAGAGACTCAAGAGAGAATTGAGGCGGCTCAGCGGGTCAAAGAAGACATGAACTACCAGCTTACCGAAGTCATGGTTGAGTACCGGCCTGAGCATGAGCGGATGCTCTGGGGCCTTGGGCTTTCAGGCAATGCGTTTAAAAAAGTATATTTTGACCCGAATTTAGGGCGGCAAGTATCTCTGTTTGTACCGGCTGAAGATATTGTGGTGCCCTATGGGGCGTCTAGCCTTGAGAC
>Ga0099847_1000904_pt1 | contig 10243 bp, 9 predicted proteins | sample CB_VirMetaG_2_FD_78178 | JGI IMG/M metagenome (GOLD analysis project Ga0099847, IMG submission 78178) | Freshwater to marine saline gradient viral communities from Chesapeake Bay - CB_1504_2 Viral MetaG | ecosystem: Environmental > Aquatic > Marine > Coastal | place: USA: Chesapeake Bay...
CACATAAGACAAACTTAAACATTTACGTGCAAAATCTCCATCTGGACCATAAGAATAAACCTCTTGATATGGTTGAATTATGCTATGGTTTTGTAGAGCCTCAATAGAACATTCCACCCAATCAGGTGAATCAAACCAAACATCTGCATCTATCCAGCCGACATATTTTACTGATGATGGAAGTTTTTCTATTGTTAGATTGATCATATTTTCCTTGTGCCATAAAGGATTTTTACCAATCAATTGTAGGTGTAATGGATTATCAGGTTTAGTAACTTTAAAGTTACCATCATATGTTAATTCAGTTGTGTGAAGAATAACTCCACAACTTTCCATATATTCTTTAAATTCCCAATATAAATCATAACGTCTTTTATAATTACATGGATTATAAATTACTGCTATGATATGCAGTTCATTATTCAAAGGCTGCAAACTCAAAGGCAACACCCTTACAAATACTATTTGCAGAGTAATTTTCACCGTTATGTGTTAAATTACCTTCAACTATACGTAATGCAGATACACCCGCACCACGTACACCATAATCTAAATCAGTGTCATTGGAAAATTGATCTTTAGTTGAAATAGCCATGTTACCCTCATATTGACCATCAATACCAAAAATGAAACCAAATCCATTATTTGAAACATTTAATGTGGTTCCAGTTGTGCCAGATGATGAAGAGGATGGAGTAGTGTTACCTAAACCCGTAACCCTATATAAATCAATATCCCATCTACTCATAGTTCCAGAATGATTTGATATTACTCCAGTTACAGTTCCATCTGTTCCATCGGGAACTAACGCATATGCTAATACATGAGCACCACCAGATTCTACTTGTGGTACTAATGATCCACCATACCCAGTATATGAAGCCTCAAAATATAATACTTCATCTTCCACTACAATAGTTGCAGTTTCACCACCAATTGTAACTTCACTCCAGTTGCTATTATCATCAGTACTACTAAAATCCTTAGCATTTATAATGACAAACATGTATCTATCTTGTGCTGGATCACCAAAATTCATCGCAGGATATGAAATACTATCACTATTATTAGAATAATAAGAAACTGAATCAGTTCTAGTGATATTCCTAATTGTGCTATTACCTTTAGACCTTTTTCCACCAATATTATTCACCTTTAACATTTGGTTATTTTCCCTCTATGTTAATTTCACTCATTTTATTAACTGGTGAATCTCTGATATCCAACTTGAATTGTTCTTCAACTTCACGACATCCTTTAATATAATTGAATATATCAACAGCATTTGTTAATGTTTCAGTTGATTTTTTAGATAACTTGGATGGTTTCTTGATAATTACTGTAGCAAGTTCAGCAACTATACCTAATATAACTTCTATTTTATCATCAATAGTGATATCTCCATCACCAAAAGCTATACTTAAATCTTTATTTGTTTTCTTTTCTAATTCTTTCAGTAATATAGCTTCACATTCTTCTTTAGACATAGGTACAATGTTATATTTTAAAGTAACATTCTTCTTATTCACAAGTTCATATGTACCATCAGTTTTATGAAATTTAGGAATATTTGTAGTCTCTACAATATAAGGAAGCCATTTAAGACCTTTATGCGAAATATTCTTTGGTTTCTTATCAAACTTTTGAATTTTTAATACTTGACCTACATCATTTATTAATGCGTAATTATTCATTATGTGTCATTCCCTGAATCAATGGTATAAAGAATTGCAACACCTTCAAGTCTTGCGTCAATAGCGAGTGTATCAGAACCATTTGCAACTTGTCTTGATACACGAAAAATAACAAATTTTTCTCCAGCTGGTGTACCCGCAAGTGTTATTGCAGAACTTTCGGCTGTAATATAACCCTTATCTGTAGTACCACCTGTATCAGATGTACTAACCAATGTTCCCCATGAAGCATCCATAGCTTCATTATCTGCAAAACATCTACCCTGAATACCCCATGTAACTCCAAAATTTGTTGTGGTTGCAGAATGTGACCACTTGAATCTTGCGGTCACAGTCCCACCATCCCAACTTTTAGGCATAAGTGCAGAAAATTGTGCATATTCAACTGTAGCTGTATCAAAGTCCATTGAAGAAATCATAACATCATTTGTTGCAAGTTCAATTTCTTGAAAAGATGGACCATTGGTTATATTTTTAACCATTGAAGAAGCACCAAACCAAGCGGTTTGTTTTCCAATTGGTGTTTGTGCATTTAAAGCAGTTTGTGTTAATGTTGATACTGGTTTGGCAGCATCAGATGTGTTATTCACATTACCTAATTCCAGAGTGGTTCTTGCTGTAGCTGAATTAGCATCATCTATTAATGATCTACCAAAAACACTAAGAGTTGCTAATGCAGCTGTTCCAGAACCAGTGAAATATGGTATCGTATTATTTGCACTTACTAAACCAGCAATAGCGCTAAGTTCTGCATCTTGTGCTTGTACCGAAGTTCCGATATCCGTATTTGCAATAAAATAAGTAGCATGTTGACCATCAAGTAAATCAGCATCAAGACCAGAACCCGTACCATCATTACCAGCATGCCATACAGTATTACCAGCTATTGTAGCTGATGTAGTGATAGTTGCAACATTAACACTCAATACTTGTGTTACAGTTGCATTAGCAGAAAATACTGGATCAATTAATGTTGCATATTCAGTAGGATCAAAATCAGAAACAGCGGAAACTGTAATAGTACCAGTAGAATTGTTTAGATTTGCGTAATAGGTTCCCTGTTGACCATCTAATAAATCTGCATCAAGACCAGAAGAAGCTCCATCATTACCAGCATGCCAAACAGTGTTTCCTGCTATTGTTGCAGATGTAGTGATAGTTGCTGTATTACCTATTAATGTATTAGCAGTAAATGCTCCAGTGATAGCAGCATTACCAGTTGTAGTGTTTGAATCTGTTGTTAATATACTTGTTTTAAGTGAATCGATTAATGAATTTGTTCTAACAACAAAAACAGAAAATGTATCAGTTGAAATATCCACATTTGAATATGAAATTGTCATTTAGTTAATAATTCCTCTAATTTCCTTAATCGATTTTCCAAAGTCTCTATTTTAGACACCATATTTTTATTATTTAATTTCGCTTTTTTGTATCTATCTAAACCGGAAGTATCGGTACTTATGATAGCTCCCGGATTAGTATTACTTCTTTCTAAGTATTTATGGTTCATATTACACCTGTAGACATATTGCACGAATATCATGCACATGTGGAACCAATGCCTTTGAAGATGATAAGAACACTACCTTAATCATAAAGCTCTTATAACCAATAAACACACTTCCTGTAGAATTTGTATATTGCATAATATCAGGATTTGTGTAAGCAGCATAAGTAACCGGAGCCACACTTGGAATTGTAAATTCATATTCACGAATATCCCCTGAATTTGATGCACTACCATATATCAATGAACCGGAATCCATTGTTAATTTAGTCCAAACCTTATCATCAATACTATCGTAATCTTCACCATTCAGGAATTTACCATAAACTTCGATATCACTTCCAACTGGTCTCCATGCAGATAACCATACACGCAAGTCTTCAGCATCTTGACTTTCAGCCAATGTGATTTCCTTAGAAACATATCGTGAAAGCGCATTACCATAGCGAGTTGATTCATCAGTATTATCATTATTAATTAGATTTTCAATACCATATGAAGATTTACGTCTCATATCCAATACAGGTGAAACCCAATCAGATGCAGTTGAAAGTGATATATTATAAAATGAAGATTTAGCTGAAGACATATTATCAACTTCATTTGACTTACTTACGAACATACGCATTTTATCAGTTCGTTCATTATCACTTTCAGGAGTTACTTTAACAAAACTCGCATCAGTAATATAACTTGTATCAGTTCCCTTATAACCATAAGATATTGAAGTATATGCAGGAGTCATACTTGCATATCTAGGAACAATAACTGAATATTGTTTATTAAGAATAGAATCAATAGTACCAGATGCAATTAATGTATTAGCATTAAATGTTGTTTCACCAGCATTATATTGACGGTGTATTTGAATATCAGTGTTAGCAGTAAAGCCACCCGTAGACTGATTAAGTATAAGTTCATTTATAGCTTCATCATTTCTTTGAATATAGGCAACTGGATCAGAATTAGCCATAAGTAAACCACCTGTAGAGTTAGCTGTATATACAATATCTCCAACCTCTACACCAATTGAAGAGTTCGCTTTTGTTAATCCATCAATTGAGATATAATCATCCGCTTCATTTTCAAATACTGCAGTACCAGTACCTACCGTGAATGATGCACGATAGATATTGAATTTAATATCCTCTGTTTGTAATGCAGTCCAAGTGTTCATGTTAGCAGAAATAAAGCTTACACCAATATATGGATTAGAGAAAACTTGCTGTGAAGTTGCTACATCAGTTCCACCCAATTCAGCCATCCAAATTGTGTATTCAGGAGAATCCCCATCAGGTTTAACCATGAATGCATAGTAAGTATCTTTTTGCAATGCAATAACATCATCAAAATCAAATACAGTTTCTGTAGATGCAGTAGCTGAAGTGTTAACATCAGCTGAAGCCATGTATTTCTTTGCAATTATCTTTTTAGTGTTAGGAAAACCATTTTCCATTTCAGCTAGATATACAGTAACACCCAATGTTGGGTCTTTTGTTTTAAAGTATACACCAATCTTATCAATAAACACTGTAGTTGAGGCTGGAGAAGTAACCAAGAATGATTGTGAAATAGGATCACTATCTCCACCACCCGAAGCCTGATTTGTTGCCCATACCCAACTTGGTTGTGTTGTTGGGAATGTAACAGGAATCGCCACACTTGAAGTAGTGGTTGAAATATTTGTTCGAGTAATAGTATCAGATGTACTAGAAATACTTGCACTTGAAGTAGTGATATTTGTTTCTTGTGTTGTAACAGACATCGAACTAGCAGTATAAACTGCACGTGCACTAGAAAGAATTGCATCTGTACCAATTAATAGATCATCTACATTAGCAATAATAAATTCACGATCACCAACTCTATATGAAGAATCTGGAATACGGAACACACCATAGATTGTACCAGAGGAATCAGATACTAGAGTAGTTCCCCATGCTGAATCACGAGTAATAATTCTATTTTCTTGACCTTCCAACACATTAGCAACACCTGATAGAGTACCAGTTGCAACATGAGCATCAACATTATCTCTTTCAAAGAAGGCATGCATTTCAGTATCTGGTTTAAGACCATAAACAATGAATGCAACTTCTCTACTACGCATATATGGATTAAGTGATATATCCGTAACATAAGAACCTAAGTCATATGACTGTGATAGTACATCAACATCAATACCCAAAACATCTTGAGATTGTGTTGTTGCAGTTGTAGTAGTCGAATTATTAAAGAATCCATTATTATCAGTTGTAGTATTGGTATCTACATTAATTGTTCTCCATTCACCAAAGTTAGATGCAAAAGGACTAGATGCAAAATCTTCCCATGGTGATGCTAAATCAATATCGATATTAACAGCTGGATCAGCGGTTTCATCTTTATAATGATCATATTCAGGATATAGTGTCATAGCACCACTCCACTTCCAAATACTCTCAGTACAATTACGAACCTTTGTAGCATATATTTGACTAATATAATCAGTAGCAGTATAAGGACGAGTTACTTTATAACCAGATACTTGAACATTTGCTGATGTATTACTATATTGGAAATCAATAGCATGTTTATTATAGTAAGGACGAGCCAATTTATATTTTGGATCAATAGCAATTCTATATTCAAAATCATTTACACGACCAAATGAGTGTGAAGCAAAAGGTTCTACAAAGAAACCATTTTTAAATCTATCTAATCCTGCAGCATCAGGAATAACAAGGTCTTTTGTTTCTTGTTCCAATAGATTTAATGCTGTATAATATTCAAGAGTTTTAAGTCTTTTATCTATAACCCCAATATCACGCATAGTATAACGTTTATTATAACTAAGGCTTATTTTAGTTTTTAGATTAGAGCGTGAATATGCAGCACTTTCTCTACTTGTAAGTGAAGGATAAGCAGGAACACTAATATTAGCAATTACCATAGAGTCTTGTGGTGCAATCGGTGTTACTGGATTTTGATTAGCTTCACCATAAGTAACAACTAAATCACCGCCTTGTGTGATAGATAATAAGTCTTTACGTGGCAGATAAAATTCTACATCTGCTTGGAAGTTAGAATCAGGTTCTGGAATATATGAACCAGTACTAGCCATAATGAAACTTGAGTTAGATGCAGCTGGATTCTCTGTAGCAACACCAACTGAAGTAGCAGTGTTTGCAGTATTATATTTTTGTGGTCTAAAGTCAATTATTGAACGTGCATCCACACCATTAATTAATGGAATATCACCAATTTCGTAATTTGTTGAATTTGCTGTATCACCATCATCCTTAATTGGATATGAATCTACTGAGAAGAACCCGGCACCCGTAGTATTATTTGCAACAAAGTGATCAAGTTCAATTAATAGCTTAGTAGAAGCAGTAATATTTGAAGCATAATTTGGATTAATTACAAGCTTGGAATGATCATATGCAGCTGAAGTTTGTCCATTATCCAAGTAGAACCAACTTTTTCTATCAGGATTAGTAACATCATATGTAGCACCCGTATAAACAGCTTTAATTTTTGTAACATCCACAAGACCTAAATTATATGGTCCAGTAACACCAGCTGTATTAGCATCGATTTTAACATAGGTAGATTTCTTGATATCTTTAGTTGTTGCAACCGCAGCAGTACGTAGTACAGGAACATTGGTATAAACAGTTTGCGTTCCAGAGTCTATTGCAAGATCAGATGATACAGTAAATTGAGTATTTGAAACAATTTCCATAGAACCAGCTGTAGAGCTAGTATCAATTACATAACCTTGCGGCCAATATTTTTGAAATGCTGCACCAGAAGCTGTTGTGGTTGCATTGATTGTCATGCTAGTATTAGATGCAATAGCAGTAATCAATCTTGTGTCACCTGTACCCGGTACACGAATATAATCATTCACTGCAAATTCAGTGTCAAATAATGTTGCAACACCTGTAACAGTATTTGCAGAAACTGAAATTGTTCCTGTTTGGTTAGCACTATAAGCTTCAGTAGATAATGAAATATCATATTTTAATTCATTGGTATCAGAAAGAGTTCCAACTGATGCATTTAATTTTTCATTACCACCAGCATATGGAGTATTCAATGTGAATGATATAAACCCATTGGCTTGTAGAGTACCAGATACTGTATCTCTGAAAATAAATTGTGTATCATTAACACCACCTGAATCAGTAAGTCTTTTGATAGCAGAAATACCAGTATCAAAGGTTAATTTATTTCTTGAAGAATCTCTTACAACAGATGCACCATTATCTAAAACAATATCAGCTTTAGCTTTACCATATGTTCCATTGATATAGAATGATTTTGCATCAGCAGAAAAAGATTTTCCAGAAGCCATACTAATATTAAATAAGTAAAGTAGATATTGAGCATCACCAGTTCCCTTGGTTCCACTTGAATATACTGAAGAACGAACCGAAGCAGTACCAACATTATTACCAGATGGAGCTGAACCCGCACCTGATACAGTAGATAAAGCATTTTGTGGTTCATCATAAATTGTGACTTCACCCAAATTATCAATATCAAAGTTACCCACAAACTCATCAACGATAACATAGTTACCAAAATTTGCAGTAATGATTTGAGCACCAGCTTCATCAGTTGTAGTTGCTCTTTCAACTTCGATTTTACGGGTACCAATTAATTCAACCCTGTCACCCTGCACATATCCAATACCCGGAGATGCTTCATAGTACATCAGGCTTGAATTGGATGCATGTGTTAATGATTCAACAATGAAAGGTTTTAGAACATAGTTACCAGATTCTTCATATGTTCTTTTAGCAAGCTGTTCACCCAAAATACTATAGCTACCATCTGTAATTTCTTCTACTGGAGAATTATCATTAAATTCAGCAATAGCAAAGAAAGATGAATCACTATCCAGAGTTGTCTTATCTACAGAAACAAGAACAGGATCAAGTTTAAGTCGATCAGCCCCCGGAGCAGTATCATTAGGTTCACCCAATGCATTATCCACAAGCGTTGCGTCTTGTAGATTAGTAATAATACTTTCAGTGGTTTCAAATCCAATAGAGTAATTAGCAGTATTAGTATCATATGGTTTAACTAATACTACCTGAGAACTAACCTTTGAGAAATAACCTTTTTGATATACAATACCATCGGAACAAGTTGTAGTATAAGCAGTACCAGTTGAATTGGCTGTACCATTAGCGGTTAATACACTGATAGTATCAACAATATTATTTGCATCTAAAGCACCAAGTTTAGATTGATTACCATCAAATAATGTAAGTGTTTCACCTGAAGTGAATGTAGTAATATCATTATTAGAACCATCTTTACCAGTAGTAATATAATTTAAATATACTATATTGGTTGCTGGATACTGTGAAGAGAAACCATCCTTTGATATAACCGGAACAGCCCTAATACCAGTATTGGAATAAAGCATATTATTACTAGTAAGTGAGCTAGTTGTAATTAATGTATTTGCATCAAATGTGTTAACCAGATGTACAAAATTCTGAGTTGGATTATATGTAAGAGCTACACCCTTAACAATTGACCCTTCCTTAAAAATATGATCAGAAAAACGAGAAATCTGATTCTGTAAAATTGTTTGCAACTGATTTAGTTCACGAGTTTGAACAGACTTCGCAGGCTTGAAAAGAATCTTGACAAACTTCTTGTCTTCATCATAATCATCAAAATAATTAACTGTTAGGTCTGTGGTAATTTTTGTCATATATGTGATTTTCCAATTGATAAATGTTCTATGTATTTATGTTAATTATAATATTTGGTTGTAATATTTTCAATTTTACCTAGATTTGGATAATGAAGCACTTTTTTAATATGTTTATAAGTACTTGATATCATTGAATAATATGTTAAAACTACTTTTGATATATTATTCCTGTAAGTATTTGATATCATTGAATAATAAATATGAAAAGTCATATGAATTACATCTATTTATAATTCAGGTACCTCTTGACACTGATTTGAAAATAGTCTATTGTGTATTAAAGATTGAAACAAACAGGAGAATAAACAATGGAAATTAAATCAGGAGAAACATATGATCTTGATGGAAGCAATTATAAGTATCGATGTGTTGCTACAAACAGTGATTATCAATCAATAGGATGGATTGGTACTAAGCCAGCAATTTGTATGCAAGATAAGGTATACATATGGGTTGATGGGATAGAAAATAAACCAATGATTTACAACATTAAGAAACATCCTAGACGCATATGGGTTAATGAACAGAATGGTGTGATTGTTGATCCTATATTCACTAATTTTAATTCGGCATTTGATGCATCGATTACTGCACCAGAAGGAACTAAGACAATTGAATTTGTGGAGGTAAAATAATGGCTGCAACTATTTTTCATATTTGTGTTGGTATCACCTTGTTGGTTGTATTGATTGCTGCTATAATGGATATTGTACATACACCAAAACAACCACCTATACGTCCACCAAAGAATGATAGAGATTGAGAGATTATGTCTTTATAGCAAGTGATGAAAATGAACAGCTTCAACAGAATGTAGATTGTTTCATTGAAGCCGATCATTCATTCTCTGAATTGCTTGCTGCGATAAAAGAGGGTTATTTGGATTACGTATCAGAAGTAGATGCTGAAGATAAAGCAATGGCTGATTCAGACCTTGCAGCCACACGATATTATGAAGGTGTGGGTCGTATGGATGCCACTCATTTTGAAAATCAAATGGACTTGGAACGTCATGATGCAGAATTTCCAAATGGTTATTGTTAATAAATCAGGAGAATTAAAGTTTAGGGTTGGTTGGTGTAATTGGTAAACACGCTGCCTAGATAGTTTACTATCAAAGCGGTCTCTTCTTGGTTCAAATCCAAGACCATCTCTATTAATAAAGGAATTTAAAATGACTATTAAGTTTGGTATTAAAAATAGATTCACAAATGAAGTTATGAACACAACTGAGATTGATTGTGATGCATCTACATCACAATCAATCAAACTTGGGTTGGCTGTTAAATGGGTAATTAAAAATGGTGGCGATCTGAG
>Ga0099847_1000906_pt1 | contig 10224 bp, 6 predicted proteins | sample CB_VirMetaG_2_FD_78178 | JGI IMG/M metagenome (GOLD analysis project Ga0099847, IMG submission 78178) | Freshwater to marine saline gradient viral communities from Chesapeake Bay - CB_1504_2 Viral MetaG | ecosystem: Environmental > Aquatic > Marine > Coastal | place: USA: Chesapeake Bay...
GTTTAACTTAGACAATAGTATAAACCAAAAAAGAGAATTGTTTGCAGTATCTTCTGACACTGTTGAATCATCATATTAAAATATTATGGAAGAAGTTTTAAATATATTATACGAATTTTTATTTGTTGGGCCTGATGGTGTGACCATGGGGATAGGACCTTTAGCTGCTGCAGGTATAGTAAAAGGTGTTGGATCATTGGTTGGTGGTTTATTTGGCGCTGGTAGAGCTAGAAGAGCCAGAAGAAGAGCTGCTGCTGAAAAAAGAAGGTTAAAAGGTGAACTAAACAGTTTAGAAAAAAGCAGGCAAAAAATAGTAAACCCATATTCAAACACAAAAGATTTAAGTTCATTAGCTAAAGATCTTAGTGGTAATTTAAGTAATCCATACGGTAATTTAAGTGTTTCTACAGCTGGTGCAGCTATGCAAGTAGAAGAAGCTGACATTGCTTTGGCTAATACATTAGATACATTAAGAGCTACAGGTGCTAGCGCTGGTGGAGCAACCGCTTTAGCTCAAGCTGCTTTACAAAGTAAAAAAGGTGTTGCTGCAAGTATAGAACAACAAGAAGCTGCTAATGAAAAACTAAGAGCGCAAGGTGAACAGTATTTACAACAAGCTCAAATACAAGAACAAAGAAGATTACAAAACGTAGATATTCAAGAAGGCAGAAGAACACAACAAGCTGATGCTATGGGTAAAACATTTATGTTTAACGCTCAAGAAAGAAGAGAAGATAGTAAAATTGGATACACAAGACAACAAATAACAGGTGCACAACAAAGAGAAACTGCCGCATATAATCAAGGTACAAAAGCTATGATGGGTGCAATTGGTGGTTTAACACAAATTGGTGCGGTTGGTGCTGCCGGTGGTTTTAAATCATATGATGCAGCTAATCCAATGTCTGATGAAACAAGTAAAGCGTTAACAGCCTTAATATAACAAACTATGGCATTAAAAGAAAAACTAATAGAAAACAAAAAAACCAACGAGCAGATTAAGTTTGCTATATCAGAACAACAATCTAGACTTTCTTATGAACTTGGTTATAGTGATAGTAAGGTAGAGCCTATTGATTATGCATCTTTGTTTGATCCTTTTATAAACAATATGCAGATATGCAACTAGCACTTACAAATGGTACTAGTGAAAATCCTGTATATGACAGAAAGTTTAGCGATTTAATAATGGCTAGTGTTGAGAACATAAAAGTTAGTTTAGAAAACATGCTTGGTAATACCGAGGTTTGGAATGAAATGGTACAAAGCGCAGGTTTAATGGGTGGTCTTGATTTAATGGGTACACCTGTAAGTAGATTTTTAGCTTTAAGCATATTAAATGGAGATCTTGGAGGTAAAGTAGATATAAAAGCAGTTGATGGTGATATAAATAAACTAGCTTGGGAAATATATGAAAAAGACGGTTCGTTTGTTGAAAGAATATATTTAAATAAACTCAATGAGTTGTCGGAAACTCAAGATATGTTTGTAAGCATACCTAACACGTTAGATCAAAATGAAGGTTTTAAATTAGCTAGCCCTGAAATATTTGAACAAAAACAAGTTGGTGGTGATCAAGAAAATAAAACATTAACAGGTGGTGTTACTGAAGTTTATAGAAAAAAGAAAGCTGATGGTCAATTAGAAATAAAAACAAAAGATCTAGATGCTAACATGGTTCAAGACTTTTACATTGTAGATAAAGATTTAATAGGTAATAGTTTACAGTTTAATACTGAAATGGATAAAATAACATCTGGTTTACTTGAAGAGTTTCAAAGTTTTGATCAAGTTATAGCTTTTAACAACAATATATTAGCTGAAGTTACAGATAACTATTTACAACCAGCTAAAGCATTGAAAGATAACCAACAAAAAAGATTTCAAGAAGATTATAAAAAATGGTTTTTAGAAACACAAGTAGGAACAGAGTTTCCACTAGGTGATCCTAAACCAAAACAACAACCTAAAAGCCAAGAAGTGGTTGAAGAAGTTGATGAATTTGCTGAGTTTGTAGAAAATTAAAATATAATTTTATGCCAAGATACACGTTTAATGGTAAGACATACAATATTCCTGATGAAAAGGTAGATAGTTTTTTAACTAAAAACCTTGGTGCAGAGCCACTAAACATAAATAGTTTTTTAACTAAAAACCTTGGTGCAGAGCCACTAAACATAAATAGTTTTAGCGATGTTCAAACAACTGAAGAAAAAGAACAACAACAAGAGCAAGATACTGTTAATCAACAAGCTGTAGAAACTAATAATCCTGATAATATGGTTTTTGGAGATTTACCAGGACAATATGGTTTATCTAATATAGAACAAGGTGCTTTTGGCCAACAAGCTAATTATTTTGTACCAACAAAACCCAGTGTACCAGAGATAAAACTAGAAGAGTATGTTTCTAAAGCAAAATTAGATCCAGAAAAATTAAATAAAAAAATATTTGGTGAAGATTATGATAAATGGAAAGCGTTTCAAGAAGCTGAATCTGAAAGCGATTTAACACTTGATCAAGTAAAAGAAGTTAATAATAGTGTTAACGAAATATTTAAACTAAATGAAGACGGTAGTGTTAATAATGTTGATTTAAATCCTAAGAATTTAAGAGATCAAGATTATTATGATGAACAAGTTAAAGGTGATGATTACGAGGCTTTCGGAATTGCAGCGGGTCTTAGTGAATTAATTGATGATGTAGGTGATTTATTCCGTAGTGAAGATATTGCGTTAGATTCAGAGTCACAAGACAAAATAGATACTCAAAAAGATTTTATAAAAAAAGCAAAAGAAAAATTAAAATTATCTGATCCTAAAAAAGAGTTTACGGAGCAAGAAATATTAATGGAAGCTCGCAAGCTTTATACAGATGATTTAACTGTAAAAAAATATAAAAAAAATGTTGTTGATAATATTATAAAAGCTAAAAACTCAGATGGTAAATATGGTTTAGGTATGCCAGAAGAACAGGAAGAGTTAAGCGAAATGTATGATATGTTAAGCGGAAAGATGGAAAAAGCATCTGCTGAGTTAACAGTTACAAGTAAAAATGCTGCTAATAATATAAATTTAATAAACAAAAAATTTGAAAAATTAACAAAGAAAAAGCCTGAAACAACAGAAGAGTACTTACAATTAAAAATTGATTTAGAGAAACTAGCTAAAGAAAGAAATAAACACATGGCTGTGTTAGAGCAAAATCAATTAGATAATGAGTTTATTGTAAATAATGTAGAAGAGATAGCAGAGTATGGTAATTTAATAGGTAGAAACCATAACGGAATAACTCAATTAGGCGGTTTACTTGGTGCGTCTGCTCTTGATTTAGGAATAAATATAACAAAATTTGCTGATAAATTTAGTACTAAAAATATAGTTAAAAATATAATTTTACCAGCTATGAGTTCTGCATTGCCAGAAAAGTTTGGTCCAGCTCAAATGGCTGTTAATGCTTTAGCAAAAGCTAGTCCTGAATTTGATAAACTATGGAATGATGAAGATAAGTTTGATGAATTATATGGTTATAGTGATTATTTAAGATCTGCTGTAGCTGAACCTATATCTTATGATGATATAAATGGTGCTAAAGATTGGGCTAATTGGGGTTTACAGTTTGCCGCTACTCAAGGTCCTCAAATAGGTCTTATGGTTCTTGCACCACAAGCTGCATTACCTTTATTAGGTGCCGCTTCAGGTGGTGGTAAGTTTAGATCTATGGAACTTGAAATGAAAGATGGTGCCACTTATTCACCTTGGCAAATGTATGGAGGTGCTTTAATGACTGCGGGTGGTGAAATTTTATCTGAAAGATTAACTTTAGGCCAATTAAAAAGATTAAAAGTAAAAAACATACCAGTAAATAAAGTTAAAACTAGTTTTACAGAAGGATTAAAGAAAAATATTTTCAATTTTAACAAAGCCAAAGCGCTTGCTTTTGATGTAAATGAAGAAGGTTTAGGTGAAATGTTTGCTGGATTTTCTGAAAACTTAGCAGATAGATATATTCTTGGTAAAGATGTAAATCTTTATGATGGTTTAGAAGAGATGTACGTTGGTGGTGTATTCATGAGTGGTGTATTATTTAGAGCACCATCTATTGGTAACAAAATGTTAGCGCCTTTTAAAACTAAAAATTTAAACGCTAGTTTTGATGCTAACGCTGCAAGTATAATAAATTTATCTGATCAGTTAAAAAATAAAAATCTTGATCCAAAAACAAAAAATATAATAGAAACTAAAATAGATGACTTAGTTGTTGCTAATTCAGAAATAAGAGTTGATCAAGCTATGTCCACTGATTATTTAGCTCCAGAACAAAAGTCTGAATTAATAAGTATACATAAAAAAGAGTTTGATAACAATAGATCTATTGAAATAATAAGAGCAGATAATAATTTAGATGGTGCAGCGAAAAGTGAAATAATCAATGGCTTAGAGTTTGAAAATGGTAAGCTTTCACAAGAAAGAGATGCTATAATGGAACCAGCTATTGAAGCACATTATAAAGCTACTACTGAAACTATACAAGACATGGCTCAAGATATTGATGGAGTTAGTGTTACAGAAATAGAAGATGTAAGTAAAGAAAATATAGAAAGACAAAAAAGAAATAATCAAAAGCTATCTATGGCAAAAGACTCTGATTCAGTAGAATTAGAAGACATGTTAGATCCTAACTTACCTGGTTCATTTAATCCAGAAACAGGTGAGATAATAATAAACAAAGCCGCTGCGCTTAAAAACAAACAGGTAAATGTTGCTGCTCATGAGTTTTTACATGGTATTATGGCTCAGACCTTTAAAGGTAACCCTGCTGCACAAAAAGCTTTTGGTAAAAGTGTTTTATCTGAATTAGGTAAAATAGAAGGTATAGATACATCTAAGTTTGCTAGTAGAATAGATCAATATCAAAGAGCTGTAGAAGCTGGTAAAATAAGTGAAGCAGATGCTTATGAAGAAGCTATGAACTTATTAGGTGATGCTATAGCTACAAAAGATATTAAATTACCTGAAACTTTTTTAGGAAAAATAGGTAAACTAATTACTGATGCAGCTGGTAAATTAGGCTGGCAAACTAAATTTAATAAAGGTAGTGATGTAGTTAGTTTTGTTAAAAACTTTCAAAAAGATATTAGCAAAGGTAAATTAAGTACTCAAACATTACAAGTCGCTAAAGAAGGTGCAAAAGGTAAATTAACTAAACCAGCAACTCAAACTAAAACAACAACTAAAGCTAGTTTACCTACAGTTAAAGGTGTAGATGCTACACAAGTTGAAACAATGGTTGGTAAAGTAGCTAATAGAGCTGTTGCAAAATATTATAGAGGTATACCTAAAAACATAAGAGAAAAAGCTGGATTAGATAGAGCAACATATTTAGATAGTGCTAAAACAGAGTTAGCTGAAATTGCACAAAAATATGATCCAACTAAAAAAGATAAAGACGGTAATCAAGTTTCTTTTGATAGATATATGGCTAACACAGGTATGCAAAGATTAAATGCTTTAGCAACTAAACTAGGTGTTGAATCATCAGAACAAGGTGTTACACAGAGTTTAGATAGTCCACAAGCACAACAAGTTGCGGATACTACAACAGAAACAGAAACAACTCCAGATACTAAGCCTATAATTGATGTAATGAATTTTGCTAAAAAAGCTGATCCATCAATTGATGTAAAACAATTTGAAAAAAATTTTACAGATGGTGTAAACAAACTAGCACAAGAAAAAGGTATTGATATAACTAGTCCTAACTTAACATCTAAACAATTACAAGCTATAACACCTTATGACGTTTTAGCAAAAGCCATAGGTATACCTGCAAATAAATTATCTAATGCTGCAGACAACTTATCTAAGTCTGAATCTTTAAAAGCACAAAGAATATTACTAACTGCTAAACCATTTATTAAAAATGTAGTTTTAGGCCAAGCTAATAAACAAGTACAAACTGTTGCGTCTAAAAAGAAAGGTGGTAAACCTGTAAAAGTAGGTGGTGAAAGTTTAGGTCTAGGTAGAAACATATTAAATACATTTTTTAATCCACCTAAAAGAGTTGGTAATAATTTAGTTAGAACTCCTAAAAAGTTTGATAACAAGGTTTACGATGCCGCTATAGGTATTAAGGATGGTAAGGTTGATCCTAATTATGTTCCTAGAGCTTCTGAGTCACAAACAATAAAAGGATTGTTAAAAGGTGTTGCAGAACAGATGGCTAACAGAGGTGCTAGAAATATAATTGAAACAAAACCTCAAGTTAGTAGAACTATTTTAGCTAAAGCTAATCTTGAAAGAGGTAAATCTAAACTAATGTTTAGTTTAGCTAATGATGCTAATTTATCTAAAAAAGATGCAAGAGATATAGTAGAAAATATTTTACAAGATTCAGCTAAAAACATGGATATTTTACAAGGAACTCCTGAATTTGTAACTGAAGTTTTAAGATTAGCTGAAAAAGGAATTAAAGGAACTATATATGAAGCTCAAAATATAGCTGTAGCAATAGATGTTTCTAAAAAAAATCCTGCTTTTAAAGTATTAAGTATAACACCTCCAAAAAGTTCATTTGATCCAGACTTTAAGTCAACAATAGAAGGCACACCTTGGAATGTAGAAATAAAAATGACCAATGCTCAATATAGTAGTTGGACAATAAATGATGTTGATATAAATACTGGTAAAGTAACTATAAAAAAATCTAATGGTTTGCCAGATGCTGTAATAGAAAAAATAAAAAATTTAGACTTTAAAGGTTTTCAAGCTGCTGCTGCTAAATATGGAGTTACAATGAATAAAATTGGAGATCCTATACCAGCTAAAGTATATGATCAACTAAAAGCTGAAGGAGCTTTAAGATTAATTAGTTTTGATGATGCTAGTGGTTCTTTAGGTTTAAATTTTGGAAATGTTGGTGATGTTTACGCTGCTAAAAAAATACCAGTACACGATATACAGTTTCAAGGTTTAGGAACTTTTAACATGGGTCAAAATAATATTTATAATCTACCAGACATTAGTAAACAACCTTTAAATGCTTATATAAGACCAGGTGTGACGGGTAAAAGCAAAGGAACTGCTAAAATAACTATGAGAGTTGTTCCTCAGGCTATAAAAGGAGTAACATTTAATGTAGTAGAATCAGATGTAAGTTTAGATAATGCAGAATCTTTAAATAATTTTATAAAAATAGCTCCTTCTATACAAAAAGCAAACAATACAATAAAAAAAGGTCAAGATGCTTTAGCTAAAAACCCTAAACTAAAACCTTCATTACCAGATACTGTTCAGTTAGATGTGGATATAAACAATATAATTAGCGATACTAAAGGTATTGATGCAAGAAAAAGGTTTTCTGATATTGTAGCTAAAAGACGTGGCGCAGGGGTAAGAAACTTTAAATTAATTGCTTCAGGTGCTCAGGATTTTCAAGGTTTAATGTATGATTTATATGGTAAAGGTAGAAAAGGTGAACAACAACAAAAATGGGTACAAGATAATTTAGTAAAACCATATCAAAAAGGTATTGCAGATATAGACAAGTATAGGCAAGCTTTAAAAAATGATTATGCCACTTTATTAAAACAAAATCCTAAAGTAGCTAAAAAACTAGGTAAAATTGTACCAGGTACTGAGTTTACTTTTGATCAGGCTTTGAGAGTTAATCTTTGGACCAGAGCTGGTTTTGAAATACCAGGTTTATCTAAACGTGATATTAAAAAATTAAATAGTGTTGTTACAAATGACCCTCAGTTAAATTTATTTAACGACTCAACTCTATTAATTAGTAAAAGAGATAAATGGGTTGAACCTAGTGCTTATTGGGATTCTGAAAGTTTAATATCTGATTTAAATAATTTAACAAACAAAGTTGGTAGAAAACAATTTTTAGCTGAATTTATAGCAAACTCTGATGTAATATTTTCTAAAGAAAACCTAAATAAAATGGAAGTTGCTTTAGGTACAAATTGGAGAGAAGCAATGGAAGACTCATTGTATCGTATGAAAAATGGTACTAACAGACCTTCTGGTACTAATAAATTAACTAATCAATTTAACAACTGGGTAAACAACTCTATTGGTGCTATAATGTTTTTTAACAGAAAATCAGCATTGTTACAAACCATATCTTCTGTGAATTTTTTAAACTGGTCAGATAACAATCCATATAAAGCTGCTTTAGCTTTTGGAAATCAACCTCAGTATTGGAAAGATTTTGCTACATTGTGGAACTCACCTAAGCTAAAACAAAGAAGATCAGGATTAAGAAAAGATGTTAATGAAGCTGAACTAGCTAATGCTGCTAAAGGTGCTTTAAACAAGCCACAAGCAATATTAAGTTATTTACTTAAAATAGGTTTTACACCAACACAGCTTGCGGATAGTTTTGCTATTGCATCAGGTGGTGCTACGTTTTATAGAAACAGACTAAATACTTATAAAAAACAAGGTTTATCAGAGCAAGAAGCTGCTAATAAAGCTTTTGAAGATTTTTCTGCAACATCAGACGTGTCGCAACAGTCAGCTGATCCTATGTTAATATCGCAACAACAAGCTAGCACATTAGGTAGATTACTTTTAGCATTTCAAAATACACCTGCTCAGGTTACTAGAATATTTAACAAAGCATCAAGAGACTTTATCAATAGAAGAGGTGATCAAAAAACTAATGTATCTAAAATGATATACTACGGTGCTATTCAAGGTATGATATTTGCTACATTGCAAAATGCTTTATTTGCTACTATACCTGGATTTAGTGATGAAGAAGATGAAGAAAAGAAAAAACAAACTCTTGATAAAAAAGGAGAAAGAATAGTTAACAGTATGGTTGACACTATGCTTAGAGGTTCTGGAGTATATGGAGCTATTGTAGCTACTCTTAAAAATACTATAATGACATATTTTAAAGAAGAGAAAAAAGATGCATTTGGTAAAGATCATAGAAATACATTATTAGAAGCTTTAAATTTAAGTCCACCTGTTGGTTCTAAGCTTAGAAAAATTAACAACGCTATAAAAGCTAAAGATTATAATAAAGAAGTTATAAAAGAGCAAGGTTGGGATATAACACTAAAAGGTAAAGTAAACCTTAGCCCTTCGTATCAAGTTGTAGCATCACTTGCTGAAGCAATAACTAACTTACCACTTGAAAGAGCGGTTGTAGAAATAGACGCTATTGTAGAAACATTAGATGCTAGAAACACTACATTTCAAAGGATAGCATTAGCATTAGGTTATAGAACATGGGATGTTGGTACTAAAAATGAAGAAAGAGATCTTGTCAAGATAGAATCTAAAGAAGCTAAAGAAAAAGCTAGAAAACAAAAAGTTATAGATGATAGAGCCGAAAGAAAAAGGCTAAAAGAACTTGAAAAGTATAAAGGTAAAACTAAAGAAGAAATAAAACAGATGAAACGTAGAGACTCTATAGTTGATACTAATAAATCTGATCAAGTAAAATCTTTAATAAATCTAGGTTTAACTAAAAAAGAAATAAAAGAGCTTAAATACGAAGATGATAGAGTTAATAAAATAATTGAATTAACAAATAAATAATATGAAATTATGGAAAATTGTCCTTTTTGTTCTAGCTGCTATTGTAAGTAGTTGCGGAACACACACTAAAAAACCTAAAATACAGATAACTCACGTGTTAGCTGTAACAGAGCAAGGTGACACCTTGAGATTACCTATAAACATGATTAAACCAAATGTTTATTATAATATTGTATCGTATCCCAGTTATCCTAGATATTATAACAACTGGTACAATGAAGGCTATTACAGACATAGGAGTGAACCTATTTATGTACCTAGCAATAACAATTCTAATAACAATAATAACAACAATAATAGTAAGGGTAAAGCTGAATCTAAAGATATATCAAGATTAGATGTCAACAACTCTAAACTGAAAATGAAAAATTAAATGGCTCAAAAAATTTCAGAAAACACAGAGGTACAACTAGACTTAAAAACAATTGGTATGCTAGTTGCAGGTGCAGTTAGTTTAGCTGCTATGTACTTTACTTTGCAAAAAGATATTGATCTTGCAAAAGAACTACCTAAACCAGAGGTAAGTAGAACAGAATACGATCTTAAAGATGAGCTAGTAAGATCTACTATCATGGACATTGACGAAAAAGTTCAAGACAATAGTGAAAAGCTAGATAAAATCGACGACAAACTGTTCACAATTATAAACAACAAATAATCA
>Ga0099847_1000910_pt1 | contig 10186 bp, 7 predicted proteins | sample CB_VirMetaG_2_FD_78178 | JGI IMG/M metagenome (GOLD analysis project Ga0099847, IMG submission 78178) | Freshwater to marine saline gradient viral communities from Chesapeake Bay - CB_1504_2 Viral MetaG | ecosystem: Environmental > Aquatic > Marine > Coastal | place: USA: Chesapeake Bay...
CCCATTCGATCCTGCTAAACCACTTGATCCATTAGTACCTGTTGAACCACTTGTTCCTGATAATGCACTTTCACCTTGTGAACCTGCTAGACCTGAAGAACCAGCTGAACCTGAAGATCCTGAAGAACCTCCTAAACCAGAAGTACCATCATTTCCTGTTGAACCGCTTGAACCAGCAGTTTGGCTTAAACCACTAGCGCCTGCTAATCCACTTGATCCGTTTGAACCTGTAGAACCTGAAGTTCCACTTAATGCACTTTCACCTTGTGAACCTGCTAAACCTGATGAACCATTTGAACCACTTGATCCTGAAGTTCCTGATAATACACTTATTCCATTTGACCCTGCTAATCCTGAAGAACCATTTGAACCACTAGATCCTGCTGTTCCTGCTAAATTACTTTCCCCGTTTGATCCTGCTAAACCTGATGAACCAGCTGATCCTGAAGATCCTGAAGAACCTCCTAAACCACTGGTCCCATCATTACCTGTTGAACCGCTTGATCCTGCTGTTGCACTTAAACCACTTGCCCCAGCTAAACCACTTGATCCGTTTGAACCTGTAGAACCTGAAGTTCCACTTAAATTACTTTCCCCATTCGATCCTGCTAAACCACTTGATCCATTAGTACCTGTTGAACCACTTGTTCCTGATAATGCACTTTCACCTTGTGAACCTGCTAGACCTGAAGAACCATTTGTACCTGTTGAACCTGAAGTGCCACTTAAAGCACTTGCTCCTTGAGAGCCTGCTAAACCACTTGACCCATTTGTACCCGTAGAACCTGAAGTTCCACTTAGAGCACTTGCTCCTTGTGAACCTGCTAGACCTGATGATCCTGCTGAACCACTTGAACCTGCTGAACCTGACTCTCCTGATAAACCATTACTACCAGTAGTACCACTTTCACCACTTGAGCCTGTACTTCCAGTTTCACCACTTAATCCTGATGAACCAGTTGAACCTGATGTTCCTGAAATTCCTGATGTTCCTGATGAACCTGCTATACCACTTGTACCACTAGATATTTCAACATATCCTATTTTTCCTGAACCTGTAGCATATGTTAATAAAAATGGAAAGTCTTGTATTGGAGCTGATTCTATTTTGAATTCATCTCCTGTTCCGCTTACATCAAAAGTACTACTACCTGTTACTGCAAATCCTCCAGGTACGCCTCCAACTGATCCTGTAATTTGGGCTGATCCCGAAAATGGAAACCCTGCACCACTACCAATTCCACCATCAGCTAATGTAGGACCTACATATTGGTATACTGATAAAGAACAAGCATCTCCAGTGTTTGGGGCAACTGTATTATTTACGAATTGTATAACACCTGTTTTATAATCAAATTGATAATTAGCAGCATCTTGCTCTATACCATTTACTGTAACTGTTACATTATAACCAGGTGTACCATTTCCTGCTGGTACATTATCTTCAGTATTTTTAAATGTTAAATTAGCATTTGAGTATTTTGGAGATAAAAAGCTAGTTTGTTGTCCTGGTTGTATAATTTGTGGGGTAACAGCTATTGTAGGATCATGACCTGATCCTGATATAAAGAAGTAAACTTCAGTTTTACTACCATTAACAACCGATGATGGTGTTAATCTATGTTGGTAAAAATATTTAACAATATCAACACTTGCAGATTGAAGGGTTGATTCATTTTGTAAACTACCTGAGTAAGGTAAATTACTTTGAGGAACATAATCTTCTCTAATATAAACATCACCAGCATTAATGTCGAGAGTTCTTGTGAATGCCTCCTGAGCATCAGTACTCTGCTCCATTGTATATCTCTTACTCTGGAGTAATCTATTCGACTTTTTTGTTTTATCTAATGCCATTCTATATCTTTATTCTTTTACGTAATCGTTATATTAATATCATCAATAGGAGATGGATCACCTTTATATCTTATTATAACTATCAAATCCTGTGTGAACTGATCCAAAGTCATTCCATTTCCGTTTAATAAAGGAAATTCATAACTTGTATTAGTACCACTACCTCTTACTGTTCCTGTTTTACAGGCATATAAATCAATAGGATCACTAAAAGGATTTTTAAAATTATCATTAGTCATACCTATTTGTAAAGCATCCCCTACCGTTACTGAGGGATCGAAAATTCTTGGGTTAGAATAAGCTTGTGCTCCTGAACCTGAGAATAAAAATGCTACTGAAATACCATTAGATGTACTACTCCAATTATTTAAAGCCGCTCCAAAACTAGCAGTTACATCACTAGCTCCAGTAGTTAAATCTCTTTGAAATGCCCTAGCATAATATTGATACGTATTTGCACCAGAATTTGCTGGTGTCCAATAACCATATGTTCCTCCAGGAGTTACTAAATATCCCGGTTTTATTTGTAATTCTAAGGGTTGTTGAACATACTCTGCATACACTCCTGTTGCCAGTTTTGTTCCACTAGCATATGATCCTGTTAATAAATCATCATTAATTACTATTCTATAATCTTCTCCTGAAAATTGTTCTGTAAATACTGTATTACCGGATGTTCCTGTTAATGTACCACCATCATACCCTTGAGCTCTACCATAGTAACCCATAGAACCTGATAGCACATTTTGTCCATATGTGCCTGGGTCAAAATAAGCATAATTACTAGTAAATACAGTACTTAACGACCCCCCAAATTCTCTACCTTTTGTTGTTGTAGTAAAGGTTGTTGTGTTTAGTCCAGTTTGGTTAATATTATTAGCCCCTCCTGATCCAGCACTAAATGCTAAACTTGCTGATAGGTAAACAACATCTCCTTGACTTGGTACAGTTCCTACAGTTCTAACAACACCCCCACTAGAATATATAAAATTAGCAGTTTGAACAGTACCCCCATTTGTACTTCCATTTCTAGTTCCACCTGTTGGGTTAGATGGGGTTACTAAAGAATCTGTTTCTGTAATTGAAGCAAATGTAGGTTGTGCTGAAAATAAAGGATTAAAATATCCTGTAAGATGGACTCCTTCTTTAAAATTTGCAGTTGATTGTAGAGGTGCTCCTGAAAGTGATCTTGAGGTAACTGATAAAGATGAACTTTGTCTATTATTAAAACTTAATGTTTGAGTAAAATCACCAGTTGTTACTTCTGAATAAAATATTTCTTTATCTTTTTCATAAAAAGTAGTATAATTAGAAGAACCTGATTGTACCCCTATTGAAGATGATAACCAGTAATATCCTGTTGATTCTTTTGATGAAAATGAAATACCCCCATTATATAAATTATTTTGGAAAATAGTAGTAAATTTACCATCTTGGTATTTTATGGGCAATCCTCCAACTGTAGGTATTGCACCTATGGTTTGACCTGATGTAGTATTAAAAGGAGGGGGAGTTTTAACTAAAGTATATTGATCTTCTATTGCTGTAGTAATTGTTTTTGCTGAATTATCTGCAAAGCTTCTTCTTAATGAACCTGATGTTGTAAATGAACTACTAACTAATCCTAAATTAAATAGTTGGAAAGTAGGATCATTTGATGATGATGGAGAAGTTGTAGGACCTGATGCTAGTGATGTATATTTTATATTATAATTTGAATTATTATAAATTGGAGAAATCCCTTGAAATATAGTATTACCTGCTACTGCAAATCCTTTACCTTGTAAATATATTAAAATAGGATCTGTTGTAGATTGAGGTACATAACCTACAGGGGTTGCTGATCCATTCTGAGCAATTGTTTCAGTTATACCTGAGTAATAGCGAGCATTAGGTGAAGTATCAGGTGAAGATGCACTTAATTGTGTTGCTATAAATCTTAAAATTTCAGCTGTATCTGTATTTTGGTCATAATTATTAAATACCGATCCATCTAAATCTGTTTTCCAAGCTTTTGATGTTGGGTAACCTACATTATCCGTATAATGCCACACAGATTGGCTAAACATCATTCCATATTTAGCTACATTACCTCCTGTACCATCATTATTTGGATTTTGTGTTACGCCTATAGTAGTATACTCAGATTCTTGATAAGTACTAGCTGTAAGCTGTAATGAGGAAGTTGCAAAATATATATCTGAAGCTCCTAATAATTGAAATATTCCTGTTCCAGAACCACCTCCACCTTCAACCGTAATATCAACTTGATTGTTTCCAGCATCTGTTACACTAGCTATACCATCCCCTAAAAAATTTAAAGTTTGAACACCATTACTTATTAAAGTACTTCCACTTTCAATTGTAACTCCTGTAAATCCAGGAACATTTTGTAAGTCTATACTATGTGTTACACTACTACTTGCAAAGAAGAATTGAAGGTCAGAACCAGACAGAGAACTAGAATAGTAGAGTGACTGAAAATTGCCATCTACTTCTGCGAACGTTAACTCGGAACCTTTGTTCTGTCTTAATATTATACCCATCTAATTTTATTTATAAATATTATAAAAAACAGTATTATTGCTTGCCTCCTGTAAATTTAGTAAAATTGTTTTTTGATTTAATACTTGGTTGTGGGTTTCTTTTAGGAGGGTCTATATCATCTATTTTTTGTACTGTTTCCATATTAAATATAATTTGTGTTGGTGTATTAAATTTCTTTATTGAGTTTAATTCCTTTTGGATAGTATCAGGAACTAAATACCCATATAATTTTAATGAAAAAGTTGCTTTAACAGATCTTTCTCCTTTTTGTTCTACTTGTACGGGGGTTGCAAAGCTATCTATCCTAGCCCTAAATTGGTATCTTTCAGGATTACCCCAGTATGAGTCTGATGCATAGTTTATAGCTTCTACTATTTTATTTAATTGCTCTATATAATAAGTAGCAATAATAAAATCATAAGTAATATTGACATAATCCGGAACTACTACAGCATAATTAACTTTATCAGGTCTTTTATTATTTAAAATAGAAAAATTATCATAAGCATTATTAATACTATATTGTTTTTGGAAAATACTTACATTTTGAGGATTATTAGCATCTAACTTATTAGCTATATTTCTAACCTTTTCTATATTATTACGTTTAAATGTAATTAAAGGTAACATAATTTTACCTTTTTTATCTCTATAATATCCATCTTTTTGAACTTGTTTCCACCTTTCAGGAGAACCATAAATAAAAGGTACTTGTTGTACTGCCCCATTCTGGATTACTGTAGGTTTAATTACTTCTTCCATATAATAAGCAATAGCTTCATCTATATCTTTAATTCCTAAAGTAAAAGGTTTTGTAGTATCATCTCTAAATGAAATTTGTTCTCCTCTATTTGGAACATTAGCATCATTTGGGTTGCCAGTATCTGAAAAACCAGGAGACCCTACAGGTGGATTGTAAGGTTCAATTTGAGAATTTAATATTTCTCTTTGGGTTTTTGGAGTTGGTATTTTTCCTCTTTTAGCCATTTAGTGATGGGTTTGAATTATTTCCAGTATACAATCTTTCTTGTGTAATACCAACCTTATCAGCTGGTACATAATGTGTTTCTACAATAACTGAAATTGAAGAACCAAAGTTTTCTAATCCTGGGTTTTGTAGTTGAGGTGAATTTGGATAATCTGGATTTTTACCCATAAAGTATTGATTGGCATTTACATTATCTACTTCATAATATCCTTCATTATATAGAATTATATCTCCAACTTCAGGAACTAAATCAGCTCCATATTGGTAGTTTGTAGGGGCAAAATCTAAATTAAATTCTTCCATCTTACCTAATAAATCATCTCTTAAAAACTTAAATGTAGCACCCCATGTAAAATCTGTACCTAAATCTGTTTCAGGAAATTCTTCATTTGATCTTTCAATAAGACAATTTAATAAAACAGGACCCATATAGAATTTTTCCTCAGCTGCCTCTCCGTATATGTTTACTTTAGTTTCTTCTAATTTAAACTTATAAAAAGAGCACTGTTGAGTAATGACATCTGCCATTAACTCTCTATTTAGGTGTCTAAATAAACTTATATCTCTTGCTCCTCCAAATAATGCCATATTATCCTATATAAATGGGAAATGGAACCTTGCCTAATTCTTTTTCAATAAAATCACTTTCGGCTGCTCTTCTTTCCAATAATTTTTCTCTTGATGTTTCCCCTAAATAAGCTCTTAACCTATCAATTAGTCTTTCTTTTTCTCCAGTGGCTGCTGTTATTAAATCATTTGCATTTAATGTTACATTATCTCCAGGTATTGGAACTACTTGATATTTACCTCTAACATACCCTAACATTTCTTTACACAAAGCTAAAGCATATTCAAATATCCAACTTCTGCCGATAGAATTTATATCATCATAGTTTGGGTTTGTATAAGGTACATCATAAATATTAGAAATAGTACTACTACCCCCTACTACAAAAGATGCTGATGATCTTTCTGAGTTGAGAATATATTCAAAATATAATTTAGGGACTGATCCATCGGGTATTGGGAATATTCTTAAATTATTATCATGCATTTCAAAAGAGTAATTAGCTCTTCTAACCATATCATTAAATTCGATTTGTTGAATTACTTGCATATCATAGCTAATAGGCATTAGAAGAAAATCTACTCCTGCTGGTGAGTATCCACCCCAACCAAATGAGTCCATCATATCCATAGCTCCCATTCCTGTACCTATGTAAGGATCAAAATATCTTAAAATAGCAGGAGGTGCTTCGTAATATACTCTCATAATTTCTATATCATGATCTTTATAATGTGGTATATTAGTTTGAGCCCAATCTTCTAAATTATAATCTTGAACTGATGATGTTAATTCTACTGACCCTTTATGCCAAGGGACATTACCACCCGTACCAGCTTCAACTCCATATTGTTCAGACATTTGAATTATTCTTCCTAAATTAGGAACTACTACAGTATTTTCAATATCCATAGTAGAAGCATCAGCCCCTTCAAGTGTTAAATAGTTATCTCTAACTTTATAACCATATAATTCATTAGCATACACAGTAACTGCTTCTTCAAAAGCAGCGTAAAAGTTTAAGTTTTGAAGTTCGATATCTACAATAGGATATCCTAATCTTCTAGCCGCAAAAGTTGCAAATTTATCTGCATCTATTTGAAATTCAATATCGTTGTCATAAAACCCAAAAGGTGTTTCTCCTGGTTGGAATGAACTAGATCCGGGCCATATTGGTATATTTGCCATAGTTTTTTATTTATGCGTTATCTGAGTTAACAACTACGTATTCAACATCCATTCTTTCTGTTTCAGCATATACAGAAACAAATTCTATATCTTGCTCAAAGAAGCCGTTAAATGTACTTCCTGTAACTTGGGGGCTTGAAAACATTAGAGATGATGTAGGTAATACATCCATAGTCCAGTAACTTCTTGCTCCATTTTCTGTAAAGTCATTTAATGTTAAATTAAACACTGCATCTGTTGAATTACCTATTTCGGCACCATTTACTGTAATAGTTTCTCCTACTTCATACCCACTTCCGCCTGCTGCTATTTTTGCTTGAAATACGTTTGTATTTATATTACTACTAGTTAAGGCTAACATAGATGCTGGAGATGAATTAGCAACATCATCTGATATTAATGTGTTAGTATAATCTGAACTTACTACTCCAAACCCAACATTAGTTAATTGAGCTTGTGAAATTGTAATTGTTTGGTTTTCTAGATATCCTGTTCCTATATTTACTGGTTTTACTACAGTAATTACACCACCATCTGATTTTACACTAACTGTACCCCCTTGACCTGTAGTTGTATAAACTGCTATTTCTCTTGTTATATTATTTGATACATTAGGAACTAAACCATTATTAGTAAAAGCTTGATTAGTTACTAATTGTCCTGTTCCTAAATCTCCAGCTGCTATTGATAATGTATCTCCTACTATATATCCTCTACCAGGATTTAAAACCATTACAGTTGATAAAGTTGGTGTAGAAGGATCGGCTCCTGTAACTATAGCTTGAGCTGTTGCTCCAGTACCACTACCTCCTACTAAATTTACATTATAAGTTCCAGTAGCACAATCATCGGGTGCAATATTTAATCCTAAACTTTGACTCATTATTAAAGATGAAGACACTACAACATCTAATGTCATTCCACTACCACTAATACTTGATGTAGTTGGTACACTTGCGTATAATCCAATTACACCCCCAACACCACCACTCGCATAAGATGAAGTTAAGTCCGTGCCTATAACGCCTATCCCATCAGGTGATTTTGATGAAGTAAAAGATACAGCTAATGAAGAAGTTGTATCTAAATTAGTAATTCTAGCATATTTCATACTACTTGATGGAAAAGTTCCTGCAGATGGGTTTATACCGTTTACATTAAACAAATCAATTGAAGTCTGAGCTGGTATGGTAACTATCCTTCTATCTACATTAGTAATATTTCCTAATGTAAAAAAAGTTTCATTAGTAGTTTTTATCCCCTTGACTACGTGTTCCTCCTTTATTTTTATTTGGAATGCTGATGGAGTAAGTATTGATGCCATAATTGTTTTTGTTATAAATATATAAAAAAAGAGACTTAATTGCTAAGCCCCTTTTAATTTGTTGGAGTTATCGCCTAGCTTTTCCACTAGTGCCTGAAGAACCTTTTATTATACCTCGACTTTCGGCTTCTTCATAAATTTCAATTAAATTATCTACAATTGGGTCTCTATGATTTTGCATTAAAGTAATAGAACACATATTTTTTACTTTACGTGCTGCTGAATATAAAAATCTAAAACCTGATTCTCTTTTTGACTTTAAATCAACTTGATGATCATCACCACAGATAATCATTTTTGATCTTAAACCTATTCTTGTAGAAATCATTTCCATTTGTTCATGTGTAACATTTTGGGCTTCATCTACAATAATACAAGAATCTAAAAAAGTTCTTCCCCTCATAAATGCTAAGGGTACTATTTCTATTTTACCATCTTCTATTAATTTTTCTACTTTTACTTTATCATATAAAGCATACATATTTTGATAAATAGGTTGAATCCAAGGATCCATTTTTTCTCGTAAATCACCAGGTAAAAAACCTATTTCTTCTTTTGATACTGTTGGTCTTGTTATTATTATTTTTGAATAGTGTCTTCGTATAAGACCATCTAATGCAACTTGACATGCTAAAAGAGTTTTTCCTGACCCTGCCCTTCCAGCTAGCAATGTTAATGTACTATCTAATATTTTTTGTTTTGCTTCTTTTTGCTCCTCATTTAAGCTTATTTTAAATTTTATTGGATTTTTCACAATTCTTTGTTTTCTGTGTACTTCGTCTGTGTGGGGTTTTGAAGGCATTTTTGAATGTGGTTTATTTTAATTAATTTATCGAGACCAGCATTTATATGCGTAGTATTATCTAACATAGTCTCAAACTCATATCTAGAATCTAAAGGTAGAACTAAATCTACTTGAGAGCCCCATCTAATTAAACTGAATCTTTCGTTTTGAGCGCAAAGATCCCCTTGTTGTTTAAAAGGGGCTATTACATTTACGTCTTCATCGGCAATTTGTATTATATGGTATGTGTAATCTAAGGAAGGAACATACACCTTGTTAGACATTCTTTCATTGTACTTTAAGTACGCCATGTTATTGGGGTTAATTACTTTATTAAGTATATCCTTCTCTACCGCTAACATTGGTTTATTCGTAGATTCAATAGGTTCTAACCTTTTAAATTTTAAAATACCACCATAAGGAATTCTGTTTATATGTACATCATAAAACGACATAAATATTCCTATAACTAATGATGGTTGATTATAATCCTTATTACCCATTACATCTTGAATAGTATAATCAATACCTTTAATTTCTAAAACTTGTTCTCCAGGTTGAACTATTTTTTGATATAATATAGTTCCATCAGCTGGACTGTAAAAATGTTCATGATCTATAAATGTAGGTCTAATTGGATCTCTAAAAAAAAATGTATTACTTAATTCTCCAACAGACATTTTAGATAGTTCTGCTACTTCTCCATTTAACCAATCTTCTAATTTTTCAGCCATTATAGAAGTGATTTAAAGTGATCAACTCTATTTAAATGCATTACCATACAAGACAGCATAGCTCCTGATTTCATATATTCTGATAAATTAAATATTACAGGTTCCATCCCTTCATTAGAGCATATTTGTTCTAATGATTTAATTTTGTGTTTTTCTCCTTCATAAAATTCATCTCCTTTTTTCATTTCAGAAATATTAG